>Ga0307929_1002135_pt1 | contig 13396 bp, 14 predicted proteins | sample AceLakmetage1330_FD_203160 | JGI IMG/M metagenome (GOLD analysis project Ga0307929, IMG submission 203160) | Saline water microbial communities from Ace Lake, Antarctica - #1330 | ecosystem: Environmental > Aquatic > Non-marine Saline and Alkaline > Saline | place: Antarctica: Ace Lake...
ACTGATATTCTTGTAGCGATGACAGATAGAGAATATTGGGAACATTTAAAAACGAAAAATAGCAAACATGTAGAGCCCGCAGAAATTATTTTAAGAAAAGCAAAATCATATCTTATAAATTCAAGAGTATATAACGCGCTAGATAGTATTATATTTCGAATTAAAAATAAACCTAAAAGAAGGGTCCCCATTGGAGATTTCGAAGACAATCTAAACGAAATACTAAAACTTGCAAAGGCGCATAGCTTTAAAGTGTTTTTAATTACAGAAGCCCATAGATCCTCTGATGCTATACTTGAATATATCGATGTGTTAAAAAAAATAAGTAATGATAATGATAATGTTTTTTTTGTTGATACAAGGCCTTTTTTGGAAGATGATAGCTATTTTTTAGACGAAATGCACCCAACATATGAGGGGCATGAGATCATAGCAAAAGTTATTTTCGATACAATTGCAGAGGTGAAATTAGATGATTAATATAATAACACATTAATGCACAAGTAATCTCAAGAACCGGTCTTGAAAATTTGGCGAGTCGAACCCATGGTAAAGAAGAAAATATTACTATTTAATTCAGGTGCTTTGCTGTACGGATCGGAAAAAGGCCTCTTGAATATCATTAAGGCGTTAAGCAGCGATTATGATATTACTGTAGTTTTGCCGGGAAGCGGCCCTTTAGTCCGAATCATACGAGAGTTAGGTATCAAGGTTAAGATATTTCCATTATCTATCCTCAGTTTTTCGCTCTCTCCATTTTACTACATTAAGTCTTTTTTATTTGGTATCGCTAATATTGTGTACTTTTATTTTTATGCCAAGATACACAGCATAGATATAATTTACACAAATAACGCGTTGATAATATTTCCGTCCTTTCTTGCCGCGCTTTTAAAAAAGGCGCATATATGGCATGTTCGAGAATTCTTCCACGTAAGTTTTGTTAATAAAACCTTGGCTCGAGTAATAAAGAAATTCTCTACAAGGATAATATGCCAGTCAGAGAATATAAGAAAGACACTCTTCCCTTATGCTGACGGCAAGATAGAGGTTATATATGAGGCCACGGAGCTTCCAGCGCATAGTCTTATTGACGTGGAAAGCGTCCGCGATAAATTAAATATATCACAAGATACTATTGTGATGAGTATCGTTTCAAGAATACACCCGCATAAGGGCCAGTATGAATTTATTAAGAGCATGGCAGCATTTCTTAGTCAAAAAGATAATGATACGGTTTTGTTGTTGGCAGGAGATATTGCGCCACGCAACTTAAGGACATATATTTACAAAAAAAAGATAGAGAAGATTATACAAAAATACAACTTGCAAAAAAAAGTTTTACTTTTAGGTTTTGTAAAAGATGTGCGTATGGTATTCGAGTCAACGGATCTGGCGATATTCCCCATAAGGCGTAACGAGCCCTTCGGTATCGCGTTGCTTGAAGCGTTGACTTTTCCATGTCAGGTATTTGTATCTCCAAACCCAGGTTTTGATGAGGTAATATCTTTTTTTAAAACACCCTATAACGAGTTGCATCCCAAGGCATTATCAGATATAATCAGAAATAGAGGCATTGTAAAGAGAGAGCCTGATTTACCAAAGGCCTTTTTATTTAAAACCTATAAGAATAAAATGCTTATTTTGATGAAAGGAGTTCCTTAAATGGTCTGGCTTATAACACTGATTTGCATTTTTCTCTTACCGTTTTTTTCACCTGTTTTGATTAAGGCGGGGGTTTTGTATTTGTACGGTGCTTTGCTTGTTTGCCTTTTGTTTACTATTCTAAAAAGCGGAAAATATTTCAAAAAAAGTCATTCTTTTGCAATGTCGCTTATCTGTTTTTTGAGCATAGCTATTGTTACATCGTTTCTTGCTGTCTCATTGAGCGTAGCTTTTTATAACACATTTTATCTTATCTTATGCGCGGTGATATTTGCCTCTCTTGCGGGCTTAAGCTCGAAAAAAAAGAAACAGATAGGCCTGGTTCTTATATCGGCTAGTTTTTTCGTTTCTGTGATAGCCTTGTTGCAGAGATTCTTCTATTTTGACAAAGTTATACCCTATATAATTTCACAGAAGCCTTTTATGGGTAGCACAGAGTTTTTTTATCTTATGGATATCATAAAGATGAAGCGTGTTATTTCGATCTTTACTACCCCCAATCTGCTGGCATCATATCTGGTTATGATTAATCTTTTAACTTTGGGGTACATCTATTCAGAGGAAAAGAGGCGGAATATAATATTGTTCGTGTGTTTCTTTATTATCAACAGTTACTGTCTGTGGCTCACGGGATCTTTTATGGGGATAGTTAGTTTTGCCTTAGGATTCTTGCTTTTTTCTATAATGCTATTTATTAAGAATAGGGAAAAGTTCAGACGATACCTACCGACGCTCACCCTGTTTTCTTTATGCGTGTTGATTATATTTATAGCTCTTGCCGGCAAGAGGTCGTTTGGCATTTTATGTAGATATAATCTCTCTTTTGCGTGGGGTGAGAGAATGAAACTGTGGCATTTTGCTTTAGGCATTATATCGGACAGGCCGTGGTCTTTTGCAGGGTCTGGTAACTTCGCTAATATATGCAGGGCATATATGACAACTAATACCCCTGATTCTACAATGGCGCACAATCTTTTTATGCAATTATGGATTGAGCTGGGATTTTATGGATTGGCAGCCTTTGTTTGGTTTTTGATTGTTCTTATACAAGACGGCTCAAAAAATATATTTAAAAAAAGCACATCACTGGCCCCCTCTATTTTGAGGATAGGCGCATTCTCAGCAGTAGTCGCTTTTTTGTTGCAAAATATGGTAGGCTTTAGTTTCTTTGTGCCGCAGATAGCGATAATATGGTGGATATTATGTGCGTTATTAATTGATAATAAGTGATGCTGGATTATTAAGTTATTGACTTTTATGAACACGAGACCTATAATATAAAAAATAGAAAAAATGAAAAAACTTGCCCTTGTAAAAGGTTTTATAGAGATAGTAGTAGTTTTTATTATTGCTATATCTTTTGCTATAGCTGCGATAATTACTCTCTTTTGGTCCAAGGCCCCTCGTACTGCGTCTCATCTCAAACGGCTTCAAGCGATAAAATACGCGGAAGCGGCATTGCATGAATCATTTAACAGGTTTAGAACGGGGTATAATAATTGGGATCAATGGCTTCCTCCAACGAACTTAGCGCCTGCGGATCCCACCATTACCGTAGATGGCGTTCTCGTTACTATAGCTATAGAGGTTAATGACATGCTGACCCCAGATCCTGCAGATGACATGGCTAAGGTCATGGCAACGCTTGATCAGGACGACATAGAGCTGACATTATGAGTTATTTTAGAAAGTCCCATCGTGGTTTTACGTTAATTGAGATAGTAGCCTCAACTATATTGTTAAATATAGCAGCAATAGCTTTTTTCGCTGTTTTTGTTTATACGGCAAAGTTAAGGATCTACTCAACAAATGAATTTAGAATGTCGGTTAACGCGTCATCCTGGCTTGAAAAAATTAGATCAGGCTCTGTTAACAAGACAAAATACAATAACTTAAGCGCACAGACCGGTATAGATTTAAATAACGCTGCGTCTATTTTTCCGGAAGATTACACTGCCTGGATAATATCAGGTGAAGGTAACGTTGATATAACAAGTCCAGGAGGCGCTTTATATACTACAGAGAATAATATTGATCTTGGTTCAGGCGCTTATTTTAAGAAAATAACGGTAACAGTGTCGTGGGATGAAAAAGCTTGATGAAAAAAACGCTATTGAATGATAGATCGGCGCTTACGCTTGTAGAGATGATAGCTGCTGTAGTTCTTATAACCTTTATATTCGCTGCTGGCATTATAACTATTGTGACAAGTATGCGATTATTTAAGACGGAATTATCCAGTAGTATCATGGTTGATGATTTAACCTTGACTCTTGAATGGATTAAAAAAGACGCGCTATTATCTAATAATGCCGACATTACTACTCCGAATGAGGTTACACTGGATCTTGAACTAAATTTTTCAAGTATTCAGATAAGATACTACGTAAAGGACTCCACAGAGTTATATAGGCAGATAGTAGGATCAGCCAGCGATGGTAAGTTGATAACAGATTTGATAGATACGGCTAATCCCCCGGAATTTACGAAACCTGAGGGGGGTAATTATCTATTATCGGAGGTATGGATAAAAGATTCTATCGCGAAAAATCCTGCGCATCAGAGCATAGGGGTGATGTTGCGTTGCTGTAGTACGTAGCTACTGCGGATTATGGTTAGAAAAAAAAGACGATAAAAATAATAAATTATTTTTTATTACCAAAAGCAAAAATTTAATGAATAAAAAAACAAAACTATATAAAAAAGATGTAAAAATGAAAAAAGGTTTTACTTTAGGCGAAGTGATGGTTGTTATAATAATCCTTGGTATTTTTGCTGCTATCGTATTCCCTGTGTATAACAAGATTATAAAGCGCACAAGTTTTAAGGAAGTTGCAAGAAAGGTAGATTTGGTAAGAGCTGCCGCAAAGTATTACGGCCTTAAATATGGCATAAGTAATCTTCCTACTGATGATACTGCCTGGGATTTTTTACAAGTTGATAACGACGATTTGAATTCCTACACTGATTTGGTATATGCGATAGTCTCTTCCGGTGGAGATCCGGCATTACAGGTCTCCTACGGTGGATCTGCACTTTATATTTATAATTTAGTGACAGAAACTGGTTCAACGACAGCCAATACAAATGCGCAGTATCTCCCTGGTAACTTGCCGTAAAATTAGGGCGCAGTGGTTTTAAAAAATAAAGCTGTCGATAGATATAGGTGAAAAAATGAAAAAAGGTTTTACTCTAAGTGAGATAATAGTCGTTGTGGTAATCCTTGGTATTATTGCTGCGGTTTCTTTTCCCGTGTATAACAAGATTATAAAGCGCACGGGGTTTAAAGAGGTGGCAAGCATTGTAAGTTTAGTGAGATCAGGCGCGAAGTATTACGATCTTAAATACGATTTAAGTGCTCTTGTTGCAGACGATACCACAGTTTGGGACTTGCTAAAAGTTGATAAACCTACCAATTCCGGTGCTAAATTGACATATGCGATAGTTGAGTCTGGCGGTGACCCGGAATTGCAGGTTGAATATAATGGTAACCAGATTTATACATATAATCTATTGACAGGAGCTAGTACTGAAGCAGGCGCGGATTCGGCTTATCTGCCCTCTGACCTGCCATAATACACAAAAATAAAGAATGCACGTTTCTTTTTTTGCCTTTCCCCAGCTTTTATCCCCTACATAATTTCTAAAATTCGCCAATAGCGCTTGACATGTTTTACTTTTCTATGTTATATTTACACTATATAATAAATAAAGTATTAAGTTATATACTGCCATAGAGGAGATATAACATCAAACAGAATGTATCTAAAAGATGAGCTATTTTAAGGTATTAGGTTTAAACAAAGAACCTTTTTCCACCAGTCCGGACCCCAACTTTTTCTACCAGTCCCTGGAACATAAGACTGCCTTGACCAACATCCTGATTGAGATCAGGCTGCGACGAGGTTTGAGCATTGTTTTAGGTGATATCGGTACAGGCAAGACTACTCTCAGCAGAAAACTTTCCCAGCTTCTAACCGCCCGTGACAATCTTGACTTATATATGATTTTAGACCCGGCTTATGATACAGAATACTTATTCTTATTAGCGCTGGTAAAGACATTCGAAATTGAGGTAAATACCCAGTCCGCTACTCTACTCGATCTTAAGCAGGAATTGAAGCACTACCTCTTTCAGAAAGGCGTCAATGAGAACAGGACTATAGTTCTGCTTATAGATGAAGCGCAGAAGCTTAATTCAATGTCTTTAGAGGTACTGCGCATGCTTCTAAATTACGAGACAAACGAGTTTAAATTGCTGCAATTGATATTCTTAGGGCAGGTAGAACTTCTTCCCTTACTCATACAGACTAAAAATCTTATGGATAGGGTCAGCTTAAAATACGCGCTTGGCCCCTTTAACCAGGAAGAGACCAGGGGGATGATAGAATTTCGCTTAAGGCAGGCCGGTTATGACGGCAGAGAGAACTTATTTCATAATGAGGCTTTTAAAATAATATACGAATACACTAAGGGGTATCCCCGCCGTATCTCTATGCTGTGCCACAAGGCCCTGAAACAGCTGGTAATGAAGAACAGGCCTTTTGTAAACAGCGAACTCATAAAAGAGATCGTTGACTCTGAGGCAAAATTAGGATGGCAGAACAAAGATCTACTCCTGAAGAAAAGTTATTAAAATTAATAGAAAAAGAAGATGGCAATGAACCCGTTCTGTTGAAACGGAAAAGGAAGATCTTTTTAGGTTTTAATAATTTCTGGTTCTCTATAAAAAAAAGAATCAGCCGTGGAGTGGGCGGGCTAAAAAGTGGTATAAGAGAGCCGAACCTGAAGATACTGAATAAGGTTCTTCTCGTGATATCAATATGCCTTTTAGGTTTTTCAGTAATGGATTTTGTTTTAAACCACCCTGATATAAAAGATGCCTACGATCAGGGTAATTATGTTTTGCCAGACAGCCAGACAGAAGGCGTGATATCGGAGAAGCGCCCGTTTTTACATTACCTGGAGATGGTCCAACGTAGGAATATATTCAGCCCCATAGAGTTAAAGCAGGAGGAGAAGCCAGAGGTTCAGGCAGAGCAGCTGCAAAAGATGGCCAGTAACTTTGGCCTGGTAGGCATATCCTGGGATGAAGAGCCAATTGCCATGATAGAGGACAAGACTGAAAAGAGGACATATTTTTTAAGAAAAGGCGACAAGATCAAGGAATTCAATATAGATGATATATTCGAGAGCAAGGTTATATTGAGTTTTGAGGGAAAGACAATAGAGCTGATATAAAAGAGGCAAAACCCAAAAACCGCGAAAGCGCGGCGCTGAAAAGCAAGGCAGAATGATGCGAAATATAATCTTAATATTTCTTACAATCTTTATAATCTTTGGCAGTGAAGATATGGTATGGCCGCGGTCCCAGCTTATCCAGCCTGACGAGCCCATGAAGGTACAGGAGGCAGATACAGCCCCTCCCAGAAGACGGACAATGGAGGAAGGGTTAGCGGAGATTACGTCCCTGGACCTGCGCAGTATGGATATCGTGGATACTATTAAGTTCTTAGCGGTAAAAGGCAGCCTGAATATCGTTACCAGCAAGAGCGTAAGCGGCAGGACAACACTATTTTTAAAGAACGTAACTGTTGGCGATACCCTGGATGTCCTCTTGCTGACCAACAACTTAGCCTGCATAAAAAATAATAATATTATTACCATCATGACTGAATCTGAGTATGAGGCGCTTTATGGGAAAAAATACACGGATAAGAGAAAGGTTGTAACCATAAAGTTGGAATATGCCCTGCCGACAAAGGTGGGAGCTGCGCTGGAGAATATTAAAAGCAGTGTCGGTAAGATTATTATGGATGATGATATCAACACGATTATTCTGATAGATACACCGGAAAAACTTAAAGAGCTAAAGGCCTCTGTCAAGGACCTGGACAGGCCCACCGCCGAGAAGTCCTCGCCTACAGTCAGCAGGGTCTTTGAATTAAGTTACGCCCAGGTCGATGATATTCAGGATAAGATATCAGAGATGTTGACACCTGATATCGGTTCTGTCAGTTCTGATGAAAGGACAAATAAGATAGTAGTCAACGACTTTCCAAATAAGATAGATGAGATAGCCAACGTAGTGGCTGCTTTTGACGCGAAGACCAGGCAGGTATTTATTGACGCGAAGATAGTAGAGGTAACCTTAAACGATGATTTCGCGTATGGGATTAACTGGGAGAAACTATTTCGAATGTCAGGCAAAGATTTTAATCTTTTAGGAACATTTCCTCTATCAGGATTAGCTGAGGCGGCAAACTCTTTTGGCAAGATATCTATAGGCACATGGGAATGGGACGGCGCTACGGGAACAGGCAGCTTGGACCCAACCCAGCCGCAGGCGGTACTTACCTTTTTATCGGAGATAGGCAATGTAAGGATTATCTCCTCACCCCATATAGCTGTCTGCAATAATGAAGAGGCGAAGATTATGGTCGGTACGCGCCAACCCTACGCTACCAGTACAATCTCCCAGTCTGATACTACCGCTACTACCTCCTGGAGCGCTGAATTTGTTGATGTGGGTGTAACGCTTACAGTTACCCCTACAATAAACAAAGATGGTTTTGTTAAGATGCATATAAAGCCGGAGGTGAGCACGCTGACAGACTGGTTTGAGATATTAGATGACGCAGGTACCGCGGAGATACGTTTACCTGAGATAGATACGTCTAATGCCGAGACAGATATTATGATAAAAGACGGTAAGACAATAATCATCGCGGGGCTGATAAAGGAGAGCACAACCGAGCGTGAAAAAAAATACCCGTTTCTTGGGGATATCCCTCTTTTCGGAATGTTATTTAAATCAATAACAGATATTAAAGAGACTAAAGAACTGGTCGTCTTTCTTACCCCGCATATTATAACCGGGGAGGAAGACCTGCTTTACCCGCAAGAGACTGAAAAGAGAAGAAAGCCAAGAAAGCAATGAACAGAGACAGCCTGCTTAAAGGTATATTTTGGGTCGCGTTAGCGACAAGTTTCGCGGGGCTGATCATATCCGGTTACGTGATCTATACCAGGCAGGTAGATAAGATAGAACTTCTTAAGGAAAATCTGAAAGAGACGCATCAGACTCTTAAAGAGGCTAAAGACCGTCTTGAGGAGCTAAAAAATAATACCGATATATTAACAGAGACAAAAAATAATTTATCCCAAAAAGTTTCTTTACAGGAGAACCGTATAGAGCAATTTGAGCAGGAGACAGAAAAGCTTCAGGATAAGACAAAATACCTCTCAACACAAAAAGGGGAACTGGAAGAAGCGTTAAAAATAACACGGGAGTCCCTTGAGGCCGCGATTAAAACGCAGAAGGATACCATAGCGAAGCTGGAAGAAGACTATCAAAAAAAATCAGCTATGGAAAAAGCGTTATTTTTAGAGCAGGAGAAAAAATCAAACGAACAGGTAGAGGCAGCGGAGGTCCTGCTTGAGGTCTTAACCGCGAGAAATAAGGAGCTTGGGAGCAAGTCATTGGAAAATAAACAGCTTCTCGTGCGCCTTATTGAGGAGAGAGAGGACGAAGGCGAGCCGAAAACAATAGCCGATAAAAGACAGCAGGCTGACAACGCGGTTAACGAGGCTAAGCTAAGAGAAAAGATTAACAGCCTGAACTCTATGATTGAGCAGAATAAGAAACTTATAACAAAGAATGAAAAAGTGATTATAGATGTAACAAATGAAAAAGAGAAAATAGCGGACAAGCTTGAGCAGACAAAAGGCCAGTTTAGCAAAGAGGCGCTAAAGCTTCATTATAATTTAGGCCTGGCATATGACGAGAGCCGGCAGTATGATGAGGCGATCGCGGAATATGAAAAGGCGTTTGCTATAGATGATTCTGACCCGGACCTGCATTACAATATGGCTATTATTTACGAAGGACATTTTCATGATATGCGAAAGGCCTTAATGCATTACGAGGCATATCTAAAATTATCTCCTAATGCGGAAGACGCGGATAAGGTAGCTTACTGGATTGAGAAGGCAAAAGAAGAATTAAAATATAGCGCTAAAAAACTCAGAGGGTCTCAGTCTTTTTACGATATTATTATGAAGGATAAGGATAAAGAAGATAAATAGGAGAAAAAGGGGACAGGCACCTTTTTCTCATTGGTTTATAACTAATAATATTATTTTTAAGAAAAAGGTGTCTGTCCCCTTTTTCTCCTTTTTTAGGTAACTATGTAAGGGACAAGGACTATGAAGTGAGGAAAGTCTCAATAGACTGGAAACTGGCAGGCGGTTTTAGCGCGCTACTCTTTCTTATAGTGGTTATCGGCGCTGTAGGTATTTCACAGATACAATCTTTAAGCAAAAGAGTGGATGCCTTTGGAAATTACTATTTCCCTCTTCAGAAAGCTGCCCTGGAGATGAGAATCAACAATAGCCTGTACGCGAGGGGTATACGAAATTATATATTTTGGCGCAGCGCGAGGTATCTCGAAGCTGCTAAAGCAGGCGCGGACCAGGAGGCTATCAATGCCGCGCAGGAAGAATTTGACAAAAGGTTAGCGGATTATACCTCCTTCGACAAGACCATTAAAGGAAGAGAGAGCGCTGATATAATTAATGCTTTGCAGCAGGAGTTGCGCAGTATAGGCGGAAAGATTATCGCGCAGGTAAACCAGTTGGATAGCGTTAAAACCAGCGCGCAAAAAAAAAGGACAGAACAATCCATAAATAGTTTAGTTATGGTGTTTGAGAGCAAGTTATATCGTATAGATGAATTTATCGAGGAGAGCTTTCAGAAGGCTAATTTAGATAGTGTGGAGGAGCAGTTATTTTTAGCAGGGATAGCAAAAAAACGGGCAATAGCGCTTTTGTTCTGGTCATTGATCGTAGGCCTGCTTATAGGTGGTGAAACAGCATATCTTATTTATCGCAACCGCAAAAGCGAAAGAGAGAGTAGGGAAAAGCTTGTGCATAGAATGATTAGGATGGAAGAAGAGGAGCGTCAGAACCTTTCGCTCCAGGTACATAACCAGATGGGGCAGGACCTTAGTGCCTTAAGGATATATCTGGATATTATAGATAAGAAAATATCGGATAAGGCACCATCTTTAACAAAAGAAATAACTCAGGGCAAGGAGATACTTTCAAGGCTTCTGGAAAAAAGCCATAACATAGCTGAACTTTTGAGACCTCCCGCATTACAGGAAGTAGGCATAGTAGATACTATCTCCGATTTAATTATTCAATATAAGCAGATAAGCGCAATCAAGTTCTATTATCAAAAACCTAAATCGCCCTTAGCCCTGTCTGATGAATATTCTCTTATCCTCTATCGAGCGGCACAGGAAGGGCTGACAAATATTATAAAGCACGCGCAAGCTAAAAAAGTAAGAATCTGCCTGGAAAAAAAATCAGACCTGGTATCCCTCACAGTTGCGGATGACGGGGTAGGTTTTAATTACGGCCACTATATGAAACCTTTTCGCCGTCGCAAGGAAGACAAATTAAGGTTAGGCCTTGCGGGCTTGCGTGAGAGGATAGCGCTATTGGGTGGAAAAATGAATATAGACACCGCTCCGGAAAAAGGGACAAAACTAAGCATAGAATTGCCATTTATAACGTAAGGTACAAGGTAAAGGCACAAGGTGTAAGGTTACAAAGGTTGCAAAAGGTTATAAACGTTTTAACGTTTAAAACGTTTGAACTTTTTAACTATTTAAGGCGCAAAACATAAGGGCGTGTATGGCTTTAACAATAGTAGTTACAGATGATCATGATATAATTCGGGCCGGTATAAAAAATATTATTCATGACCAGCCAAATTACAAGGTGGTTGCTGAAGCAAGAGACGGCGAAGAGGCGCTGGAAAAAGTAGAAAAGCATAAACCTGATATCCTTCTTCTGGATATTACAATGCCTAAGTTAAGCGGGCTTGATGTAATAGAACAGGTGCATGCTATTTCGCCTAAGACAAAGGTTCTGGTAATCAGCGTGCACAAAGCGCATATATACGCTATGAAGGCTTTTCAGGCAGGCGCCAAGGGCTACCTGAATAAGGCAAACGCCGGGGAAGAGCTTTTGCCTGCCCTTGCCAAGATAATCAATGGAGATGTCTATCTTACTTCATCAGTATCTTCCTACCTTATGGATAAGGCTCTTAACAAATCAAAAGAAAAAGAATCCGAAGGATCGCTTTTTACTGTTCGTGAACAGGAGGTACTGCGTCTTGTCGCGGAAGGAAAGACCGCCAAGGAGATAGCCGCGATTTTGTTTATTAGCCGAAGAACCGTTGAAAATTACAAAAATACTCTCTTAAAGAAACTCGACCTTCACAAGACAAGCGATTTAATAAAATACGCTATCAAGCATAAGATAGTTGAGATAGAGGATGAGGAGTACTAACGTAACTAAAGGGGTCAAGTCTTATCTTTGTAACTTAACATGTAAATACTAAAGGGGTCAAGCTATGGCGAGACCGCTAAGAATAGAATATCCCGGGGCATGGTATCATGTGATGAACCGCGGACGGAGAAAAGAAAAGATATTCCAGAACGAAAAGGATTACAAAGCGTTTCTGGATGTCCTAGAACAGATCTGCCGTTTATACGGATTTGAAATACATGCTTATGCCTTGCTGCCAAACCATTATCACCTGCTTATACGCACTCCATTGGGAAATCTGTCAAGAGGGATGCGCCATTTAAACGGGGTGTACACCCAAAAATATAATAAAAGATACAATATTGATGGGGGGTTATTCAGGGGGCGGTACAAATCGATGCTAGTGGAGGAAGATGAATATCTATTGGAATTAGTAAGATACATACACCGAAACGCTTATAAGGCAGGGCTGGAAGAAGATATAGGCCAATATAAATGGGACAGCCATAAAGTATATATGTCAGAAAATAACAAGCAGAAATGGCTAAAGACAGAAGAAGTATTAAGCAGGTTTGATAAACATGAAGATGAAGCTGTGAAGGGATTAAATGTTTTTGTTAAAAAGGCAGTGCCGAAAGACTTCCTTGGGGTTCTCGAGAGCGCAAAATGGCCATCAGTACTTGGAGGAAAGAAGTTTAAGGATAAAGTAAAGGAATTGGTAAAGGATAAAAAGGTGGATGCCAGGGAGATAACAGGCAGCAGAGAATATAATGTATCGGATAATGCGGACAATGAAAAGGTAACATCAAGAATACTGCTTAAGAAGAAAGATGTATTGCAAAAACAAAGGAGTAGAAATCTGGCAGGAGAGAGAAGGGCTCTGATATACTTGCTAAGAATATACGGAAACAATTTAAAAGAGATAGCTGGTTATATGGGGTGCGTTTCATATGTATCTGTATCAAAACAATACAAGCGGGCCGAAAAAGAGATAAAAATGAAAAAAGGCTGTTACGGCGACTTTGTCGAACTTTCAAAAAGCCTTAAGTTACAAAGATAAGACTTGACCCCTTGTATAGGAGGCGCAAAAGATGTTTCTAGGTTATATTGACCCGGGTACAGGTTTTACTATAACCGGTATCGGAGGATGGCTTATCGCGGCTATGCTTGGTTTCTTCGGGGTTTTTCTTGTATTTTTCAAAAAGATGTTTAATTTTTTTAAAAAAAATATAAAATGGATTTTGGCAGCAATTATAATATTAGCCTCGTTAGGTTTATTTATAAAAGGAGTAATTATGAATAGGCGGTCAGAAAAATTTGATGATAGGATTATTATCTTAGGTTTTGACGCTATAAGCCCTAAAATATTAGAACCTATGATGGATAAGGG
>Ga0307929_1002136_pt1 | contig 13393 bp, 11 predicted proteins | sample AceLakmetage1330_FD_203160 | JGI IMG/M metagenome (GOLD analysis project Ga0307929, IMG submission 203160) | Saline water microbial communities from Ace Lake, Antarctica - #1330 | ecosystem: Environmental > Aquatic > Non-marine Saline and Alkaline > Saline | place: Antarctica: Ace Lake...
CTTGGACACTTCATTTTCATATAAACCCAGATGCACTTAGGAATGAGTCCTAAATAACTTTCCTAACCCGGGAGCGCGGGCGTCTCGCCCGCTCTGCAAATACTTAAAGCGAAGCGGGCGGGACGTCCGCGCTCCCAGATTTACCAAGGTGGGCAATGTTTTCAGAGAAATGGGCACGTTATTTAAAACCCATTCATTAGCACTACAGCGACACTTTGACTTAAAACCCTATCCCAATTGGTTTTTATTAGTTTAATCAGCATTAATCATAGGTAAAACAACATGCGTTTTTCATGTGAACTTCTAAGTGTCGCTGTAGTGTTAGGGGGCAGAAGTAGATTCTTGCCCCTACATTGTGGAGAATCCCAGAGAAATTTTCAATATTCGTTGCCCGTTATTCGAAAATTAGAATCTGGCTGGGGATATCTTCGATGAGATCAGGAATAAAGATGGCAGGCCGTGAAGTGTGTGCTTCCCTGCACCTCCATGGGTTTCAGCACCGGCTCCTCTTTTGAACAGATATCCATGACATGGGGACACCGGGTATGAAACCGGCATCCCAGAGGCGGGTTTTCTGGAGAAGGCACCTCCCCTTTAAGGATGATCCGTTGTTTCCGGGCCAGGGGATCTGGCAGGGGAATGGCAGATAAAAGTGCCCGGGTATAAGGATGATATGGGGTTTCATAAAGGGCCCGGGCCTTTGTATATTCCACGATTTTACCCAGATACATCACGGCAATATAATCTGACACATGCTTGACAACGGCAAGGTCATGGGAAATAAACAGATAGGTCAACCCCATTTCCCGCTGTAGGGTCACCATGAGATTGAGAATCTGGGACTGCACGGAAACATCCAGGGCAGACACCGGTTCATCACAAATCACCACCTCGGGATCCAGGGTGATGGCCCGGGCAATGCCAATGCGCTGACGCTGCCCCCCACTGAATTCATGGGGAAACCGATGGATATCATCCCCTGATAACCCCACCCGTTCCAACAACGCCCCAATCTCTTTGTCAGTCTTCCCCCCTTTTCGACCATGAATAACATATTTTTCCCGGAGGATTTCTCCAACGGTGTGTCTGGCATTCAAGGATTCAAAGGGGTCCTGAAAGATCATCTGCATCTGCAAGCGCATGGATTTCATCTGCCGGGGATTTCCAAGGGCAATGTTTTTACCATGGAGAAAGACCTTCCCGGAAGTGGGGGGGTAAAGCCCCCCAACACACCTTCCCAGAGTGGTTTTTCCACATCCAGACTCCCCTACAAGGCCCAGTGTTTCTCCTTTTTTAATGGAAAAGGAAACATCATCCACGGCATGCACCACCCCTGTCTGTCCCAGAAAAATCCCCCCCCGCACCGGAAAATGTTTTGTCAACCCCGTGACGCTTAAAATGGTATCCGGGTCAGAGGGGGAATCAATGTATCTGGACTCAGGCTGTTTTTCCCTGGAATCAATCATGTTTTCCCCCCAAAAGATAACAGGATGCAAAATGCCCCGGGCTTCCCACGCTGGTTTCCGATGGCGGAACTGTATGGCAAATATCCATGACATGGGAACATCGATTGGAAAATCGGCATCCCCGGGGCATTTTATCCAAGGAGGGCACCCTGCCTTTGATGGTGGGAAGCAAAGATTTGGGCTCTTCAGCCAGACCGGGGATGGAGGAAATCAGCCCTATTGTGTAAGGATGAACCGGATTTTTAAACAGGTCCATCACCCCTGCCCGCTCCACCACCCTGCCCCCATACATCACCACAGCATCATCACAGTTCTCTGCTATGACGCCAAGGTCATGGGTGATGAGCAGAACAGACATGCCCATTTTTTTCTGGAGGGATTTTATGAGTTCAAGAATCTGGGCCTGGACCGTTACATCCAGGGCCGTGGTAGGTTCATCGGCAATGAGAATGTCCGGTGAAGATGCCAGTGCCATGGCAATCATCACCCGTTGGCGCATGCCCCCTGATAGCTGATGGGGATAATTGTCCATCACCATCAAAGGGTCGGCAATACCCACATCTAAAAGCATGTTCCTGGCTGCCTTACGCCGCTGTTTTTTTGTCATTTTAGAAAAATGAATGGCATACACTTCATTTATCTGGGAACCGATGCGGTGTACCGGGTTTAATGCCGTCATGGGTTCCTGAAAAATCATGGCCATGCGTCTGCCCCGGATGGCCTGCATCTCGCCCGCAGAAAGGGTGGGAAGGTCCCTTCCATCAAAAAAAATGTTTCCTGATACTATCCTTCCCGACGGCCGGGGGAGCAATCCCATGATGGACAGTGCAGTCACACTTTTCCCACACCCGGATTCCCCCACAATACCCAGTGTACTCCTCGGAGCCATGGTAAAGGAGGCGCCATCCACGGCATGAACCCTGCCATTTTCCGTGTCAAATGCGGTGACAAGGGTGTCCACCTTCAACAGGGGGGTAGACGTTCCTTTGGATGAGTTAAGGCTACTTACCACCATGGCCTCCGGGCCTGAAATGATCATCCATGATGGTTTCCGGGGCAACTTTTTTTCCCTGTTTCATGGCAGCCAGGGTTTCATCATGTATTTTCGGGTCAACCCAGAACAATCCCCCGGTCATGGCAGAAAAAGGATCAAACAGGGAGTCGGATACCTTGGTTCCATGAAATTTGGGCAATTGCATCCAGCGCCAGAACCCGTGACGGACATAGGGAACCATAAATGTGGGCACAAAGGCTCCCTGGTCATGGATCACCACCTGGATCTCCCGGGAGAGGATTTTACGCTGTTCCTCGTCCAGGCTTTCTCTATATTGATCAATTAAGCCATCCAATTGGGGATCATCGGTGTTCGTGATGTTATTGGTCTGTACCTTATGGGCATTGTCCGAGTGCCAGCTCTGCCAATATGAAGGACGAAGGGAGGTGCTCCATCCCATCCAGGCCACATCGTGTTTTTTCTCCAGAAATTTTTTAAAGGCCGCAGTGCTGTCCAGTTTCTGTAGCCGTAGCTCCACACCGGCCTTTTGTGCCTGTTCCTTTAAAACCACCAGACGGGGGGTATGCCCCTCAAATCCATAGGTGACCTCCACGGAAAATCTAAGATTATCTCGTTGCCAGATACCGTCATTGCCCCGGTGCCACCCCGCCTGGGTCATCAGGGTTTCCACCTTTTCAATGGAAAATTTCCGGGGTTTGACTTTGGCATTGGTGTAATCCCCATAGCCCACATAGGCCTGGTCCAGACGAAAATAATCCCCCCGGAGCACTTTTTGAATCACCCGATCCACATCCATGGCATGGGCAAAGGCATACCGCACCCGGATGTCCTGGAACATGGGTTTGTCACAATTTAGCCACAACCCCGACGCCGACTGCTGGGTATCATTGAAAAACCAGATACGTTTCACATATCCGTTGTTCACCACATCGGTGTCTGACCGGTTGTACCAGTACTTGGGCATGGTCAGGGCAAACACATCCACCTGGCCCTTTTTAAAGTACTCCCAGAGCATGTTAAAATCTCGGATAACGGTGAATTTAACCAGATCCACATTGAAACGGTTTTTAAAATATTTCAAGTCACTGGCCCACCAGTTTTTCTTTCTAAGAAAATGAATATACTTTCCCTTTTTAAAATCCGAAATCTGATAGGCCCCGGTGTTGGGTATCACTTTCCAGTTATATTCATGGACAAAGTCTTCATCCAGTGGTCCAAAAAAATGCGCCGGTGTGGGGGCAATGGCAACCCTTAAATGAAGATCCGGCTGGGCCTTGGTACTTTTAACGGCCAGGGTGTAATCATCAAAAACCGTCACCGACTCAATCTCTTTGGTATAATAATCATTGTACCAGGGGGCCACTATGTGTTCCGAGCGCATGAAGGTGAGGGTATAGGCAAAGTCCCAGGCGGTGACGGGTTTTCCATCGGACCATCTTGCCTTTTTATTCAACCGGAAATACATGGTCTTATTATCAGCACCAAAGGCCCAGTGGGTGGCCAGCTCCGGGATGATATTACCCGTATTGGGGTGGATGTTCACAAGGGAAAGTTGATTATCCAGTACAGCGCTTCTAAAACTGCCGTTGGCATCGGGGCCCACCGTTCTAAAGGTCATGGGAAAACTCAAGATGGCCGATCGAAGCACGCCCCCTTTCAGCGCATTGGGGGATGAAAAAACAGGATCACTGTCATTGGTAAGCCATGTAATTCCCTTGGGAAGGATGGCGGTATTGCCATGGTTGACTGACCCATCTGTGCCCTTTTTTGCCTCCCCAGTTGTGCTTTCTGCCACACTGGATTCCTTCAAAACGCCATCGGCGTTCAGATTCTTTGAATCACTTTGACTTTGCCCATCATTACCACAGCCAACCAAAAGGAAAAAGACAGCAAAGGCCAGCACTCTCACAAAAATGGCATTCCATTGATTAGAACGTTTTATCATTACATCTCCATAACTTATGAATGGTGAATATATCACAGTCATCACAACAAACGGCTTTTCACCTGAAAATTGAATTAACCCATCTGCCCACCAGTGAATTAAAGATGTATATATACAACGACCCTGCCAGGATTTCAAACAAATGAATTTTAAATTGATGGGTGACGACTGTACAATTAGATTATTTTCATGTAAATTAATGCGTAAAAGAAATAAGCTCATGTGGTATTTCAGGCTTTTTTGCCAAAATCATTGTGTTCACGGGGCAAATTTGTTTTATTGGGGGTATCAATCTTTATTTATACAAACCAGAAGTCCCAGCGATAATGCCAATAAGGCAAGCCTGGCCCCTCCCCGATAAGACCTTGAAATCAAACATGAAACAGAAACAAACAGAAGGTAAGCCTATGCACATCACCATCGCCACCCAGAAACACACCCAGCTTGTGGATATTACCCCAGAAATTCAACGGGCAGTAACAGAGGTCTCCATGGACTCTGGTTTGGTTCATGTTTTTTCCATGCACACCACCGCTGGCATCACCATCAATGAAAATGCCGATCCCGATGTAAAAACAGACATTATTAACTGCCTTGATGGTCTTTTTCCATGGACCGGCAACTATCGACACAGGGAAGGCAACTCCGCAGCCCATCTGAAAACCAGTTTTATGGGACCCTTCCAGCTGATTCCCATTGAAAAGGGGTCTCTTGTTCTGGGAACCTGGCAAAGCGTTTTTTTATGTGAATTTGACGGGCCAAGAACCCGCAGGGTGCATCTGACCTTTATCCATGAGCACCGCTTTCCCCCCCTTTTAAAAACAACATCAAAATGATTCTCCACGTGGACATGGATGCATTTTTTGCCTCTGTGGAGCAGCGGGACACCCCTTTTCTCAGGGGGAAACCCATTGCTGTAGGAGGAACATCCAACAGAAGTGTGGTGGCAACGGCAAGTTATGAGGCCAGAAAACTGGGGATCCATTCTGCCATGCCCATGTTCCAGGCCCTTAAAAGGTGCCCGGACCTCATTATTGTCAAACCAGATAAGAAAAAATACAAACAGATATCCCTATCCATCATGGAATTGTTAAGGGAGTATACCCCATGCGTGGAGCCTGTTTCCATTGATGAGGCCTTTCTGGATGTCACAGGATGCAACCGCATATCCGGCCCCCCTGAAACCATTGCACAATCCATAAAAACCCACATGGTAAAAAAGCTTGGCCTCACCTGCTCCCTTGGGGTGGCTCCTTTAAAGTTTCTGGCTAAAATTGCCTCGGACATGAACAAGCCCAATGGCATTACCATCATCCATAAACAAGATACCCAGACCTTTATTCACCGCCTTGCCATCCATAAAGTCCCCGGAGTAGGCAAAAATGCCATGGTTAAAATGAAACTTCTGGGCATTGAGACATTGGGGGACGTTCACCGGTTTAAGCCAGAACTCCTTGTGGGGAAATTTGGCAAATTTGGTTTGAGACTGGCAGAACTCTCCCGGGGAATTGATGAATCCCGGGTGGTGATGGAAGAAAAAAGAAAATCCATATCCAGTGAGTCCACCCTGGATATGGATATCACCAATGGAAAAAGTATTAAAAAAGAACTGCTGAGGCACGCTCAGATTGTGGGCCACGACCTCAGAAAGCACCGCCTTTTTGCTGCCACCATTTACATCAAGTTTAAATTCTCCGATTTCTCCCAGGTGACCCGCCAAATAAAAGTCGACCCTCCCATGTGCGCATCCGCTGCAATTTATGAGACAGCTATGGCCCTTGCGAAAAATTTCAACATCGAAAAACCCATACGATTAATCGGACTTGGGGGATCAAGCCTCTCAAAAACCAGGCCCCGCAATCAGATGGATCTGTTTCAGACCGTGGCTCCACCAACGGACAAATGGGAAAAAGTTGACAAAACAGTGGATGCCATTACAAAAAAATTTGGTCATGGCATCGTCACCAAGGCTTCCTTAAACGACTAATCTCCATGATCGTTTTTATATAACCGCCACGGGCGGACCTTATTCGCTCCTTTGTCCACCCACAACTAAGCATGAAAATCCCCTAAGTTTGCCGGGACTTTCTTATAAAAAAGCAGGTGCTGGGTGCTGGATTTGGCGCACCGTACTTTTTTAAATTTCATTGTGGCTGGTGGTTACAGCCATGTATGTTTATTAGAAAATGAAACTTCCGAGCACCCTCAGCAGAGCCGCCCTCCGATGGGTAATAGGAACCGGCCAATTGAGCCGTCTACGGTTCCGGGCCGGGCCCATTGCCCGTCGGGGGGGGGCGGCATAATGCCATTTTCAATATTCGTTGTGGCTGGTTGTTACAGCCATGTATGTTTATATGAAAGTCTGGGTAAACCTGATGGATTTTCATGCTTCGTCGTGGGTGGACCAAAGCCAGAATAAGGTCCCCCCGTGGTGGTTATATATTAAAACCCGAGATCCTCGTTGATTAATACGACTTTCACCCGTTTAGGGGGAAAACATTTGTCTGTAATGCACCAGGTATTACAAATGCGATCAGGACTTTTACAGTCCTGGCAGAATCCGGTTTCTCTACAAGGGGTTTTTTTATCAAGATTTATGGTATTGACAGGGGCTGCATAATTTTTAATGCGATACATGGCGTCATCAAGGTCGCAGGAGATCTTGTTTCTACCCACAAAAATAATCACATTTTTAGGACCAAAGGTGATGGCACCGATTCTATTGCCGATCATGTCCAGATTCACCAGTTGTCCGGCTTCGGTGAGCGCATTGGTCCCCGTTATAAAGAGGTCAACCAGAAGAGACTGTCGTCTCAGGTCCATCTGGGCTTCAAAGGGAAGGCTCTTATCAAAGGTATTTAACACTTCCATGTCTTGGGTATCTTTCAATGCATGAAAAAGCCCCGTGGCCACATAGGTCATGGAGCCCCCCCAGGAAACACTTTTGGGGGCAAGCTCTGGAATAATTTTATCAAGGGCGATGTTTTTTGCATCCTCTGCGGTATCAGCAATGAACACTTCAAAATTATTGGACTCAAGGTTTTTTTTCACCTGCTCAAGTCTTTTGTTCCAATAAATATTAACGGGATTTTTCATATTTTTTATTCCTCCATGATGATGTGTTTTGCGCCTGTATTTCCAATCTTGGAGATACTACCGAAATTATGATCAGTTATCAAATTTATTCTGGTTAAAATTTATTTCTTTTTTTTTAAAATTTGTGTTGACTAAATAATTATTTCTTTTTATAGTCAAATACACGATATGAATCCGCTTCAGCAAAAGACACATTAGACTGACTCTCTTTCTTGACCTTGCTTCTGACGCTATTAAGACTTAATCTTAAATCGACGCCTATATTTAAAATAGTACGATTCGGCTACCTGTCTAAAGTGGGACAATTTGTAGTCTTAAGGTATCCGCAATAATGTTCTTTGCAAGTCCCTGATTTTATAAAATGTCCCGGCTTAGGTGGGTACCCTACGATTCTACCTGAAAAATGACTGAAAACCATATCATAAAAAGGAGACAATAAATATTCTCCTTGTATCTTTACACTCCTTTTATAAATTGATAAATATCAACACAGGACACAGATTCCATTATGACTTATTTCGCATCGTACAAATTCAAAAGAACAGAATCAATATGACTCATTAAACAACGCAATATCAGCAATCCGCGATGATTTTCATCATTTCCCTGAAATTTCATGGGAAAGGTTGGCAATATTGCACAATTATTAAAGCTTAAGGATCAATAATCATGAGCCTTTCAATGGTTGATGTGACACCTTATGATTTCCAAATTATTTTTTACAACGCCCCACTCAAACGAATCATATTTTTTTCTCAATGCGAAGATGAAGCCCTTTATTTTGACGCAATTTTCGACGTAACGCAAAAGACGATTTATAATATCACATAATTTTGTATAGAGATTGAATTGTAAGTTCATTGGTAAAAACAATCTGTTTTTTTGAAAGGATTTAAAAGGAGGTGATGGCAAGGGCAAAGCAAATTTTTGTTGATTTCTTTGGATTTTAATCACTTAAACTTTAAAATGCAGGAGACAATTAATGGGCGACAGAAACGTAGAAGAGACCACAGAAGCGCAGATTGCTGTACACTGGACAGAAGAAGAGTACTACTATCCCTCAAGTAAATTCGTAGGACAGGCCAATGTATCTGATCCCGACATTTATGATAGATTCAGCCTGGACAATTTCCCCGACTGTTTCACTGAGTATGCAGAGATGTTGGACTGGTACAAATATTGGGATGAAGTCCTTGACACAAGCGATGCACCCTGTTGGAAATGGTTCAAAGGCGGGCAGATCAATGCCAGCTATAACTGCATTGACCGCCATCTTAAAGACAACAAAAACAAAACAGCCATCCATTTTGTACCAGAACCGGAAAGCGAAAGAATCGATCATATCACCTACCAGGAACTCTATGTCAGAGTCAATGAATTTGCAGCCCTTCTCCGGGACTTCGCAGAGTTAAAAAGAGGCGACAGAGTCACCATCCACATGCCCATGACTGCAGAACTTGCCATTACCATGCTGGCATGTGCACGACTTGGGGTCATTCATTCTGTTGTTTTTGGCGGTTTTTCCCCCAGTGCATGCGCAGACAGAATTATTGATTCCCAATCCAGGGTACTCATCTCCATGGATGCCTATTACCGGTCCGGCACATTGTTAAATCATAAAATAAATGCCGATGATGCCGTAAAAATCGCCAAGGACGGTGGACAGGTTGTTGATAAGGTATTGGTCTGGGAAAGATATCCTGGAAAGTACTCTTCTGAAACCCCTCTGGTTGACGGTCGTGACTTCAGTGTCAATACTGTGTTAAAAAACTATTATGGAAAACGTATAGAACCGGAAAAAATGCTCTCAGAAGATCCTCTTTTCCTGATGTACACCAGTGGCACCACAGGAAAACCCAAAGGATGCCAGCACAGCACCGGCGGATATCTGTCATATGTGACAGGCACCTCAAAATACATCCAGGATATCCACCCTGAAGATGTTTACTGGTGCATGGCGGACATTGGCTGGATCACAGGTCATTCCTATATTGTTTATGGTCCCCTGGCCCTTTGCGCATCAACGGTTATTTACGAAGGGGTTCCCACATATCCCGATGCAGGCAGATCCTGGAGAATCGCCCAGGAACTGGATGTCAATATTTTTCACACCGCCCCCACCGCCATTCGCGCATTGAGAAAGATCGGCCCGGATGAGCCAGCCAAATATGACTATCATTTTAAACACATGACCACTGTGGGTGAACCCATAGAGCCCGCGGTGTGGAAATGGTATCAAAAAGAGGTGGGTAAAGGTGAAGCCGCCATTGTTGATACTTGGTGGCAGACTGAAAACGGTGGGTTCCTGTGCAGCACCATACCGGGTATTAAACCCATGAAGCCTGGTAGTGCAGGCCCCGGCGTTCCGGGTATTCACCCCATCATTTATGACGAAGACGGCAACGAAGTCACTAAACCTGGCATTGCAGGTAATATATGCATCCAAAATACCTGGCCCGGTCAATTCCAGACCATCTGGGGAGACAGAGACCGATTTGTTGAGACCTACTTTGCAAGATATTGTAAAGATCCAGAAAGCAAGGACTGGCGTGACTGGCCATACCTGGCCGGCGATGCTGCCACCCGATCCGCAGATGGGTATTACAGAATCCTCGGCAGAATTGATGATGTTATCAACGTATCAGGACATCGCCTGGGTACTAAGGAGTTAGAATCTGCAGCCCTTCTTGTGGATGAAGTCGCCGAAGCGGCAGTTGTCCCCGTGGCCCATGAAATTAAGGGAAAAGTTCCGGATCTTTACATTGCACTCAAACCTGGTTATGAAGCCACCGAGGCAATTGCCCAGAAAATTTCCGACATGATCTGCGATCAGATCGGCAAGATTGCCAAACCCAGAAAGGTGTGGCTCGTACCCGATATGCCAAAAACCCGCTCCGGAAAGATCATGAGAAGGGTACTTGGTTCCATCTCCAACAACAAGGACGTGGGGGATGTAATGACCCTTGCAAATCCGGAAGTTGTTGAAATAATTAAAACCATGGTACAAAGCTAATACGGTTAACACTCATTAATAACTTAACTACCACGGGCAAACCTGACTTGTAACTGGGTTTGCCCACAATAAAAATGAAACTCTCATGATTCCAGACTGTTGGACGGAGTCTCATATAAAATTTAAATATAATCTTTTCGTTCTCTATATAGTCCGTTGGCAATGTCACATAATACATTGTCGGCACATACTTTAATCTGATACACAGAGGACCACTAATAATGTCAAACGCTTACACAGATGCGTACGAACTCTCTCTCAAAGATCCTGCAGCTTTCTGGGGCCCCATTGCCGAAGAATGTCACTGGTATAAAAAATGGGACAAAGTACTGGACGATTCAAACAAACCTTTTTATCGCTGGTTCGTCGGCGGTGAAATGAATACCTGCTACAATGCCCTGGATCTGCACATTGACAATGGAAAAGGTGACATAACCGCACTGATTTACGACAGCCCGGTAACAGATACCAAAAAGAAATATACCTATTTAGAACTAAGAGATGAAGTGGCAAAATTCGCCGGGGTTCTGGCATCAAAGGGGGTTGCAAAGGGTGACAGGGTTATCATTTATATGCCCATGATCCCCGAAGCGGCCATAGCCATGCTGGCCTGTGCCCGCATTGGTGCCGTTCATTCAGTTGTATTTGGTGGATTTGCCGCCAATGAACTTGCCACCCGAATCAACGATGCAAAGCCCAAAGTCATCGTGTCTGCGTCCTGCGGTATTGAAGTGGCGAAAAAGATTATTTATAAACCGTTGATTGATGCTGCCATTGATATGTCTGAGTCAAAGCCCGATGCCACCATTATTTTTCAACGTCCCATGGAGACGGCTGAATTGAAACCAGGCAGGGATTTTGACTGGGCAGAGTTGATGAAAGATGCCGTTGCCCATGACTGTGTTCCTGTTAAAGCCACGGATCCTTTGTATATTCTTTATACCTCCGGCACCACAGGTCAACCCAAGGGAGTTGTAAGAGACAATGGCGGTCATATGGTCGCATTAAAATGGACCATGAAGGCCATTTACACCATTGATCCCGGGGATGTCTATTGGGCCGCGTCGGATATCGGATGGGTCGTTGGCCACTCCTACATCGTATATGCCCCCTTGTTCCAGGGAGCCACAACCATTCTTTTTGAAGGTAAACCTGTGGGAACCCCCGATGCCGGCACCTTCTGGCGGGTGATTTCAGAATATGGTGTCAAGAGTATGTTCACTGCCCCCACAGCATTTAGAGCCATTAAACGGGAAGATCCCCAAGGCAAACTGATCGCGGATTATGATTTGTCAAAATTCGAGGTCTTATTCCTTGCAGGGGAAAGAACAGATCCGGATACCCTTCACTGGTCTGAAGACAAACTCAATGTTCCGGTCATTGATCACTGGTGGCAGACAGAAACCGGTTGGGCCATTGCGGCCAACTGCGAAGGACTGCACCATTTTCCCGTGAAACCCGGCTCACCCACCAAGGCGGTACCCGGTTGGGATGTCCAGGTGGTGGATGAATCCTGTAACCCCATAAAAGCAGGTGACATCGGGGCCATTGTGGTAAAACTGCCCCTGCCCCCCGGCAGCCTGCCTACCCTGTGGCAGAACGACGACAGGTATGTGGAAGCCTATCTGGCAGAATTCCCAGGCTATTACAAAACCGCCGATGCCGGGTTCATTGATGAAGAAGGCTATATCTATGTCATGACCCGCACCGATGATATCATCAATGTGGCAGGCCACAGGCTCTCCACCGGTGCCATGGAAGAGGTGCTTGCCAACCACCCGGATGTGGCTGAATGCGCTGTCATGGGTGTGGATGATCAACTCAAAGGTCAGGTACCGCTGGGAATGCTGGTACTCAATGCCGGTGTCACAAGGGATCATGCTGAAATCGTGAAAGAGGCCGTTCAGATGGTTCGTGACCAAATTGGACCAGTGGCGGCGTTTAAAACAGCAACAGTGGTGAAACGTCTGCCCAAGACCCGATCGGGGAAAATTCTCCGGGGCACCATGAGAAGCATTGCCGATAAAAAGGCATACAAGGCACCTGCAACCATTGATGATCCCACCATCCTTGGTGAGATCGAAGAGAGCCTGGGCCTCATTGGTTATGGGTCTAAAGCAACCTGAAGCTGGTAGCAACTAATAACAAAAATGGGTTAAACGATTTTTGCCTGAAGCCTTATTGTTTAACCCACTTACCAAAGTAAGGAGATACGCATGAGTACTCAAACAATTGAAAAAGTCCCAACACAGGCCTGGATAACGACCTTTTCAGGTACAGCGATCAATCTATGCCTTGGCATTCTATATGCCTGGAGCATCTGGAAATCCGCACTGGTAAATGTTGATATCGCAGGTCAACCCATGACCGGCATCAATGAAGGCTGGACCTATCTGACCAATGCCCAGGCAGCAACGCCTTTTTCACTTTGTGTTATTATCTTTGCGGTTTTAATGATTCCCGGCGGCAGAATCCAGGATAGAATCAGCCCTACATTTGGTGCCACCGTTGGTGGTCTGCTCCTGGCAGCTGGTTGTATTGTTGCCGGTATGATGAAAAGCTACACCGGCCTGATCATCGGTTTTGGTATCCTTGGTGGTGCTGGAATGGGTATCGGGTATGCCGCCCCAACCCCCGCAGCTTTGAAATGGTTTGGTCCTGAAAAAAGAGGATTGATTGCAGGACTGGTGGTAGGTGGATACGGTGGTGCAGCGCTATACATTGGCTGGTTGGGCCAAAAACTCATTGATGCTTATGGCATTACCGGAAGTTTTGTTGCCCTTGGTAGTTTCTTTGCTGTGGTTGTGGTCATTGCCGGCCAAATGCTCAAAGCACCCCCGGAAGGATATGTTCCCCCT
>Ga0307929_1002137_pt1 | contig 13385 bp, 12 predicted proteins | sample AceLakmetage1330_FD_203160 | JGI IMG/M metagenome (GOLD analysis project Ga0307929, IMG submission 203160) | Saline water microbial communities from Ace Lake, Antarctica - #1330 | ecosystem: Environmental > Aquatic > Non-marine Saline and Alkaline > Saline | place: Antarctica: Ace Lake...
CATAACTTCTGTTTTTCTATCTTCATTCTCTGTAAGGTAACCTTTAAAATCTACTAAACCTGCTACAGACAGTTCTTCTATCTTAATAATTTCAGTAAGCTTTTCAATCTTTGCCAGAAAATCAACAAGTTGATTATATGTGCATCTCAAGCTTACTGCCAAAAGACTCTTTGAAATATTAGCAACATCTTTAATACCAGCTGATTTTATGGAAACTATCTCTACATCCGATCTTCCAGCAAACCCTGATATTGTGGACCTGAAATCCTGTTGATTAAGATTGTCATGAAAATACTTAATATACTCATTCCGCTTGATCTCTATCTTGCCTATCTCTTGCCTCAATACAAGTTTCTTGCGCTCTTCTTCTATCTTAGAACGCGTATCGTGGCCTTTCCTGATCTGGCGCTTCGTAATACTTGAACATATAAAGAACGTAACAAAAACTATAACCGCACTCGTTATAATAACTTTTGTTTTTTCGTCAAGATTTATATTAAATTGTGTTAGCATATCTACCTTCTGCCTGTTCTTCTTGATTTAGATAGTTTACTACCAGCATCAACTACTTCACCCGAATAAGCATCTATTGTAAATGTTGACATCAGTTCTCCCTCAACATTCTTTCTATCTACAGAACCTAAATCTATATTATTGAAATTAGCCATAAAAGCCTCATCCCTTTGTAGCGACGTAAAGAAACTGTTTACATAAGCGGTCTCTTTACTGCTATCCAATAAGAATGAGCTTCCTGACATTAAAATTCTTCGTGCGATTTCAGAAGGATAGACAGAATCATTCATCACAAAATCTTCTTTCAGGGACAGGCTATTGATCCATACTCCGCCTGTTATTTCTGTATTTATAGATGTGAGATCATTGGCTATACTAGCTAATTTTACTGCCCAAGAGACCCTGTTATTGACAACAAGGCTCATAAAGTTAGTATCTTTTATCATGTTCTCTTTACGCGACTTGAGTTGCTCAAGATTCAGGCGCGATGTATTGGCAGGAAGAGATTTACCCCCCCTCTTTACAGTCTTCAATTCTGATACTATGCTTTTTATCAGGAAGCTATTGAAGATATAGCATAAGGCCACAATAACCAACGCGGCTATGGCCTCCACCACGACAATATTATATGTTTTTTTATGTTTTATCGCATCAACAAGCGGAGAAAAATTAACACTATAACTAGACTGGCCTAAGCCCTCAATGGCCGAACCCAGCGCCAGTATAGCAGACGGTGAAAGTGTATCAGCATGTTTTACCTTGACAAAATCATAAAGCGCACTTGTAACGACCTTAAGCTCATCCGCTATATACGCGTCAAGGCCTGAAAATAGCATCTCACCGCAAGTAACCACTTTTAGTATCTCTGCCGTATGTTTCTGCCTGCCATAATAGTCGATTGAGACCCTAAGTTCACTTACAATCTTCTCAAAGACCGCCTCTTTGTCATCTATGGCTATCTTAAAATCACGGCTCATAAATGGCATACCTGATTCCAATATATGGATCGATACGCTCTCCCTGTCATTATCAGCATAAACTATTACTACCTTATCTTTTGCCTCTATTTTCTTATGCAGCAACAGCACCTTCCAGAGAGCAAGAGGCATAATATCTATGCCTGAAACAAGTGAGCCTGTACTCTTAAAATTTGCTACATGTGAATTGATCTGTGTCTTTGTAGCGGCCATAAAGAAGACATCCATGGCCTTCTTTTTCTTAGGCTCTGCTAAGACCCTAAAATCACTGGCTATCTCATCGAGCTTAAATGGGATATATTTCTTTGCCTCAAACCTTACAGCCTGTTGCTGTTCTGATTTTGGCAGAACTGGCATATCAAAATAACGTATCATAAAATCGCTTGAACCAAGAACGGTCTGAACGGAGTGAGGCGCCGAATGAAGCTTTTCAAGGCCTTCTCTGACAGCAGTCGCGACTGAATCCTTATCAATTGCCCTGCTCGCAGCTACCTCAACATCGCTGGAAGCAGCCTCCGATTCTATCTGCTGCCGAATAAAGTTTATAAGAACAGGGGCGTTCTTAGAACCCGCAAGCGCTACAATATCTACATTATTTGGTGATATATATACTCCTACCACGGTCTTCGACATTATCCTGCCCTGCCTATTATTTTTCTTAGGTGGTTTATCTCGCTAATAGTATATTCGCGCCACTTATTAACCCTATTGCGCCGTGCACATGGAAATATGCCCTTAGACTCATATCTGACTAGTGTCTGCTTTGAGATGCTTAAGAGCCTCGCTACTTCGTTTGCAGAATAATATCTCTCTGCCTTCATTGTAACTCCTAATAGATTATGTGCTTCGCACAACTAATTTCGGTTATAGGTTTTTGGTTATCAGTTTTCACTTAAAACACCAAATATTGAAAACCTATCCTCGAAATACCATTATGCTACCTGATAGTATCTGGTATACTTTGATATATTATGATGGGAGTATATAGCATTTAACTATATGGGTCAAGGTCAAATATGGGGTTTTATTGTATAAAATCTCTCAAAATCTCTCAAAATCTGCTAAAATCTCTCAAAATCTCTATTTTGATAAAAGTGCTATTTTTTTAGTAACACATATTTTCTGGCGATCCTCTTATCGAGCCAGCAGACCACCTCATATGGTATGGTATCGCAAAGTTGTGCCATCTCTTCGGCGCTTATTCTAAGATTATTCTGCTTACCTATTATAACAACCTCATCACCTATTTTAGCACTATCTATATGACTAATATCCAGCATAAACTGATCCATACATACCGTACCTATTATAGGCGCTCTCTTTCCTTTAACGAGCACCTTGCCTTTATTAGAAAGCCTCCTGTTCAAACCATCACCGTATCCGATAGGAACAGTAGCAACCCTTGCATGGGAAGTAGTTATATGCGTACCCCCATAACTTATCTTTCTTCCAGGAGGAACATCCTTGATAAAGACTATCTTACTTTTCAAAGATAAAGCAGGCGTTAGGTTGATCTTATTGGTAAAAGCACCCACCCTTGGAGAAAGCCCATATACCATAAGTCCGGGCCTTATAAGGTTCATATGAGAAGGTTTATAATCAACAACAGCCATACTGTTTGCCATATGCCTATATTTTATATTGATTTCCGCTTCTTCTATTTTCTCGAGAAGCAATAAAAAGTCTTTTATCTGCCTATGTGTTAGCACACTGTCTTCAACCGCGCTTGGAAAGTGACTATATATGCCCTCTATCGTTATATTGCTGAGATTGTTAACCTTGTTTATCAGCTTCATCGCTTCTTCATGCCATACACCTATCCTGCCCATACCTGTATCGATCTTTATATGTACCCTTGCTTTTTTTCCTATCCTCTTCGCGCACTTATCAACAGCACGGGCTAAGCGTATATCACCTATTGTCTGAGTTATATTATTCCTTATAATAGGCCCGACCGCGGGTGTCAGTACAGATCCGAGCATCAATATAGGTATCTTAGTAAAGCCATTCCTCCTTAAAAATACAGCCTCATCTACTGTGCCTACCCCCAGATAATCTACCCTTGATCTTATAAGCACATCACAAATCTCGAGCATTCCATGCCCATACGCATTCGCTTTTATAGGCACGAGTATAGCGGCATCCTTGCCAACATACTTTCTGATCTGCGTGAAATTATGCCTTATGGCATTTAAATCCACCTCTATCCATGTTGGACGGTAACAGAGTTGGTTATGTTTTATGCTGTGCATATATGGTTCTCTCCTCAAGACTCTTTTATAAAATGCCGCAAAAATCTAAGTATCAATGAAAGCAGGGCATTTTTATTTCGAGTGGGCATGGTTCGCCCTAATTAGGCTCTGTGTGAGAGCGAGGAATAAACGGAGCAAAAATTTATCGCTGGTAAATTTTTGCGTCCCTGCGTAATTGGTGGCTAGGTTTTTGCATAAATTCCTACGCTATAAGTTATCTTTTCTTTATTTGCTTCTTTATGGAGCATTCCTTTGGATATATATAAAGCGGCGAAAGAGTAAAGACATTATCCTTTTGCCTCTTCTTCCATTTACTAAAGCTTAGAGCTCCTATAACCGCAGCTTCGCTAGACCATGTCTCTTCAGACGTAAAATTTACCCCCGGAATATTTGCCTTCAATATAGCCTCTTTATATAACGCTATGGCGTCTCCCGTAAACAACACCGGTCCCTTTACCCTGGCAAGTAATTTATTAATAGGAAGTAAGAGAATCTTACTCGTCGGTTTTATAGTATTTTTGCTTTGTTTATAAAAACGCGCATATACCTTAGCTTGCTTCGCATCTATAATAACGCAAATATCCGGATTATCATACGCGACAGCACGTGCCAGCGCATCGATGCTTGGAATACCTATTATCGGTTTTTTCAATGCCAATGCCATAGCCCTCATAGTGGTAAGGCCTATGCGTAGGCCTGTAAATGAACCTGGCCCAAGACCTACAGAAAAGAGATCTATATCCTCTATGCCAGATAAATTTCTCGACAAGAGCCTATCTATCTCCAGTAACATATCTGAAGACTGTCTGCCCGGAGTAACAGATGTAAATTGCTCCACCAATTCAGCCCTTCGACTGTGTTCAGGACAGGCCCCTTTTAACAAGGCTATGCTGAACTTAAGGCTTGATGTATCGGCTGACAATATTGTTATATCTTTTGCCATGGGCTATGAATGTAAACTTTCTCTTTTCTTCTGCTGTTATATTTATGGAGATCTCAAGGTACTCAGAAGGCAGCAGCATCTTCATCCTATCTGCCCATTCTATAACCACTATCCCGTCTCCATCCAGGTATTCCTGCATACCAATATATTCTATATCCTCAAGGCTGTCAAGCCGGTAGAGGTCAAAATGGTAGAGATTTGCCCTACCCTTATATTCCTTCATCAGGACAAAAGAAGGTGAATTGACATATTCAGGTTTTTCAATCTTTAATCCACGGGCGATGCCTTTTGTAAGGGTAGTCTTTCCTGAACCAAGATTGCCGGTTAGCGCTATGTTATCACCCGGTCTTAACAGCTTCGCGAGCCTTGCACCTAACTCTTTTGTCTCATGCATACTGTTTGAAATCAGAAAATTCTTCATTTAGAAATGTGTATAACCTTTTGGTTGTACTCTATTTTTTTTACCTAAACTATCTACTAAGGTTATTGTTGTGCTGTTGGATGTTATCTCTCCTACCGGATAAAAACCCTTAGGCAACATACTTAATCTCTTAGCTGGCATAGTAAATAAAAGCTCAAACTGTTCACCTGTATTGAGTAACCTATCGAGAAAATATCCCTTGTTTTTACATGGTATTAATGACTCATATATAAGGGCACCTTTTTTGCTGCATTTAAGTATATGCTCAAGGTCTGATAAAAACCCATCTGATATATCTATCATGGCGCTCGCGTTAAGTTTCTTAACAATAAACTGCGACTCTTCTATCTTAGGCATAAACAGCAAATGATCCGGCCTCATGCAAAGTGGCCCGGTTGATACTATCACATCCTTGCTCCTGGCTCCGGAACGAAGAATAAGGTCCCTCTTTAAAACCTCTCCTAATATAGCTACGGATATTACAATCCTTTCTGAAGAACTCATATCTCCGCCTACCAGGTTCATCTTAAAATGACGCGCCATATTCTCAATACCCTTGTATAGTCTCATCGCATAATTACGTGGAATTCCTGGTGGCAGGCCCACTGACACAACGGCATGCTTAGGCAGTCCTCCACAGGCAGCTATATCACTTATATTAACAGCAAGCGCTTTGTGGCCTATCTCCTCCGGCGCAGCCTTATCTTGCGTAAAATGCACTCCCTCTACAAGAATATCCGTAGCGAATAAAAGGTGTTTATTTTTTTTGTATTTTAATACGGCACAATCATCACCAATACCTTTTATCACAGATGAATCTGTACGGGTTAATCTTGTTATCTTTTCGATAAGGCCAAACTCACCGATATCGGATAATCTATTCTTCATAACTATACATTTCTTAATGACCTTTTGTACGGTTTAGTAAAAACTTTTTTTTCTGTAATAATCGCGCTTATATAACGGCTGGGCGTAACATCAAAAGCAGGATTATACACCTTTACCTTCTCTGGCGCGTGAAATATATTGGATATCTTTCTAACCTCTTCTCCGGGGCGCTCTTCTATAGGTATCTGATCTCCTGTTTTTAATGAAAAATCGAATGTAGAACTTGGCGCGGCGATATAAAACGGTATCTTATGGGTCATGGCAAGTATTGCTAAAGAGTAGGTCCCTATCTTGTTAGCGGTATCACCGTTTGCCGCTATCCTGTCAGCGCCTACAATAATCTTGTCTATTTTTGCCTTTTTCATAAGAGAGGCTGCCATATTATCACATATAAGCGTTACATCTATGCCGCCTCGCTTGAGCTCCCACGCGGTCAGACGGGCACCCTGTAAAAGAGGCCGTGTCTCATCAGCATAAACCTTTATCTTTTTACCTTGCGCGTAAGCTTTGTATATAGGGGATAACGCTGTGCCTACTCCGGATGTCGCTAATGATCCGGCGTTGCAATGTGTAAGTATGGTATCGCCTGATCTTATAAGCCTGGCGCCATTGATACCTATGGCCTTGCACATACGCTCATCTTCTTTATGTATCTTCCTTGCCTCTTCTAAAAGTGCCTTTTTTATCACTGCTACAGCCTCATTCTCATTAGCGAGCGCGCTTTTTCTCATCCTCTCAAGCGCCCAAAAAAGATTTACAGCTGTTGGCCTGCTTGTCTTGATATAGTCAATTGCTTTAAATAGCTGCCTGAAAAATGCTTTCTTATCAGTGCCTTTGATATCTTTGATCCCAACATAGACTCCGTATGCCGCGAATACCCCTATGGCAGGTGCGCCTCTTACAGCAAGGCTCTTTATGTGCTGATAAACATCCCTTACATTGCGCGACTCTATTACATCCAATTTTCGCGGCAAGGCCCTCTGATCTATTATCTTTAGCTTTCCATTTACAAAAGATATTGTCTTTGCCTTCATAATATGTCCCTCTGTTTAAGGATTACTCCTATCCTATGTAAAATTTAAGTACCGATTAAAGCGGGGCCTTTTCATTCCGAGCGGGCATAGTTCGCCCTGATTGCACTCTGTGCGAGAGCGGCTGTGAGGCGGAGTAAAAATTTCTCGCAGAGAAATTTTCGCGTCCCTGCATAATTGGTACTTAAATTTTTACAAACAGGCCTTTCGTGCAATTTTTATACAGCCCTTGACGTAATATCCCGAATAAAAAACATCATCATGGTAATTGCACTGTTATGTACTATATGAACCGTAATAGAGGGTATGAGTGATCCTGTTCTTTCACGCATATATGCCAGGAAGGCCCCGAGTGCCATTATTGGTATAAAGCCCAAAAGGTTTATATGCAAAAAGGAGAATAAAAATCCGCTTATAAAAATAGCTGACACTGCGCCTAAACTTTTTTTAAGGGCAGGGTATAAAAACCCTCTAAAAAATACCTCCTCTATAATCGGGCCGAGTAACGCTACCAAAAAAGATACAGAGACCAGTATAAGAGGCCTCTCCCCCTTAAAGAGGAACTCATATACAGATTGTGGCGGCGGAGTATAATTCAAAAGCCTCGCGATAGCTATAGCTAAAAAAAATAGCACTACTAAAATAGGTAAAAAGGCTATATATGAATATAGTCCAACCCGTATGTTTTGAAATATATTTTTGGAAGATATGCCAAGTACCTCTACTGATTGGCGGTACTTTAACGTAACAACTCTTAATATAAAAAATAACGCCAAAAGATCCATAAGAACTGTTGACAATACCATATCAAAACGCCTATCCGGCAACAAGGCTGAAAAGAGATAACCTAACATATAAAAAACTATTGAAAAAAGACAGTGAAAGAAGACAAAGAGTATCGCTACCTTTAGCACGTCCTGTATTGACCACGCCGCTTCAGGCGCGTTAAGTGTCCGCGGCATCATATCCACAGACTCTCTTCTATTGCTTATATAATAGCTGAGAAAGAATACTCCTACTACCAGCAGGCCAAATGCCATCATAAAAATAAAAGCAAAATTACGTGCTATCTTCTTGTCGTTTAAAAGGATCTCTCTCAGGGCCTGTTCTTTTAATTTAACCTCTTTTGCAAATTGCTCACGCTGGTAAGAAGGGTCTTTAGGGCCTTTAATATCATTACTATGCATGACTGCGGAAAAAGTCTGAATGCAAAGAATAAAGATTATCATCCACGCATAGACCCTATTCTCATTTATAAAACTTCTGATTTTTTTGATCATAATATTAATAGATGTTATATCCTATATCTGCTTATTTTAAGGTAGGCGAAAAAGCCTCTTAGCGTTTTCTGTTGTCCGTGACTCTATCTCTATCTCTTCCATGTCACGAATCTGAGCTATCTGTTTAACAAGATACTTAAGATTTGACGGTTCGTTACGCTGACCTCTTTTAGCCTGGGGGCTTAAGAAAGGAGAATCTGTCTCAAGCATAAGCCTTTCCATGGGGGTCTTTTTGACAACCTCTCTTAATGCATGCGCGTTTTTATACGTAATATTGCAGGTATAAGATATATGGAGTCCGAGATCAAGGCATCTGTTAAGGGTCTCTTCATTACCCGCAAAACAGTGCATTACACCCATAAGCGGCACCTCAAGGTTCTCCTCCATCATCTTAAACATTAGTCCGGCAGCTTCTCTCTTATCCAGCGCCTCTTCCCTGCAATGTAGTATAAGCGGGAGATTGAGATCCTTGCTAAGCCTTACAAGCCTGGTAAACGCCTCAATCTGCACATCTTTAGGAGAAAGATTTCTATAAAAATCAAGTCCAACCTCTCCTATAGCAACTACCTTATTCTGTGACAAGGCTATCTCCTTAAGGCTGGCAATAGCATTATCATCAACGTCTTTGGCCTCATGCGGATGTATGCCACATGTAGAATATACACACTCATACTTACTCGCAAGTTCACTTGAGGAAAAACTTCCCTTAAGGCTGGATGCTACATTTATTATAACCTCAACCCCGGAGATAATGGCCCTATCTATTACAGAGGATCTGTCATCATTATATTCCGGAAAATCAAGGTGTGCGTGAGTCTCTATCATATGTTATATCTTTCTGAAAGTATTAAGTATTAAGTTATACGTTGTACGTTCCTGCGCAGATTGCTACGAAACTCTATTAACGTTTCATTATAAGTCAACCGGTATGCGCCAAACGAAGATGCTCAACCAAATCAGGTATTGTTTCTACGCAATAAGATATGTCTCTATCTGTTGTACTTATTCCTAAGGAGAATCTTATTGAACCTTTAGCATACCGAGGCTCAACACCCATGGCTTCTAATACCCGCGATGCCTCAGGAGCCCCTGAAGTACACGCTGAACCGGCAGAAACAAAGATACCTTTCATATCCATATTCACGGCCAGGCTATCAGCATCAAGACCGGCAAAAGCTAAACTAAGAGTATTGCTAACCCCTTTATTTAAATCTCCATTAATCTTTACATCGCTTATCCTGGCTAACAACCCTTTACATAAACTGTCTCTAAGCGTCCCTATTCTTCTGTTCTCTTTTAAGTTCATTACTGCCAATTCCGCTGCCTTCGCGAAACCAACTATTGCTGGTACATTTTCTGTGCCTGCGCGTAGGTTCCTTTCCTGATGGCCCCCATAACAATAAGGCTGGATCTCTGTGCCTTTCCTGATATATAAAACCCCTATGCCCTTCGGTCCATAGACCTTATGGGCGGATATAGAAAGTAAGTCTATTTCTAATTCCTCTACATCTATCGCAACCTTTCCCATGGCCTGAACGCTGTCTGTGTGGAAATAAATTCGGTTTTCGGTTTTCGGTTTTCGGTTTTCGTTTATCCTTTTCACAACTTTTGCGATCTTTTTGATAGGTTCTATGGTGCCGACCTCGTTGTTAACATGCATTACAGAGACAAGTATCGTTGTATCCTTTATAGCTTTTTCTACATCAGTAGGATTTACCAAGCCATATTTGTCCGGCTTTAAATATGTTATTTCAAACCCTTCTGATTCCAAAGAACGGCATACCTCTAATACTGAAAGATGCTCAATAGAGGATGTAATAATATGATTACCTAGTTTCCTATTCTTTAAAGCCGTTCCTCTTATAGCAAAATTATTGCTTTCTGTCCCTCCTGAAGTAAATATAATATCTACGCTTTCCGTAGACAAACAATCACCTATAATTGTACGGGATTCTTCCACCGCGGAGCGTGCTTGCCTGCCTTTTCTGTACAATGCGGAGGCATTACCATAATTCTCTTTATAATAAGGGAGCATAGCCTCAAGCACTTCAGGGCGTGGGGGCGTTGTAGCGTTGCAATCGAGATAAACGAATCTTTGACTTGTCATTGTATTCTTGGAAATATAGGGTCTAATTTTTTAATCTTCGTGCCAGGCTTTAGGGGAACAACATTGCCATTTAAGCTTATATCTTCTTCTTTTATGTCCATGCCAAGCTGCCCGGCTATCTGCATAGCCGCATCCGGCATAAATGGATACAGTAGAAAAACGCAGGCATTTAAGACCTGTAAAAGAGCGTAAATAACCGCCTTTAAACGTTTAGTCTCTTTTGACTTGACGAGTTCCCATGGCTTCGAAACCTCGATATGCTTGTTCGCTATATTAATAACCTCCCATATCTCAGTTAAGGCCTGGTTAAATTTAAGCTCTGGCATAAGTATATCTAATCTTAGGGGCAACTCTTTCAAACGAGACTCAATAACCTTTTCCGCTTCTTGCGCATCACCTTCTTCAGGAACAATGCCGTCAAAATACTTTTCCACCATAGTAAGGGTACGGTTTAATAGGTTTCCTATGTCATTGGCAAGGTCACTGTTAAATCTTTTGATAAAGGCATCCTCGGAGAATGTCCCATCCAGGCCAAGATTTCCCTCCCGCAGCATAAAATACCTATATCCATTCTTACCGTATTTATCGATCATATCAAAGGGGTCTATAACGTTTCCCTTAGTCTTAGACATCTTCTCACCACCCATGAGCCACCAGCCATGAGCAAATATAGTCTTTGGCAATTCAATACCAAGGGCATGAAGCATTATGGGCCAATAAACAGTATGCGGACGCAATATATCTTTTCCTATAATCTGAAAATCCGCTGGCCATGCGTTGAAAAACCTCTCCTCATCAGTTTTCCATCCGCACGCGCTTATATAGTTTATAAGCGCGTCAAACCATACATAAGTAACGTGGCCTTTGCCAAAGGGTATATCTATACCCCATGATAGCCTCTCACGCGGCCTTGATATGCAGAGGTCGTTTAAAGGCTCCCTCAGATATCCTAGGACTTCATTCGCCCGAAAATCCGGTTTTATAAAACCCGGGTTATCCTTTATATAACCGACTAACCAGTCCTGATATTTAGAAAGCTTAAAGAAAAAATTTGTCTCTGATATCTCTTCTACGGCCCTTTTGCAATCAGGGCATAAATTATCTGCAAGTTGAGATTTTGGCCAAAACGTCTCACACGGGGTACAATAAAAACCCTTATATTCTGCCTGGTATATATCCCCTTTTTCATGAAGCAGTGAAAGTGCTCTTTTTACAGTATCTGTATGACGCTTCTCGGTTGTACGTATAAAATCATCGTAGGATATATCAAGTCCGGACCAGAGGCTTTTGAATTTATCAACAACATCACCTATATAATCCAAGGGCTCTTTGCCTTGAGCCTCAGCTGAACGTAATACCTTCTGCCCATATTCATCCGTACCTGTAAGGAATAAGACATCTTCACCTTTAAGCCTTTTATACCGTGAAATACAGTCACATATTATCTGCGTATAGGAATGACCTATGTGGGGCTTGGCATTCACATAATATAAAGGTGTTGTTATAAAAAAACATTTTTTAGCCATGTGCATTTAGCCTTGGTTATGTTTTAAATCCTAGATAAGTATTAAGGATTAAATTATAAGTTATAAGTTAAATAAAATCAAAATTTAATTTACAACTTAATTCTAAGTTCTTTTTCTTTACCTCTACCTTTACCTAGTATTATTCTTACTTATTATAGTCTATCTTAATATGCCTTCCATCTTCTAGCTCCGCAACCGCTATCCGCTTTAGATAATTTACATCTACAATCTTGCCGGGCCCGTCTTTTGTCTTTACACGCTGGCTGATCTTCGGAAGCCCTTTTGCGGATTCTTTATAACACTTATGCTCATATGAAAGACAACACATAAGCCTGCCACATACCCCTGATATCTTTGTAGGGTTCAATGGAAGGTTTTGATCCTTCGCCATTTTTATGGTAACAGGTTCAAAATCCTTCAAGAATCTCGCGCAGCAAAGCTCTCTACCGCACTGGCCAAAACCACCAAACATCTTGGCCTCATCGCGCACACCTACCTGCTTTAGTTCTATGCGTGCTTTAAAGATCTTGGCAAGGTCTTTGACCAGGTCCCTGAAATCAACTCTCTCTTCAGCGCTAAAGTAGAAGATTATCTTACTGCAGTCAAAAGAGAGCTCGGCATCAATAAGCTTCATGTTAAGTTTACGCTCAACTATTTTCTTGTTACAGGTCTTGATAGCCTCTTTTGCTGTCTTACGATTACGGTCTATCTTTTCAATATCGTTATTTGTAGCTACACGTATAATCTTGCGTAAAGCTTTCTGCGGTATCGCCTTATCAAGTATTACCTCTTCGCCCGAAAGCACTTCCCCATAATCTAATCCCCTGTCTGACTCAACGATAACATAATCACCGGCAGAAAAAGAAAAATCTCCGGATATATAGTGGGTAGTTTTCCCGCCTTCACGTTGTTTTATTTCGACAACCTTAATCATTTTTACCCCTTTATTTAACAGATTCCTATGTCGCTTGCCGCCAACCGCTCCTGTAATAATTTCACGGCGAGCTTGGAATTAACATTCGCCTCAAGCAATGTCCTGGTCTCTCTTATGTAACCTATGGCCGCGTTAAGGCTTGGCTCATCTTCTCTCTTTGCGAATTCTAATATCTCCCTCTGCCTGTCTATGTTCATAATCAGGCTAACATCCTTGGTATATTTATACACAAGCACATCTCTGTAAAAAGAGAGGAGGATGTCCATCGAGTTCAACTGCATATCTCTGTCCAGGCTTATCATGGACTTATTGCCAGGCTCGGATAAAGCCACGTCAGAGATAAACTCGTCTATAATGGCGTTCTTTAACGAAAGAGCGTCCTGGCCTTTAAATGATAAGGCCTTTTTAATATTCAACCCTGACAGATCAGCTAAAAATCCAGCCTCTTTTTCATCAATATCAAAATCCGTCTTTAAGATATTGACCACATCATGCCTGCTAAGCGGCTTGAAC
>Ga0307929_1002140_pt1 | contig 13365 bp, 19 predicted proteins | sample AceLakmetage1330_FD_203160 | JGI IMG/M metagenome (GOLD analysis project Ga0307929, IMG submission 203160) | Saline water microbial communities from Ace Lake, Antarctica - #1330 | ecosystem: Environmental > Aquatic > Non-marine Saline and Alkaline > Saline | place: Antarctica: Ace Lake...
ATCTTTGGTTTTGCATTTCCAGAAATAGGTGTGGTCACACTGGTTGTTGTTCTTTTTTGTGTTTTTGCAGTGGTTTATGAAAATATTTAAGTTAATTGGTATATATATGGAGAAGAAAGAGTATATGTTTCAATATCACAATGGTATTAGAACAATAGAAGATACTGGATTGATAACCTTAGAAGAGGGAATGGCTTTGTGGGAAAAATACAGACATAGGTTTTTGTATGGGTTAGCAGACAAGGATAATGTTGCAATCGTACTTTGGAAAAACTGTACAAATGAAACTGATTATGTAGATTATGTATTCAATTTTGATAATGAAACTAGGTATGACAATGGGAGGTTTTATAAACTAGAGAAAGTTTATCTTGACAAAGAGTTATCTAATTTAACTAAGTAATATATATGAAGAGGAAAGAATTGTTAAGAGAAGATATTATAAAAGAGAAAGTAAAAGGTGGAGATTGTAAAACAATGCCCGATAAGTTATATAACATACTCTATGAGAAATCTAAGGTATATGGTGTAAGAGTATTATATGAAGAGGATTTCCCACTAGATGAATTAACAGAGTTTATCCAGCAAGAGCTAGACAGGGCTAGGGAAGAGGGGAGGAAGGAAGAACTAGAGTCATTGAAGAAAATGTGGGATAACGATGAGCTTGGAGACGCTCCTGAATATGGAAGGGCAGGGGCAGGGTTAATGAAGAGATGGTTTAGAAATGACATAGACGCTAGATTGGGAGTTTTAGAGAAACCTATTAATTTAACAAAACAAAAGTAATGAAGATAGATAAAGATTACAAAGGTTTAATTGATGAGGGTTATAGGTACAAGATAGAAGGAGATATAAAAACGACTGAAAATTTAGTGATAGACTTAGATAAAGGTTTGTTTGTAACAGGGTATATTCAAGCAGGTGGGTATATTTATTCAGGTAAGTCTATTCAAGCAGGTGGGTCTATTAAAGCAGGTTGGTATATTAGAGCAGGTGAGTCTATTTATTCAGGTGGTTATATTGAAGCAGGTGAGTCTATTTATTCAGGTGGGGATATTCAAGCAGATGGATATATTAAAGCAGGTAGGTCTATTCAAGCAGGTGGAGTTGTTAAGTGTGGAATATTAAAAGAATTGGGATTGCCAGAAGATAATGATGACAAGATAGAAGATAAAACAGAAGACGCAATGAAACTTTTAAAGGAAAAGGGATACAGAATAATCAAGGTTTAAATTAACTAAGTAATATATATGGAGAAGAAACTGAAAGAATTTATAGATATTATTATTGAGTTAATACAGGATAAACAGTTCCCTGCAAGGAGGAATATTATGGATTATGTTTGTTTGTGTATCGGAACATTAGATTATGATGTTTACAAAGAAGTAGAGAAATATACCGATAATAGATGGTTGGAAATAGATAAATTAAAAGAACAAAAGTAATGAGAATAGATAAAGATTACAAAGGTTTAATTGATGAGGGTTATAGATACAAGATAGATGATAATGTGTTTACTACGGAAGCGTTAGAGATAGACTTAGATAAAGATTTGTTTGTAACAGGGTCTATTCAAGCAGGTGGGTATATTGAATCAGGTAAGTCTATTCAAGCAGATGGGTATATTCAAGCAGGTTGGTTTATTAAAGCAGGTTGGTTTATTCAAGCAGGTGAGTATATTAAAGCAGGTGGGTCTATTAAAGCAGATGGGTATATTGAATCAGATGGGTCTATTAGAGCAGGTGAGTCTATTCAAGCAGGTAGGTATATTCAAACAGGTTGGTATATTAAAGCAGGTAGGTCTATTCAAGCAGGTGAGTATATTGAATCAAGTGGGTCTATTCAAGCAGGTGGTTATATTGAAGCAGGTGAGTCTATTTATTCAGGTGGAATTATTGAATCAGGTGGGTATATTGAAGCAGATAAAGAAAAAGGGATACAGAATAATCAAGGTTTAAATTAACTAAGTAATATATATGGAGAAGAAAGATTGGAAAGAAGAATTATGGTTAAGAGTATCTCCTACTGTATTAGAACACGGGAAAGGGTTTGGTGATATTACTTTAGGTGGTGCAACAGACCAACAGGGTAAAGAGAATATATTAAAAGCATTTGAGCAAGAGATAGACAGGGCTGATCTGGAGTTGCTAAAGAAAATCATAAACAAAGAGGGTTCTGATGAAGAATCAAGGCTTGTGATATTAGCACAGGAATTTGTGAGATTAACTAAGTTAAACAACAAAGATAAGTGAAAAGAATATTAGCAAGTGGCTATTTTGACCCTATACACCCTGGACACATTTCTTACTTAGAAGAAGCCAAGAAACTAGGAGATGTTTTGATTGTGGCTGTTGATGGAGATAAGAGGGCAATCAATAAAAAGGGAAAACCTTTTATCCCTGCCAATGACAGAGCAGATATAATCCGAGCTTTAAGATGTGTTGATGAAGTGGTTATTGTAGACACAGATATAAAAGACGCATTAAGAGAATTAAAACCAGACATATTCGCAAAGGGTGGCGACAGGAAAGACAAGAGAACCATACCAGAATGGGAGTTATGCGAAGAACTTGGCATAGAGTTGGTTACTGGAGTGGGAGCAGACAAGATATGGAGTAGTTCTAATTATCTTGAAGAATGGATTAAATTTATTAACAAAAAGAATGCTTAATTTTATTAGTGCTTTAGCAAATATGCTTATATTGATTATTCTTTATAACAATGCTAGCTTTGAAGTAATGGTATTGGCTGGAATAGTGTTGGTAATCTATAATATAAACTCTATAGAAAAATGAAGAAACTACTAATTATAATAATGACCTTCTTAACATTTATATCAATGATTGCAATTTTACAAGATATAACCTTCTGGTGGTTTTTAGCATTTTGTTTCGTAGGGAATGTTTTAATATATATATTCTTAGAGAAATGACCATTTGTAAGTACAGATGCAAAAACTGTGGAAAGGTATTCTATACTGATTCACTCAAGATAGAGCCAGAATGTCATTGCAACTTGTTTGGCAGTGACGTTGTCTGGTTATGGTTGACTGACAGACCAAATAAAAGAGAACTCAACGAAGCTTATTCCAATGGTTATTATAAGAACCTAAAAAGGGAAGCCATGAAATTCAATAGAGTTGCTACTTCAGCTAATATATAAATGCTGTAGGGTTTAATTCTGCATCTTTTAATACTTCTACTACTTCATCACGATCATCTATAATATCTAAAGGTTTATCCTGATAATGTTCATCTGTTCTAAGCCCTCTACTGTATGCCCTCTTAGATATAAGCCTTAATGAACAAACAGCCCAAGCTATTTGGTCTTCTGTTCCGTTATTTAGATAGTCTTGGTATATACCTATATGAAACTTCAAGTGTTCTGTTAAACAAAGGCATTCACCGTTCCTAGTATTATTGTAATAGGGATTATTCTTATCGTGGTTTATATGACTAGCATCCAATCTCCACCCGTCACTCTTCTTTCTTCCTGTAATCTCACACATCCAGTTGTTATTCTCTTTAATCTCATAAGCAACTCTGGAGTTAAACGCAAATTCAGACACTGACTCATTAACTTCTTCTCTTTTTACTATACCTAATTCAAATCCACCAACCGTTTCTGGTTCTAGTACCATAGCGAGGGTTAATTAACTTATTCTTCTTGAGCTTCTCCTTCTACATACTTAGCAACTGCATATAACAACACATTTACTACAAAGTAAGTAACCAAAACTGCCCAACTTGGTAAATCAAAACCATCTGCAAGTTTAAGCAACTCTGTTAGAAAATAGGTTGCCGTTCCTGAAATTACAATCCATTTACTAGCTCCTCCCACCTTTGAAGTAGCAAATGCAACTCTATCACTTCCTGTTAGTTTTGTACTAACCTCTGTATTTTCTGCCATCATTTGTTTAACTAAACTTAATTACACTTATCGTAAATAGTCATTAAGACTACTGTTGATAACATACCACCTGCCATTAAACCCCATAAAATATTACTTAGTGTCATTTTTCTTAAACCAACCAAATAACTTATCTATGACTTCCTTCCAACAATCCCTTTCTTTACATTCAGCTAGTTCACTTACTAATTCTATATTAGTATTTACAAGTGTCTTGTTGTTTATAACTGCTGTTGCGAGTTTGTCATTACATTCCTTCGCTTCATTGGAAAGTTCCAATACCTCACTGTTGAGTGTCAGTATCTCCTCGTCCTTGGTTCTAATTACACTCTGTGCACTCTCTAGTTCGCTTCCAAGCCCTTGGTTCTCTTTAAGTATCTCATTGTACTTAGCTTCCCAGTCGACTGGCTTAGGGACGACTACAGGGGCTGGGTAGTTCTTATCATTCACCTTGGTAATTATTCCTTTTATCCAACCACTCTTGGAAGTTCCAAGGTTAGTACCTGGACAAGCCGTAGGATTTACAGATACTTCCTTGTGTCCTCTTACTCTAGCGTCTATCTTTTGTCTGTCTTGAATATCTCTTATAAGTAATACAAGAGTTTTCTCTTCTGCTTCAGTAGGTTTATCAGTTTCAAAATTACCAGTTACACAAATACCTATTCCGTGAAGATTAAAACTGTTCACTCCGTTAGCATTATCTCCTGCGTGGTACTTAACATACTTCTCTGGTGTCATTGGTAACTTAGAACCGTCTTTAGCAATTAGCCAATGATATGAGCCATAAGGATACTCTCCTTCTGACTTTGTAGCTTCTGCCCAACTCTTACTCTTATGCCAAGTATTAAATAGTTTGGCTTGAGCTTTTAACTCCGTTAAGTTATTAGCAGGTTTATATACTGAATGATGAATTACTACCCCTATATTCTTCCCTGTTTTGAGTATTCCCATTTTTGTTTAACTAAACTTAACTAAGAAAATCTCTTAACAAAATTATAACTGCAATAAAAGTCGCTACATTAACTATCCCAAACAATCCTAATATAAGCTTTGCACTTGTCCAAGCTGCTATTATCTTACCTAGAATATCTAACTTGCTTTCATCACAACCCTTGTCAGGTGTATTCATATCATTAAACCAAGTAATTATAGGTGTTGTTTTTTCCCATAGTTTCAACTCTGAATTGTGTTTAGCATAACCATAAGCGAAGTTTGCTCTGGCTTTTAAGGTATCACTCTCTTCCGTACCTTCTTCTCCAAGCAATAATCTTTCTAATCTACCAAGTATATGGGTGTTTTCTGAGATCTGGTTTTGTAAGCCGTTAACCGAATCGGTAAATGCAATTGCAATTTCATCTCTCGCTATAGCTCTCACTTCTTTTTCTGTAATAATTTTTTCTGCCATTATAAGTTCCAAGCCAAGTATAAAAACAACGCACCTAGATATAAGCATATCTCTTTTATATATATTATCATGGGTAATAGAATTACGACAATTATTAAAAAAGTAAATAATCTTTTAGTTTGTTTCTTCACCCCTAGTTTCTTGTTTTATTTTAAGTTCCTTATTCTCTTTCTTTTCTCTTTCAATCTCTCTATACTGCCAATGGCAAGGTTTAATCCCTGTCGTAATAGAACCGTCATCATTTTCAATTTCGTAGTAATCAAAAACCTCCTCCTGTTTACCTTTAACCTCTTTAATTGTATTTATTTGTTTTATTTCTTTCATTATAATTCGCTATCAAACTCTAAATAATATGATGTACTGTTGTTGTTTTGTAACATTACTGGTCGGTATGCCGTTAAACTTGCAGAACCTGCTCCAAAAGTAGCAGTTTCTATCGTAATTGCGTCTGCTGAAAAGCTAGTTACATTTCTTGAACTTGCCCCGTCATAAACCCAAAAGTGCCCACTTGTACCACTATATCCAAAAGTGGGTTCTATTCTCATAACAACAGGGTGTGCTAAGTGCATAAGAGCATTTGTTGTACTTGTATTTAATCCAGTTGCCATTTTTTCATATACTCTTTTGTTACCAATTCTCCGATAATACCTCTGGCACAATCTCAACTCCTCCTCTATATGTCTAGGACTATACGGTAGTACCTCTGAACCTGCATTGAGCTGTACCTGTGCTATATCTATTTGTATATTCTGATTGCCCAAATTACCGTTCAACCTTGCATCTAAACCACTACCTGCCGAGAAGTATAATTGCAAAATCAAAGCATTACTTGTTCCAATAGTTTTACCAGATATACTTGGTATATCGGCTGTAAACTCAATCTTAGTCCAACTGCTTGTAATTGCAACTACTTGACCACCTATACCAAAAACGCTTGAAGAACCACCACTCCCAAAACCTTGTATAAACTCAATACCCATTTTCCCAGCAGTGCTTCCTCTTGCCCAAAAACTACCACTTATAGTTTGTCCAGAAAAAACTCTCACATCTTCTATCGGCTGGGACAAGTTAGCTTCAGCACTCGTAGTACTGCTACCAGAAGTTGTTGTTCTCGCATAATATTCAGGATTGTTTGGAACATCTGTATTTCCAGCAGGAAAATCCTGTTGTGATAAAGATAATGTGCAACCGTTATCATATATGTGCCACCTGTCTGCTGTATATCCGTCACCACTAAAACCTGTTCCCCTCTGCCATATATCAAAGTTACCATTGATGATTGCATTGCCGTAAAGTCCGTTAGCGTAACTTGCCAGTCGTTGTACCGTTTCTAACATTACCATTATGCTATTTCCTCTGAAGTTAAATCAGCTGGTCTGTCACCGTATATTGTAGAATCTAATTGTCTTCTTAAATTCGTAAGACTTCTACCTGTAATTTCTCTTAAGTCTGAAACCATTACAATAACTTTTTCTGGTGTATAACTTACTGAAGTAATAACCATGTTGTCCCCAACAATATTACTATCTTCAATATTAAGTATCTTACAAGTATCCCCCGGTTCAATACTTTCTATATCATACCCTTCACCAAGATTATTATCTTTGACTTCAAACGTAAGTGATACATTTGGATCTTTATATGCATTAATAAATGCAGTCGCTAGTTCATCAGCTGTACCATCTGTTAATATTCTAGTATCTGTTAATTGCGAGAAGCTATTCCAGTAATTTGTTATGGAATCTGTGTTGTAGTATCTAGTACTTATAAAATGTTCATCATCTGCAATTAAACCATTCCAGAATATGAACTCATTCTTTACATCATCAACATTTCTATTCACATCTAAATAACTAACATCTTTACCAAATACAAAACTGTGATCTGGAGTTGTTGAATATTCTTTGAATGTAAATAAGTTGTCAGAGTTTACATACCAGTACCAACCAGCACCAGCCATTTCTCTAGCTCTATCTATTGTTTGGATACAATTCTTTGCATTACTTGTATAGGAAATATTAGTACCAGTTGCATCAACTGAATCAGCTGTATAAACGATTCTATCATCAGCTACATTACTTTGATAATTATCTATCACATCTTCAACTAATTCTCCGGGTGTAACCGAGTTCCTTACTATAGAAATATCCGTACCATCCCAATCAAGCGTTCTACCAAGTCTCGATACATAACCAAGTACTGTCAGTTTAACGTATTGTTGTTTACCATCAATTCTAGTATTTATATTAGTAACATAACCAGAGTATATTTTCTTTCCGGTAGTATCTTTATCTTGTACCCATATTTGGATTTCATCTAAGAGATTTACATCATCACCTAAACCATAATCATCAAACTTCCTTGGCAATGTAACTGTTAAAACACCCACCCCACCATTAATGGTTTTTCTAAATGAGTAACCACCAATAGGGTCATAGTTACCTTTGAATGTAGTTCCGGCTTTGTCATATATTTTAACTGAATATTTTTTATCCATTACAAGTATCGTTTCTTATAATCAACTGATATATCATAATCAACTGTAAGACTTGGTTGTATATATACTTTAAATGTAGCAGTTGTATCTGCTATCTCTGTCCAACTTCCAGTTGCTGTTTTATACATAACCATTCCATAAGTTCCTGAACCATCTGCACCCCAATATTGGTAATAGCTACCTACTACATATGAATCTTCGATAACTATCCAATAATCCGTTGTTGCTGTTACGTCATAATCGAAAGTAATGTCATACCATTGATAAGTAGAACCAGTTACCGTAATGGAAGCAGTTGCAACTTGCGTTCCCGGTTCGCTTGTACTATCAGTATATATTCTTACTTTAGCTGTACTAGACGCACCAAGTGTTTCTTTAAGATATAAACTTACTTTATTAAGAGTTCCTGCACTTATTGTTGTAATTGATTGAGCTAAGTATTTAATTATATCTTTTGTAGTAAATGTATATTCTGTACCGTATGTTGTACCAATTGAATTTGTAGCAAATACTCTCCAATATATAAGAGTATTAGCAGTTAAACTTATTAAGTTAGCACTAAAACTTCCAGTTCCCGTACCTGAAGATACTTTGTTATCTGATATTATTGGTGTTGTGGCTGTATCCCAGACTACACCTCTTTCTGTTACTGAAGCTCCACCGTCTGAAGTTACTTCACCACTACAAGTTGCTGTAACCGAAGATATACTAGATACACTTCCGGAAGTAACCGTTGGAGCGACACTTGATGTTGTGAAAGTACTGACTGCACCGTACCCAACCCCTGCACTATTAACACCGTAAGCTCTCCAATAATAAAAAGTAGCTGGAGTCAAACTAGCGACTGTTTCACTAAAAGCACCAGTTCCAGAACCGTCTGTAATGGTTCTTTCATCATTCCTATCTGGTGTTGTATCCGTTGAAGATATTACATATCCCCTTTCACTTACAGTACCACCACCATCATCTGTTACATTACCAGCTAATAAAGCTTGAACTGAAGTTACGCTTGTTGCTGTTGTTGTTGTTACTGTTGGTACTACTACTGAAATAGAACCATATACTGCAAACGTCCAATCACCACTTAATGTTGTCCAAGAAGAACCAGCATTAGCTGACCAATAAGAACCACCTCCTGAGTAAGAAGAACTATTAGCATGACCCCAGTATATAGAGTTACTAATACTTGTTGTTGCAGTTTGGCTTGTTACAATTGCATATTTAGCACCAGCAGTTACTGTTATGTCAGCAAAATTAGCTGTAACATTTCCATATGAAGAACTAATATCTGATGCTGTTAAGTTTACACTTGTTAATGCAGAACCAGTTGGTAAACCACCTGATGTTGCATAAATAGCTACGTTTAGATTGCCCGGAAACGTACCACCTTCTTTTATCTGAATCGTTACATATTCAATCTTGTCATAACCAGAAGGCATTGTGAAAGTCTGACATGATCTTGCATTACTACCCCAGTAACTAAGACCCCCTGTGTTACTTGTTTGTGATATTAAATTTGTTGCCATTATACTTCCCCTGTTAAGTTAATATCCTGAGTAGTTTTTTCTTCGCTTTCCTCTCCGGTTGTTTGTATTGATACCTGTATGTCATTTACACCTAAATCAAATCTTGGCAGAACATCATCATAATCTGTAGCTTCACCATTAGCTGTAACACTTCTGTTATCCGTATCTATAATAAGTTTGTCACCTGCTGAGTAAGTTCTATCTATCAATACACTATCACCAGTTGTTACATTTGAAAGTGTAACTCCAGATACATTGGTTGCACCGTTAATATTAATAGACACTATAGGTAATGGGTTGTAAGTTCCATCTAATGTTAATTCGCCACTCGTTGTTGCTGACGTATTATTAGCAGTTGCATATACATTAAAGTCACCAGTACTTTCAGATATACCTTCGTGAGCTAATATATCAAGTGTATATTTAGTGTGGTCTACTTCATAATATTCACTACTTACTAAGAAATTACTTACATAAGATTTATAATTAGTACTTCTACTTTCTTCTTGCCAGAGTACACCACCTAATCTAAATTCTGTTTGAGCTGTTGTACTATCATCATATAAAACATTAACTGCAATATAACTACCAAAGTTAAATGGGTCAACAGTTCCAATGTCATTCATGGTTTCAACTCTGAAGCTAAAATAATTCCATCCTACTTCTATTGGACTTCCATCATATTGTTCAGTTTCTGTATTATAATAATAATTTGAACTATCATTACCGACTCTCATTTGAACACCCGTAATTCCAGTAATATCTGGTAGATAAACCCATACTTCAAAAGCTCCAGAATTACTATATTCCGATATATCCATTTCAGTTGCACTTATGGTACTAACTCCAGCATATTCATTACTATCAATTACCGTTTGAAACTTAATAGAACCATCTCCGTGCTGGAAGCTATCTTCATCAAAACTTATTGTAGTTGTATCGCCGTTGGCTTGCCAACCTAAATAATTAGCCATTGGTGTAAACATATGATAATTAGTAGTTACTCTTAAGTATCTATCTTCTTTATTGAAAGCTACTTGATATTCTTTCATTACTTCTTGAAGTGAAAGTTCCGAAGTACCCTGAATAACACCGTTTAATATAATGGTTTTTCCATTAACTTTTTTATCAACAACTGTACTGCCAGCAAATCTAGCATTTTGAATGCTTTGAATACCTATACTGGTAGATCTAAGATTTCCAGCGTTGTTAATTAAAAACTTCTTGTTACTTAAATTTTGCGAACCGTATAAAACTAAGTATGCCATTATAATATATTGTATTGAGCTAATTTATTTTGTGACGATTGTAATTCATCAACTGCACTTGTTATTACTTCTCTTAGATGATCTACGCCTGTTATCGGAGCATTAATATTAATTGTAACACCACCACCCATTCCCTTGCTAGCTTCGTTTGTATGTACTTGGCTTCCAGCTGGTAAATCCACAATCTCTGCTCCACGTTCACCAACTAATACTCTTCCACTTGCCAATCCACCCGTTGCATAAGAACCACCAACCCCTCCACCACTTGCATCACCAGCACCTCCATTATTCCCAAAACCACTGCCTCCAATTGTTGGAAGGTCTTTTGATAACTCCCAGTTAGACATAAAAGCTTCCCAAAGTTCATTCGCTCGATCTATTGCATCTGCAAGTTTTCCAAAAGCATCACCGAGTGTTGTAACAACTTTACTTATATTATCCCAGTCTCCACTATCCATATCTTGAATTACATCTATCAATTCCTTACCTGCTCCGATTAAACCACCTTTGCCATCCTCACCTATCAATGATGTGGTTAGAGAATCAACTGCGTTGTTCATAAAGTCTTCAAGTTGTCCTTCTGCTCCCTGTGTTGGATCTAATAGTTTTACAAATGAACTTGCGAGACTATCTTCTCCAACAACTGCTTTGGTAATCAAATCTATTTTTTCTTTTAGTAAATCACTTCCACCGTCCAACCACCACTCCACTAATTTGTTTTTTATTTTAGTTAGTGAATCTCTTATTTCAGGCCAAGAAGTTTCTGCAAATTCTACAAACTTATCTGAAAGCCCCTGCATGGCTGTACTTACTAACGGTATCACGACCTCTCCAATTTCTTGAAACATAGGAGCGAGTCCTATTGCTATGGTGTCTTTTGCATTTACAAACGAAGCCGTTAGTTGCTCCCATAAAATTCCTAGGGTCATAACTACTTTACTATCATCATTCAAAACTGTCTGAAGTAGTAATTGTTTTTTCATAACATCTGTTACAACTACCCCTGTATCTTCTAAAGCTTTTAGCTGTTCCTTATATGCACCAGTTGTAATACCTAAGTTATCCAGAATCAATGGTGACATTCTACCAATACCCGTGGCTATACTTTCAAATGCGTATGTAGAATCAACACCTAAAGCTTGTGCTCTGGCTCTTGAGATTTCAAGCAATTGGGCTAATTGTTTTGAGTTTGAACTAACGCCTAACATTGAAGCCTTGTTAGCATTAAGCATTAAGTCAAAATCACTAATTGTACCTTGAGCACCTTTTCTTAAATCTTTAATGGCTTGTTCACTATCTTCAAACATATTGTTAAAGCCAACTGAAACATTTTGTATCTCCCCTCCTCTTCTGGAATAGTCAATTGCGAAGTCTGCGACTGCTTTTGTCATAGCTTTTAGCTTATCGACAACACCACTTATGATATTCCCTACAAACTTTAAACCAGTTTTCAATGCTTCTACAACAAGTGAAGCTTTTGTGAATGCCCATGTCATTCCATCGCTTCCTTCCTTACTTGCAGGAGCCATCATTCTCATATTGGAGTTGATTTGTGAAATGGTTTTACTCGCAAGGTCTTTTGCGATTATATCAATGTTAATCTCTGAGTTCTGATTTGCCATGTTCTATTTCGTTTTCTAATTTATTAACAGATACCACAAATGTTAGTTCTTGGGGGGTAACTTTATTTTCTATGTCATACCAAGTTACACCACCAATTATTCTCTGGTACTTGTATTTATATAAACTGGTAAGTTCATCTTGTGTAAGTTCATCAGCATTACCAGTATTCAAAAAACTTCTGAGAACTCCTAATCTTTTTTTGAGATATTACCTGTTACCATTCCTATGATGTAACTTAGAATTTCCATATCGAAGCTATCTAGTTCATCTTTTTCTATTGCCCTGCATTTCTTTTCATCCATATCATATATAATTCCACCAATGAACTTATCCTTCACGAACTTCATCATTTTTTTATAGATATCAGTAGCTTTTGTTTTATCGCCATCTATTATCTTTTGTAATCCAGATTGAAAACTTATTGTTTCATCCAGTCCTGCTGACCTGAGTAATATATAACAGTCTTGATCGTTATTGTTAATCTTTGCCCAGTCTGAATCAAAATGTGAAAGATCTATTCTTAATTTTCGTGTAATCATATCTAATCGCCTTATAATTTATATTTCGCCTTTTATATTATGTTGAAAGGGGAAAGGCGAATCCCCCTTCAATATATTCAGAACCTTTAATAACTAGCTACACCATTTATAATCTCAATGGTTATTGGAGCTGTTGCTACAGATGGGTCATCTAAAGCTAACAATGTGTAGCTCTGTTTCATAATGTCATCAGCACCACCTTCTTTAGTCCAACTGTTTATAGTTTGAACTGGATAACCAATTGTAATACTAGGGTTTATGTTCGTAACAGAACCTGTAACATATCTATCAGTATCTTCAATAACAATCTGGCTCTTTTGTCTAGTGTTGTTTGCCCAAGCATCCCTAATATCATTGTCACTATATAATGCTGTACAGTCAGCTTCAAATCTATCTTGTTTAGTAAACATATCACTTGGTTCTTCATCACCTAAAAGTATGTTATCACTCATATCACTTAGATTGAAATTATGCTTTATATTCATTCCAGTCAATTTCTGAGTTGCTAAAGTTCCTGTATAAGTAGCTTGTGTGTAAGCTATATTTCTTCCGACAAATTCTCTTGTTGTGAAATCAATTGCATTAGTAACTGCCACCT
>Ga0307929_1002144_pt1 | contig 13341 bp, 7 predicted proteins | sample AceLakmetage1330_FD_203160 | JGI IMG/M metagenome (GOLD analysis project Ga0307929, IMG submission 203160) | Saline water microbial communities from Ace Lake, Antarctica - #1330 | ecosystem: Environmental > Aquatic > Non-marine Saline and Alkaline > Saline | place: Antarctica: Ace Lake...
TTGGTGGCCTTTGCATAAATGGGATTTTTCACACAGGGATCCATTCCGGCAGCGTCTGAAAAATAAATACGATACCGGGCATGATCCTGCTCATTCGACACGTTGACCGTTGCGACCGGCAACTCGGCAGTCGGTTGTGTGATCTCCGCACGGCAACCCGCGGCGGCCTCCACCACCAATACAGGCAGAACCGAACGATCCGGCGAATAAATGTCATAATCCAGAACTGCCGGATTAAAAATTTCAAAGGCCTTTCCATCCAGCGACAGGGACGCCAGGCGAGGCGTGACGACCGGTTGCTGTCTCACTGCAAAACGGCTACCTCCAGTTTTGTACTCATAAAGCTCGAGCCCGTTGGAAATTCTGAACGCCGGGGATTTCATGATATAGTTCAAGATATTGACGGCACTTCTCTGCATCTCCCCTAATGAAATTCCTTTATGCGTCTCATAGGAGTCGAGCAAGGATCGATCGGCCGTCCCGCCGTTTGGACCCACCCCCGGCATCAACACATCGACCTGCGCCTGTATCCGGTATGCATTATCATAGATGTGATCATTATCCGGACTGGCACCGCACTGCATCCACCAATCTGTCATCACAACGCCTTCATATCCCCATTCCTTACGGAGCATGCGGGTACACAAATCATAATGATAATGGCTGTATACCCCGTTGATTCGATTGTAAGAGGCCATGATATTCTGCGGCTTTGCTGTCTTCACGCAGATCTCAAAACCCTTTGAATAGATCTCGCGAAGAGCTCGTTCAGAACAGCGGGAATCATTATGGTTTCTTTTCGTTTCCTGATTATTGAGCCCAAAGTGCTTCGGCGTAGCGGAGACGCCTTGCGATTGAAGTCCGCGCACCACGTTGGCACCCATCTGCCCGGTCAAAAGCGGGTCCTCGGAAAAATACTCGAAATTGCGGCCACCCAGGGGATCTCTTTGGATATTCATTCCGGGAGCGAGCAGCACATCGGCATGGTTTAAAATCATTTCACTTCCCACCCCGCGGTACAGATCCTCCACCATCCCGTCATTCCAGGTACAAGCCAGTGCCGTACCGATCGGAAGCAGACTAGCTGACGCCGTCAGACGAACGCCGGATGGCCCGTCGACCGTCGCGAGTGGCACGACGCCCTTGTCCCGCAACGACGGACTCACCCCGCCATATACAGACGCGTTGCCCGAGACTCCAAGACGGCTCCCCATCCTATAATCGCCGCGGGATATTGCCTCCAGCTCATCAGCCGAAAACTGAGCAACAAAATCCTCCATCCCGGCCGCTTTATTGAACACGTCGATCAGCTTGATCCCGCGGTCACGTGTCGGCGCCATTTTTTTCGGCCGATTTTTATCGATCGTTTTCGCTAGGGACACGGTTCGGGTCGGAACCTCCTCATAAGCTGGCACAAGACAACCGTCTCTGCCCATAGAGGTCTTCATTCTATTAAACCGGGCCGCCTTCTGCACCGCCGCGACCTCCTTCAACTGTTCCACCACACGAAGCGCACCTTCAACATGCATGCCGACTCTCGATGCGCTGCGCACGCAATTCCCTACATAAACCGGATAGTCCCCGGCCTCGAGCACGTAGGCCGACTTATAACCTGTTAATCCGGCATCATCATAAGACGCCATATCATCCATCTTAAAAGCGAGCTGGAAGGTTTCACATTCCCCCGGCGCCAGGTTCTTTGTTTTTGCATAGGCCGCTAAAGATTTTACTGCCTTGCCCAATTTACCTTGGGGCGCCCCGTAATAGACCTGCACCACTTCTTTCCCCGAATACATATCGCCCGAGTTTTTCACCGTCACATCAACGAGAAATATACCATTCGTTTCCCCCGCACGATTCACTTGGATGTCAAAATCCGTATAGCTAAGCCCGTACCCAAAAGGATACTGCACCGCCTCTTTCACGAAGGTCTCGAAGTATCTATAACCGACATAGATATCCTCCACATAATTACTAAAATCCACCCCGCCAAAAATCTTTTCACCGCCGCTGTTTCCACTGGTCGGATAATCACTGTATTGATTCGCGATGGTTGATGTCAGCTTACCGGAAGGCGACACATCCCCGGATAAAACGTCGGCGATTGCCTTCCCCCCTTGCATCCCTCCCTGCCAGACATACAGCACAGACTCAATATGGTCATACGCATCCATCCATGACATATCGATGGTGTTTCCGGAATTCACCAAAACCACGATATTCTTGAAGTGACGATCAACCCTTCCGAGCAACTCTTTTTCGGCATCCGTTAAATAGTAGCTGCCAGCTTCCAGCTTGGCTTCTCGGTCTTCGCCGGCAGAGCGCCCAATGATGACAACGGCGGTATCGGAGTTCGCGGCCGCCGTCTCGACGACGTCATCGGAGAGCGGCATTTCCGGATGGCTCAACGGCCAATTGCCCCAAGAGCCATTATCGGGTGGATTCTCCGCGCACCAAGCCTCATAGAGTTCCCCCAGCATCGCATTAACGGTGATTCCAGGGTGCTTGCGCATGGCATCCAGAATGTTTACGACATAGGGCGTTTTTACATCTCCGCCCGACCCATATCCACAGGCAAAATAATCCACCTGAATGCGCCCGAAGATGGAAACGTTTCGTTCCGGCGTCAGAGGGAGAATCCGGTTCTCATTTTTCAAAAGGACAATGCCCTCGGCAGCAGCCAACCGGCTCATATCAGCCAGCCCAACTTTCGTTTCTGAAAAACCCTGAGTGCCACCGGACAGAATCAATCCAATCACAAATGTTGCCGTCATCGCCTGTATTTTTTTCATAGTCACCGTCCCGATTGATTCTGAAGCACAAAAACTCATTGCGAAAAAACCTCACCCACGCAACGCCCTTCCAATTGAAAGTACAGCATCACACACCCCTCCGGATTTCGTCTAGCTGGCCAACTGATTAGCGTTGAATTACAGAAAGATCAGGAATAAAAAATACCGCTCCAATATGACGCGGTATACGGCATCGTCTCCCCTTCAATGATTGAAAGGACGAGGCAACGATTTCTACCCTAACTTCTGAATAACCGGCGGTATAGCATGAGTCCCATAGTGGCCAAACCGACCAGACCCAGCGTAGCGGGTTCCGGAACGGCCTCCACAACAGCGTTGTCGAACCGCATGGTTCCACCGTACTCCCAATCCGAATCAAGATTCTGATTCATCAGGAGAAACGTGATCTGAGTGGTGCCGACAGGTGCTACAGCAGTCGTGCTGTAGTTGGCCCATGCAAGAACGGCATCTCCTCCAGCCCCTGCCCACTGTGTCTGGCTTGAGTCTAGTATATCACCACCTACATCCTTAAATTCTATCTTAACTACGCCCTTTGGCTTCCACCAACCGTCAGGAGAACCCGCATCAACGCTCGCTGTATATTCGAGACCTGCTGTTGCCAAAACGGTCTGATAGACGCCCTGGTCTCCTGTGATTTGATCATATCCCAATGCTCTGTGATAGTTGTTCGCGTCGCCACCGATACCATTCGCATTTGCCTCGCGATTATTCCAATTATTACCATCACTAATCCCCCACTCACTCCAACCTAGAGCTTCGGAGTGAGGCGCCGTTGTGCCATCAGCACCCAATGCAAAATCTCCATTCGTTAAGAGATTCGCACTCGCAATACCGACCATGGCAAATACCGCCGAGCTACAGACTATCTGTGTCCATCTTTTTTTCATCATCCTTCTCCTTTTTGTTTTACTGATTTATGCGCCATGTCTTTTCCATAGATGCATCCGACACCGGAATTTGCATGAAACGACCCCTTTTGCCTACCTAGCCAACTGGTTAGATTTATGCATTCTTCACCTCCACCCGGCGGCCCTCCACGAATCCGGTGCGATCGAATATTTCCGTACTTACTTCCGAGCCGAACACAAGACCTTCGATTTCCATCGGTTCACCGATGAAGCAGACCCCTTGGATGCGATCTACGGCGCCTGCAGGATCTCAACACCGCTGACTTTCGCACGGTCCACCAGACTGATGAACTGGATCAAGATCTGTTCGCTCGCATTAGCCGACACATCAAACTCCCGAATGATCGCCCGGTCCTTCGCACCCGCGACTGCGAATACATCAAAGTTGCTCAGCACGGTCTCCCCGTTGATGGAAACATTGAACCTTCGGTGCCCTGCGTCCGTCCAGTAGTTCTCGGCAAAATGCAATCTCACCCGATAGGCATCTCCCGTCGTCAGGCCCGGAACCGTATAGGTCATGTTCCCATAGCGTTCGGACTGGTAAACGCTTTCAGGAGCAGGATTAGTCAAGCCGGTCATGTCAATGGCCGCAGGGGTTGACGCCTCGGTGCCTCCTGAAAAGTTTGCATCCGCAGTGAACGGTGTTGCCGCAGCCCCGCCGGCGTTTCGGGCGAGAGACACCCTCCAAGGGATGGCCGCCACCTCGGCGGAGTCGCCGCTCTCCGTGGTGCCGTTCATCGCAGAGACCACGTAATAGTAGAACGTGCCCGCAATCAAACCGGTATCGATAGCCATGGGCTGAGTCAGGTTGGTGGCGATGGTGCTGTACGGCCCGCCACGGACGGGGGATCGCTTTAAGTTGTAGGTGGTATAGTTGCCCCCATCGTCCCAGAAAAGCGTAACCTGCTCCCCTCTGGCTTCGGCCCCGAAACCAGCCGGCGTCACGGGTGCGGGCGGAGCCACCACCTGTTCGACGAGCCATTTTTGGTTGGCACCGCCAGAGTCATCCCACTGTTGCACGTTGGCACCATTATTCGTGGAGACGTCCGTCACATCCAGCACACGACCCGTTTCCCGACTGACGATCTTGCAGTAGCCATCGCCCACCGGTTGCAGCCACCAGTCCTGAGCGTGGCTCCCGTTGAGAGTCACCTGCTGAATGTTGGCGCCCGTCGTCCATGAGCCGCCCGCGACGTCGCAGGCCTTTCCGCTGTAGCGAGAGATGATCTGGTAGGCCCCGTCCCCTGCCGGTTCAAACCGCCACTGTTGATGGGTGCTGTTGAACCCATCCCACTGATGCAGGTTGGCGCCATCTGCCGCGGAGGGGCCATCGATATCCAACACTTTCCCCGAGTTGAGATTGACGAGTCGATACCAAGCCTCTGGATGTACAGCAAATTGGGACTCGCCCGTGTACTCATAGACTCGAACATGGTCAATCTCCATGGTTTCGTTAGTGAAGGCGGGGGTTCCGCCCCAGCCGCCTACGGCAACATTGAGCATCAGATGAAAGCGCTGATCGAACGGCCATACTGCGTAGCCGGTTCCCTCGTTGCGGAACGAGAGGAACCGCATGCCATCCATCGAGACATCCACCCGGTCTGGATACCATTCCAAAACGTAGTCGTGCCAGTTCCAGTAGTCGACACCCTGTTGAAATCCCGACTTCTCCGTGCCGTTTTTAAAGTGGTAATCTTTGGTATGAGTGGTTGCCTGTACGGACTCGCCGTGGGTGATCACGTGTTCCATCAGGTCGATTTCGCCACTATCAGGCCAGCTTCCGTAAACCCAATCCGTGGGTAGCATCCAAATGGCAGGCCACGTTCCCTCCGCACCCGTCAAGCGCGCCCGAACCTCGATGCGACCATATGTCCAGTCCCCCAGACCTTGGGAATGCAGGCGGGCAGAGGTATAGGCATTGCCGCCATAATCTTCCAGAAGCGCATGGATGACCAGCATGCCGTTCTCCACCCGGGCATTGTTCGTCCGCGTCGTGTAATGCTGAAGTTCCTTGTTGCCCCATCCTCCGCCGCCGGTTTCGAACCCCCACTTGGCGGAATCCGGCGAGCCGGTATAGCTGAACTCATCCGACCAGACCGGCGCTGCGGTAAACTGCGCGTACAAAGGGGACGTCATCGAAAATCCCGCAAGAATGGCCAGCAGTCCTAACCCTACACGCCTATTTAATGGGTATCGCTTTATCATAACTAAAATCTCTCATTTATTTTTTCAGAACTCTTTATCGCCTCAAACAATGGCTCTAATCCACTGTTATGAGTGAATGGGGCCAAAAGTCGGAAACGAGGCACGCTACTGCTGTGCAACCCGCAGCGTCGCGAAGCGGAAGGTGGCCGCTTCGCCGGCTCCGAGGGTGAAGGAACAGTGGCGGTTTTCATATGCGACATCGAAGGTGCGGCGGCTGCCGGTCCCGTTGAATACAACCGCGGCCACGGTTCCGTCGGGATTGATGAACGCCACGGCGTCCAGTCCGCCGCTTTCCATAACGCCGAGGCGGACGGCCCCGGGCCGAACCCCTTTGGCATAGTGCCCCACCGCCGCGTATTCCGCATCGAACTGGTAGGATCCGCCTGCGAAGTTCAATAGCCCGGCGCCAGCATCCCACCAGACCGAGGGCAAGCGGGGGCAGCCGTCTTCGAGGGCGATGTTCCAAGCCATTAGTGTTTTGGCGCCGTTGATTGCGGCGGCATGAAAAATGGTCTGCATGAAATAGTGGAATTTAGAGGGATAGGATTCGGTGGTTTCGCCGGTCCGCTCGGTAAAGAACACGCCCTTGTCCGGGTAGGCCCGGCTGATTTCGCCCATTGAGTCCGCTTCGCCGGCGTAGGCGTGCCAGGCCGAGCCTTCGATATACGAATAGGCCGCCGCATTCGCATAGAGGGTGTTCAAATACTCGACTCCCGAGCCGTAGTTATGGTCGTACACAATGATCTTCGTGTCGATCCCGTTGGCGTCAAAGACCTGCCCGAGCTTCTCGACAAAAATGCCGGACAGCCAGCCGGACATCAGCATCGTTGGCATCGTCGTCGAGCAGTGCAACGGCTCGTTCTGCACCGTAATGGACCAAATCGGCAGCCCCTCGGCCTCATAGGCCAGGATGAAATCGACAAAGTATTGTGCATACTCGTCGAGGTATTCTTCGTTTAACCCGCCGCCCAGCATGCTTCCGGTGGTCTTCATCCAGGCCGGTGCCGACCAAGGGCTTCCCATGAACTGAAGATCGGGATTGAGCGCCAGCGCCTGCTTGAGCAGGGGAATGGTGTTTTGCAGATCGCGCGCGATCGTAAACTGTCCGGGTACGTCCTCGTAGGACCACAGGTTCGTTGAAAAATCGCAGGCCCCCATGGGGATCCGGACGAGCGAGATGCCGATCCCGTCCTCCGGATCGAATAGTTCCTCCATGATCTGGTCCCGGTCCGGGGAGTTGGCAATGAGAACGGAGGACGCTTCCGTCATCGAGGCGCCGAACCCGACCATGGCCTGGTACTGCTTGTAGGGCTGGATCAACAGTTGATAGCTGTTGGTTCCGCCTCCCGTCTTGAGTTCGATATCCGCCTGCCGGACCACCTGCAACCCGCCCGCCGCGCTCGACTTCCAAACCCTAGAATTCGTTTCGAACGCCCCATAGTAGTCGGGGCCTTCGCCACTGTAGACATAGGCCTTATTCCAGAGGATTTTGTCCTCGCTGCCGTCGTCACCCACATCGGTGACCGTCACGGCCATGCCCAGCACATTCGTGAGCGAAGCCCCCGTGAGGGTGGTTGTCCAGACATTGCTCAACATGCCGCCGCCCACATGGGCGTAGATAGCCACCGTCGTGTCCGTGGCGTTCGGCATGGAAACCCGGTAGAGGTATTCCTGGTTGTCGATGCAGCTCACCCCGGAATCAACGCTCGATCCCGCCCCCGGGTTCCAACCGTTGAAGGTGTCGTCAAAAACCCACATATCAACCACATTGTTGGTCGCGGCATCCAGCAGCTTGATGGAGAACCCTCCGGCATCGGCGGGGCTATTTCTGTTGTATTTGAAGCGGGTTTCAAAAGTGTTGGTGGCGGTGAGCGCCGTGCCGAAAAAACGCTGGGCCCTTTGCGTGTTGTTCCACCATACGCTCATCCCCCATGCATTGGAGTCCGGTGTTGAAATCTGCGTTCCCAGCCAGTCGCCCTGGTTGGAGATTTGCCCTTCCCATGCGCCACCGGTCACGGTCCATCCTTCGCTTGACGGGCTGCTTCCCGCACAGTCCCAGAACACATCGGCCGAAACCAACGACGCCGCCATCATCATGACTACCGCGGATATGACTCTTTTTTTCATATAAAAATTCTTATGGCCGACCGTAGACGCGGATATATTCAACTTCCATACGTTCGGCGGTCAGCGAAGAATCAATACCCCAGCCCATACCACCGCCCATGGACATATTGAGGATCAGATTTTGTGGTTCGTTGAACGGGAATTCGCGTTCGTTAGCGTTCTTATCGTAGGTATAGACATGCTCGCCATCGAAAAATATTTTCATGGCCTCGGGCGTCCATTCCAGCGCATAGGTGTGGAAGATTCCGCCCAGTTGCTTAATCTGCTTCGTGGCCTTGATCTCGTTATGCTGCTTAAAATAGTAGGCACGTGTATGGATGGAAAAATGGGCCGTGCCGTCGCCGGTTTCATCGTCGATTTCACGCCCGACGGTTTCCAAAATATCCACCTCGCCGCAGTACGGCCAGGAGACTTCGTCGCGATAGGAATCGCCCAGCAACCATACGGCCGGCCAGTTGCCATCACCGGCCGTGACCAAGGCGCTGAATTCGATCTTGCCATAGAGCAGGCTCATACGGCCGCGCGTCGTGAGCCGAGCGGATGTCCATCCACCATCTTCACGATCCTTACGCGCTTCAACAATGAGGCGGCCGTTTTCGCAACGGGCGTTTTCGAGTCGGCCTTCGGTAAAGTATTGCTCTTCGTAGTTACCCCAGCCCCAATCGCCGATGTCGTACGCCCAGACCTTCGGATCGGGCGCACCATCGGTATCGAACTCGTCCGACCACACTAGCGACCACTCGTCGCCCTCGGTATTCTGCGTCAGCGTATAAGGCGTTAATTCATGCTCTTTCAGTAGCGTGAATTTGATCCACTCAATGGAAGCATCGCCGTCGTTGATGTTGAGCTTCATGTCGTGACGGCCCACGTTCAGCGGAGAACCGTCCTTCGACACAATCCTGAAGTCGTCGGGCGAGCTGACCGGCATGGTGCCCGTAATGCTATAGTTGCGGCCGTCTTTGTTATGAATATAATCTTCGATGTTCAAGGTCGCACTGCCCTTGGCGGAAACCTCGACGCGGTAGCGCCCCGCGGCCGGGATCTCGACCTCAAATACGGATTCCTGCAACTCCGAACCGTTGACGGTTACTTCCATGGACATGGCTCGCGGCCCGATGAGAGAAACCGCCGCAGCGACGATGAGAACTGATTTTATAAACATGGGAGCTCCTTATTTCCTGATGAGGATTTCTTCAAGTTCTTCAAGCGTCTTACCCTTCGTTTCCGGAATAAACTTGATGGTAAAGATCAGGGCGAGTGTAGCGAAAATTCCAAAGATCATAAACGTACCGGCCGGACCCAGCGTCGCCAGCTCCCACGGAAAGATCTGCTGCACGGCGTAGCTGATCAGCGAGTTGAACAGACCCGCCAATGAAATCGCGAGACCGCGCAGACGGTTCGGGAAAATTTCCGAGAACATCGCCCACATGACCGGACCAAGCGAGATCGCGAAGGCGGCGATGTAGCCCATGATAGCAAACAGCACGAGCCGGGCGCTGATGTTCATCGACGGGTTTACCAGATCCGCTCCGTGTTCGGCGGCTCCTGCCTGAGCCAGCGTGTCGGTGAAATCAGATTGCGAGTGATAGGTTTTTCCAATGATTGGAACCAACGATGCCTTTAGGTCTGCGGGCAGTTCCTGAACCGCTTCTTCCGTCAACACATAGGTGGCGGAATGGAACGCCCACGCGTTGGTGAATAGGCACACCGCCATAGCGGCCGTGCCGATCAGCAACAGCGGCTTGCGGCCGAAGCGGTCAATAATGTAGATCGCCAGCACGGTGAAACCGAGATTAACCAGCCCGATGATGATGGTCTGCATAAACGCGCTTTCCTGGGTAATTCCGGTTTTTTCAAAGATGGTCGGCGCATAGAAAAAGATGGCGTTGATCCCGGTGATCTGTTGGAAGAAACCAAGACCGAGCGCAATGAAAATGATAAAACGCATGTGACTACTGAACAGCTCACTAAATTTGGGTTTGGATTGTTTGTCTTTCGCGATGTGTTCCTGAATGGCGTTGAGTGACTCGACGGCCTCTTCAGTGCTGACCACTTTATTCAATACGGCAAGCGCTTCGTCCGCTCGGCCGTGCTGTGCCAGCCAGCGGGGGCTGCGCGGCACAAAGAACAGAAACACAAAATAGAGCAGGGCTGGCACGATTTCGGCGCCGAGCATCCATCGCCAGCAGTTGGGCTTGTTAAGGAATTCAAGTGCGCCGGATTCGGCCAGCTTGAGGATGTAGTAGTTCACAAAAAAGACGGCGGAGAAACCGATCACGATGTTGAGCTGGTTGAACGAGACAAACCGGCCGCGCAGTTTCGATGGGGCGATCTCGGCGATATAGACCGGTGCAATTAGCAGTGCCAACCCCACGGCCACGCCGCCAAGCATGCGGGCGACAATGAAAAAGGTAAAATCGGTTGCCAGCGCGGAGCTGATGGCCGAAGCCGAATAAAATAGCGCCGCCATGCTGAGCACCGGCTTGCGGCCAAAACGATCGGCCAACGGACCGGCAATCGCATTGCCGAACATGGCGCCGAAAGTGAGGCAGCCGACCGACCACCCCAGCGACCAGTCGTTGAGACCAAAGTATTCCTTATAGAACGGATTTGCCCCCGAAACGACGCCGGCGTCGAAGCCCATCAAAAAACCGCCCAGTGCGACAACCAACGACACCAAACCTGTGTAGAACAATTTATTTTTCATGCAAACTCCTATTCATACCCAGCGACTCATTAGCCGATACTGCGGATCCACCGAGAACTGTGTATCCGTTGTCGAAAATGCGGACATAATCCACACCATATTCCGACCACGACAAACCGTGCTGTATAAATGATTTCATGTGCCAGGAACCTTCGCGCTTCGCCTAGGGCTTTTCTACCGTGATCTTGTAAAAGACCGCTTCCGCCGTATTCACCTCGTCGGTGTAGACGTTCTCCGCCGGAGTGGCCGCCATATTCGTTGCAAGCATTTCCCAGGTCGGCACCATGAGGTTCGTCGAACTGTAGACCGAATAAACCCGATCCTCGACCGACGGCCATTTGATGACGCGCCCCTCCTCTGATGCATCAATGTCGCTCACCCTGAACACGGACAAGTCGCTCGTCGGAATGGTGCCGCTGATATACTCGTCATAGTTGTCGAGCGTATCTCCGTCTACATCCAGCGTTGTACTTGCTCCAAGAACGGAGTTGAAATGTTCCTGCTCCCAGTAATCTGGCAGTCCATCGCCATCGCTATCGAGCTCATGAATCGTCTGCAAAACAACATTTGTCGCGGAGATAACCACAGAGAACGCCCCATTGCCACCCTCGCCGGAAGGACTCGAAAATGAGTGAAATACACCGTCCACGCTACTCGCACGAATGATTTCCAGCGTGTGCGAAACACGGGGGATGTATGCCGGGAAAGCCTTCACCATATTGATGTCCAGACTCCCCGCGAGCGTACACGACCCCGCCACATCCAACCGGTCAAGCCGCGGATTATTATTTGTTCCACCCAGATCCATCTGAAGCTGCGTCGACCAGTCCAGCACAAGGTCGCCAGTGAAATGAACGGTGTCTAGCGCCCCCGGATCGATGGCTCCAGCAAGCATTACACGCTCCACGTCCTGCGTACCGACCAGCTCGGGAACGACCTCCAGCGAAATGTTGTCGAAGTTTGCTGATCCGCCCGACCAGTCCTTCTGCATGATCTCGCACACCACGCGTATCTCGGCACAACCGGAAGGGGCGGGAGCGATCAATGCGTGTTGCCGATAGTTGGTCGAGGACGACCCATCGACCACCGGCATGACATAGGACGAAATGAGGCCGCCCCACTCGTCAGCATAATCGATTTTCAGGCGAGCCTGATTGTTGCCCTGCAAACCATCGCCCGGCCGGTTGCGTGCCCAGCAGGTCGTCTTCCACAGCTGCCCCTCCTGGGCCGGAACACTCTGATACAAACCGGAGAAACATTCCGCCGAGCTATTTTCGCCCCAGATCTGAAGGGCTCCGCTACCACTCAGCGCATTCGTCTGAGGGTCGCGAATGACGTTGGTGATGGCGTTGCCATAAACCGACCAGTTGAGGAAACCAAACTCGTTGTAGTCCCGCAGATCCCCGTTGACGAGATCCGCTCCATCCTCTGCGGTAATCACATGAAGCTCGGCATCGTCAATATTCACCGAGCCAGGAGCGAAGTTGAATTGATTCATCTGAACCACCACACGCGCAAGCTTTGTGCCGGATGGCGCGCGGCCCCGGAGAATAAATTTTTCGTAATCATCCGATGAGTCCGCATCCAGAATGCCAAGAGTTTTGTCCTGAATGATGTTGCCCCACTCGTTAACAAATTCGAGTTTAAGCTCTGCAGTATTATTGCTTACAATGCCGTCTGCTGGGCGATTGCATGCCCACACCCGCGCCTCCCACAACTCGCCTTCCCGTGCGGGAATGTTTTGGAAGATTCCAGAATGGTTGGTGCCTCCATCATGCGATCCGCGCATCTGGAGAGCCGTACTGCCGCTATGTGAATTCGCAGATACGGGATCGCGGAAGACGTTGGTTGCCCCGCCCGAACCATATCGGTTCCAGCTCGCGAACTCGTTATGAAGCCCCTGCTCAAACCCCCCGTTGAGAACCGAACGTTCCTCGTCCGAATCCGTCACCAGGCGCATCGCGGCGTCATCGAAAACCGCAGCGCCGGAAGCGTCCCCGGTCTGATTGATCTGCAATGCGATGCGTGCCCGCGATGCAGTGTTGGGAATGAGGTGCCGAATGGCAACGTATTGCCATTCATCATCAGGCGAACTTGCATCCAGAACCGTGAGTACGTTCGTGCCGACCGGTTCATCGTCGGAGTCCAGATACTCCATTTTAAGACTCGCCGTATTTTCCCCGGCGAGAGCATCCGAAGCCGCGTTCTTCGCCCATACCGAAGCCAGCCACATCTCTCCCGGTGCCACAGGCACATCCTGAAACAGGCCGCTCTCATTGTCACCGCCGTCGAACTGACCGAACAGTTTCGCCGAACGGCCCCCGTCCAGCACATTGGTGGAGGTGGTCGTGTAATTGATGTTGGAAATCGTGTTGTTCCAGTCGCTCCAATTGAGAAACTTGCCGTCCTCACCAATCTCAAAACCTCCGTTGGCAAGCGTACGATCATCCTGAACCGTCAGGTGACGGAGATCCGCATCGTCAAAGGTCACCGACCCCCCCAGGGTCATTCGGTTCTCGGTAATAAGTTGTTGTTCCAAGGGGTTATGCAAAAATTTATCGCGATTTGAGGATGCCGACCG
>Ga0307929_1002146_pt1 | contig 13337 bp, 14 predicted proteins | sample AceLakmetage1330_FD_203160 | JGI IMG/M metagenome (GOLD analysis project Ga0307929, IMG submission 203160) | Saline water microbial communities from Ace Lake, Antarctica - #1330 | ecosystem: Environmental > Aquatic > Non-marine Saline and Alkaline > Saline | place: Antarctica: Ace Lake...
CGGTCAAAAAGACAGGCATCCACAGCGTTTTCCAAAAAGTTTATCAGGGTTGCTTCCATCCACTGGGGGTCCACCTCAATGGTCCCAAGATCAGGGGCAATGGAGACTAAAAATTTTATCCCGTGTTTTTGGGCTAGGGGGGTAAGGGTGGCGACCACGTTGTCGGTCATCTCAGCGACCTCTATTGTCTCATATTGTAACTCCCTGGACTTGGCATAATATAAAATTTCAAGGACCATTTTCTTGATTTTATCGGCCATGTTTTTGATCTGTCCAAAGGCCAGGTTCATCCGCTTGTCATCTTTTTGATCCAGACCGGCCTCAAGCTGGTAAATACCGCCGTCCAATGCGGTGAGCATGCCTTTTACCCCGTGGGACATGGAGCCGAGCATGAGGCCCAGGGAAACCAGATGATCCTGTAGTTGCCGGATCTGGGTAATATTGGTTGACATTTCCATGACCTGGGCAATTTCCCCGTCTCCGTTTCGTATGGGGGCGGTCTGGGTCAGTACATTGTATTGTTTGCCGTCTTTGGAGGTGACGATTTCCTCTGTGGTATGGGATTTTCCGTCACTGAAGGTGGCCGCCACCGGGCATTCCCGGCAGGGGGAAGATCTGTGCTTGTATACCTCGTAACAGAACCCGCCCACAAGGCCGCCGAAATCCCGCTTGAACCGCCGGTTGGCAGCTGTGATTCTCAGGTTCCGGTCCTGGACTGAAATATAACAGGGAACTTCTTCAAACAGTTGGTTGAAAAGGTTCCGGGCATAGTGAAGATCCTCCAGGCGGCCAGTGTAAAGATCCATCCGGGTGAGCAGACCGGTCTGGGCACCGGCCCTGGCCAGGGCCAGGTCAAGGGCTTTTGAGTTTACCGGCAGTTCCAGGTAATCCAGTGCATTGAGGCCGAACAGGTCCATGGCCTCATCCAGGTCCGACTTCGGGGCTGTGATGATGATCTGGACCAGGGGGTTTGTCTTTTTAAAGGCCAGGAGGTATTGGCCAGTTTCAGGGGTGGCAAAGGGATAGGCAATAATGATGTCCAGGGCGTGGGTGTCCAGGAACAGCAGCGTCTGTTCATTTGAGGTGGAAATAACCGCATCGTATAGTTTGCGGTGGAGATACAGTGTCAAGGCCTCGGCATGAGCCTTGTCCCTGTCAATGAGTAAGACCTGTTTTGCCATCTGTTTCCTCTGTCCTGTTTCTTCTATCTTGGTTAATTCAAGATTTCTTCTACTATTTTAAGCAGCTCTTCCCGGTCAAAGGGCTTTGATAAAGACGCCACGGCCTTGACCACGGCATATTGGTGGCCGGAAAGACCGGAGATCACAATCACGGGGATATTTTTTAAATCCGGTTCCTGGGACAGTTGACGATAAAACCGGGGGCCCCACTCCCCCGGCATTTCTATATCCAGGGTAATCAGGTCCGGGTGCTGGGCTTTTGCCAGTTTTATCCCTTCTTTTACATTGCCGGCCACACTGACCTGGTACCCTTTGTCCTGAAACAGGGAGGCCAGATAATCACTGACATTTAAATCATCATCAATCACCAGAATTTTCTTTTTCATAACATCCTCTTAGCATTGATTGTTATTTGTTGACACTAAGCACCGGGCAGCCAGCTCTGACAATGACCTGTTCCACATTCCCCCCCAGCCGGTCCTGCTCATCTGGTATCCGCCTGGAGTGGTGGGCCATGACAATGAGATCCGCATGTTTATCCCTGGCATACTTGACAATTTCAATAAAGGGAATTCCTTCCCATACGTCCATGGAGTAGCTTTTCAGCTCTTTTAGCCGGGGCTCGTAACGGGCCCGGATTTTTCTTAAGGCCTCCCGGATCTTTTGTTCAATTTCATCCTGGTCGATCAATTTGCCAGATTGCAGTCCTGTGATATCCAGGGCATGAAAGACATGAAGTTCGCAATCCATGGCCTTGGCCAGTTTGACGGCAAAATCAAAGGCCTTGTCCGAGGTCTTTGAAAAGTCGGTGCCAAATAGAATATTGGACATGCCTCCCCAGAAAGAGGCGGCAGGACGGTTCACCGCCATTACCGGGCAGGGAGCGGACTTGGCCACTTTCTGGAGGGTGGAACCGGCTGACACCTTTTTGTACGCGCTGTCTTCCTCATCCCCGGTACTTCCGCCAAGAATGATAAGATCGGGCTGGGCAACCTTGGCCTGCCTTAAAATTTCCCGGGCCGGGAATCCCACGGCCACATCAATGGTGTGGTCCAGTCCCTTGTCCAGGTATTTGGCGTAATAGGCTTTAATCTCCTCGGTGACCCCGAAAAGATATTCCTCGTCCACGCCCACCTTCTCCTTTGTCTTCACATCCACCACCACCTGGCTGAATCCCCGTGACGGCACCCCCAGAACATGGAAGATATTCAGCCGGGCGTTGTACTCTTTGGACATGTTAAAGGCAACCCGTGCAGCATGATCACTTGCCGGGGTGGCGGAGGTTGCAAATAAAATTTTCTTAAACATAGGCCCCTCTCATTGGTTATTTTAAATATTCGGGCTATTCTTTTGGTTTTAAATGGTCGGGAATCACCACCATTTTAATGAGCAGCGGCTTTAAGAACGACCATCGGATACCGATTTCATACTCTTCTTCAAGGTCCCGGATGGCATCCCAGCAGTTGTGACAGGGGGCAACGACCAGTTTGGCCCCTGTTTCAAGGATCTGGTCTCGTTTTTTGATCAGGGCAATGTTCCGCTCTTTTCTGAATTTCCCGATTCCGTTGAATCCTCCGCCGCCACCGCAGCAATAATTGTGTTCCTTATTGGGGGCCATTTCGATGAAAAACCCCGGTTCCACGATGTGGGCCATGATATCCCGGGTGGCTTTTTTCAGTCCGTGATTCCGGATATAGTTGCACGAATCCTGGAGGGTGACCGGTTCCTTGATCCGTTTGGAAGGATCGATTTTCAGTTTTCCCGTATTCAGGGCTTCGGCCAGCCACTCCACGTAATGGATGGATGGGGCCGGCGGCTGTCCGTCTTTTCTTCCGGCCCAATAGGGTCCTTCAATGACCGTTGCCCTGTGGGCATGACCGCATTCCGTGCCCACCATCCGCTTGGGGGTGAGCCGTTCCATGGCGGCATACACACTTTCCACCTGCATTTTGCAGGCGGCCCAGTCACCGGCAAACATGGCCAGGCTGGTCTGTTCCCATCCCTTGGAGGGCACGGTCCAGTTTTCCCCGGCCAGATGGAAAAGGATGGCGGCTTCGGCCAGATCTTCGGGGTAATGTTTGACCTCCCGGGCGTTCACCGTGTACATGATGTCCGCCCCTTCCTTGTCAACCGGGACCGTGAGACCGGGATAGTCCTCCTCGTACTCTTCCACCATCCATTCAAAGGTGTCCACAAACTCTTCATCGGTCACATCCATCTGGGCTCGATAGGCCCGGTGCATGCCAGCCCCGATCTTAAGTTCCCAGGGCACGAATCCCTGGCCGTAGAGCAGCCCCCTTAAATAACCGAACATAATCCCTGTATCGATGCCGTGGGGACAGTACATTCCGCAGCGGTTGCAGCAGGTACACTCGGCCCAGGCCACTCGCATTGCATGGCGCATGAAGGCGTTGTCCACCTGTCCTTTTCGTTTGATGATTTCTCCCAGGGTGGACTGGATCTTATAGGCTGGCACCTGTTTGGGATTTCGGCCGTTGACCTCGTAAAGGAAGCAGGAATCGGCACACATGCCACAGTGGGCACAGATTTCCAGCCAGGTGCGGGTCCTGGATTTGCAGGTGTTCTGTATGGTTTTCCACAAAAGATCGGTGTCCACATCCAGCACTTCCATCTCTTGGTAATAGAGGTTGCCGCTGGTGTCGGACAACAGTTTGTTCACCTCTTCCGGGGTGTTCACGGTTTGTTTGTTGCAGTAAATTCCTTCTGGCATGGGTTTTCTTCTCCTCCATGGCACCTGGATCCCCTTCGGGGTTACCAGGCCATTTTTGTTCCGTTCATTCCGCCGCGTTTAATGCCGTAATCCATTCCTAACTGGGCCCTTGATGCAAAGAACAAAAATACGTGGGAAAGTTTGGTAAAGGGAATGGCAATGAGCAGAATTTGTCCGCATAAGATGTGCATGTTCAGCCAAAATCCGTAATCTCCCACCTGGTACCGGGCCATGAGCCCGGTTGCAAATGGGGACATGGAAAGCGCCAGGATCAAGATATCGTTCCAGGTAGTTAAAATTCTGACCTCGGGAAGGACCAGCCGTCTCACCAGGAGAAACGATCCTGCTGCCAGGGCCGTCCAGGAGAGGATGTCCCCCAGGGCTGCGCCCAGCGTGAAAAATCGGAATCCTAGTTTTTCTTCCATGAAAAAACCATGGCCCATGAGAAACAGCGGAACAAGGATTGCGCCTAAATGAAATCCGAAAAAGGCTATTGTAATAAAGGGCTGGGTCTGCCACCCCCTGGTGCCGAAGGGGATCAGCCATTTGTAAATGGACCGGACCGCACCTTTCAGCCCGGCTATGGGATGGGCCCGGTAGGCCACCCGGTCCAGCTGCCAGCTCAGTCCTCGAAAGTAAAGGACAAACCGGACCAGCATACCTGTGAGGCAAATGCCCAGGGCGATCCAGAAGAACGTGCCGGTTAAGAAATCATGCATTTTATTTTCCTTTCATCTTAGGGGTCTAATCATCGTCCCTGTCTGTTAAAAATCTCCAATACAGGGGCATGAAGATCAAAATTGCGCCCATGATCAAGTAAGTGTTTCCCTTGGTGAAGGTGTAAAAATCCTGTAGGGTAAAAATATCCAAAATATCCTCCTGTGGATTCCTTGGGTTAGTGGGACTTATAGTCCGGGTGTTCATGGAGTATGGGCATCCGGGTGCAGATAAACTTGTAGATGACAACCCCTAGCGTCACGATGAATATTGAAGTGCCTATTTCCATGAGACTTGGAAAGTAGCGCTGATCCGCAGGTAAATGGTAATTAAAGGCAATGATGGAAATATTGAACCGATTCAGGACAATACCCAGAATTGTCCACAGGGCAGCAATCCTTGCAAATGTCAGATTTTTTTCCCGATGGGCCACGGCAAAAAGCAGGGCCGGGAAGATGACAAAACCGACCAGTTCTACCAGATACCAGATTCCCCAGCCCGTGGTCAGGTAATGCCAATTGTTGTTTAGGGACATGCCAAGCAGTTTGATGCACACATATCCCATCATAACCAGAGATGCGGCCTTTGAAAAACCAAGGGCCACGCCCAGGCTTTCGTCCAGATGGGTCTGGTCCATTTTGTGGTGGAGGAAGCGGTGGGCCAGGCTGCCTTCAAAGATCACCATGGACATGCCAGCAAACATGGATGAAATAAAAAAGTAAACCGGCAGATACGAGGAGTACCAAAGGGGATGGAGCTTTGAGGGAACGATCATGAAAAGGGCACCCAAAGAACTCTGGTGAAGGGTGGACAAGATCACTCCGAAGATGGTCAAAACAAGGGTCAGGCGGATGATGATGTTTCGCGCCTTCTTGAATCCCAGCCACTCCAGTGCGGCGGGGCTGTATTCAATGAAGAGCACGCTCAGGTATAAAAAGACACACAGGCCCACTTCAAAGAGCAAAGAAGAGGTGCCCTGGGAATAAAAAACAGGGTATGGCAGGCGCCAGGGGCGGCCCACGTCATAGTGGAGGGCCAGGACCACCAGGGCATATCCTATAAATGCAGTGAGGATGGCCGGCCTGACAGCCGAATGATAGCGCTTGAGCCCGAAAATATAGCAGGTGGCCGAGGTCACATAGCCGCCAGCGGCCAGGGCGACCCCGCAGAGCAGGTCAAATCCGATCCAGATGCCCCAGGGCGTGTTGTTATCCAGGTTGGTCACGGTTTCAAGGCCCATGGTAAATCTGAGGATGGTCAGGATGAGTCCTATGCCCAGAATAATGCCGGTTATCACATTAAAGGGGGTGAACCAACTGGTTTCAGGCTCCTGCTTTTCCATGATTTTTTCTTTTATTTGATCCACGATCTGTTTCATCTTAAGTTTAATCCTCCTGTTGGCCTTTGTCCGGGGAAGGGGGCGTGCCTGTTCCAGTCGTATTCTTTTCAATGGGGTTGTCTGGAGTTTCCTCTGGGGCTTCCTCTTTTTTGGCCGCCTCTTCCAGGGCTTTTTTTACCTCAAAATTGATGGCAGCGGTTTTTTCCTGGGTCATTTTTTCCCTGAGTTTATCAAGGGTAGCGGCCTGCTCTTCCCTGGCTTCCTGCCGGGCGGCTTTGAGGGCGGCTTGTTTTTCCTCCTGGGCAATCTTGTCCTTGCGTTTTGATATGGCATAAACCCCGGTGAGCAGAACCGGCCACAACCCCACCACCACCGGGACCGCTGACAGGGGGCCCGAGGTCAGTTCCGGTGCAGATTTGGTCCCCAGGTCCTCCCTCATGCCGATGGTCCCAAAGGGGACCCCCGCCAGATAGAGCCAGGAGGTGCCTCCCATTTCATGTTCACCGTAGAGGTGGTCCACATACAGGTCTGGCCGGGCCATGATCCGCTGTCGGGCGATTTTGATGAGATCCGTTCGTTTTCCGAATATTAATGCTTCTCTGGGGCAAGCTTCCACGCATCCCGGGAGTTTTCCCTGGGCCAGCCTTGGGGCGCACATGGTGCATTTGGTAACCTTTGGGGTCAGGGGGTTGTCATACTCGTAGGCCGGCACTTCAAAGGGGCAGGCCACCATGCAATACCGGCATCCCACACACAGGGATTCGTCGTATACCACGGCTCCTTCCGGTGTCTTGGTAAAAGCCTTGACAAAGCAGGCAGATGCACAGGCCGGTTCCAGGCAGTGGTTACACTGCTTTTTGACAAAAACCGGGGCCGTTGCGTCTTTTCCCGGGGGGGCAAACCGGTTGACCACGGTATAAACTGCAGCATCGGTCCGTCGGTTTTTATCCAGCAAGGTGAGATCATCAAAGGGCGTGTCTGGTTTTGGCAGGTCATTGACCTGGTTGCAGGCCTGTTCGCATTTGCGGCATCCAATGCACAAGGTGATATCGTGGAGCACGCCGGAGCTGTTCGGATGTCCCTTAAATTGTCTGCCTGCGGCATGGGTTTTGGTCAGGGGGGCAGAAGCGCCCACGGCGGCTCCCAGTGTGCCCAAAAACTGTCTACGAGAAATAGCCATAATAAAACCTTTTTTTTGAATCCAATGGATATTCTATTTTTTTAATTCATGACATTTGACACAATCCGTGGCCAGAACCTGGGTCACCTTCATTTCCTGGTGGCAGGTGATGCACTGGCCGTGGAATGCCCCTTTTAAACCGGGCTTGGCAAAATCACTGCCGGATGCCGGTCCGTTCTTGTCATGGCAGGATCCGCATTTGGGCGGTTCAAGTGAGCTGGGGCTGTTGTGGTGGCAACCCATGCACAGCCCCACCTGGTTCCGGTGGAATGTTTTGGCCAGAGAACTTTTTTCTGTTTTTTCCAGAATGGCGCGGACCACTTTTCCATGGGGAAACCGGCTGGGTTCATACTCCTTTGACAGGTCTTCAATAACCACGGTTTCCGGAATTTTATCGGCCAATACCCTTGTATATCCCTGGGGTCGAGCCGCCACTGCCTCGGCAGCCACCCGGGAGAGATCTTTGGCCTCCCTGTATTGATCGGGCTGAACATTGTGGCAGGCGGCGCAGGCGGCTGGGTCTTTTTTGGCCTCGGTCGGCATCCTTTTATGACAGCCGGCACATTCAGGGGCTGTTGTCAATTTTTTGTGACATCCCACACAGGACTGCCCGGCCTGGGCGGAGTGCGTGGCCTTGGAAAGGCTTACAAACCCGCCCTTTTCTTCCCCGCCACCCAGGGTGTGACACTCACTGCATTTTTTCAATGTGTCATGGTGACAGGATTGGCAGGATTGGGTTTGCGCTTCATGGCCTTTGTGATCAAATGCCACGGCCGGCATAAAGGGACTTGGATCCTTCATCTCTTTTTCCCAGGGCGTCAGCAGCACCTGGTCGGGCTGGCTTCTTTTCAGGCGCGGGATGGTATCGATCTTTTTCAACCGTACCGAAGCCATTTGGGCCTGCTCGCGATCATCATGGCACCCGGCACACAAGACCGGTCCCGCAGATCCTTTTCGGGCTTTTATTTCCTGGTGGCAGGCCACACAGGACTGATGGGAGGCTTGGCGAATATTTCTTACCCGGTCTCCGTTTGCCAGGACCGTATCCCCAGTGGCGTGGCAATAGGCACAGGATTCTTCCTCCCCTTTTTTATAAACCAGTTCTTTTTTGGGCTCATCATACCGGTGGTGGCAGGCACTGCAGTTGTCCTGATCTCCCATGGCACTTCCCTTGATGTCGCCTGAAGTTACATGGACAAAATGAAGGGATTTATCAAATTTAACCTTTTCACTGGATGAGACCACGACGGGTTTTCGGACATGACAGACCCCGCATTGATCGGCCATGGGGCCAGAGGGCTCCTTAACGGCTTTCTTGTCCACATGGCAGGCAATGCAACGATCATGGTAGGCCTCCATGGACGGCGGTTGATCGTTGGGTGTGAATGAAAAGTTCAGCCGCCCTTTGTTTTCGTCGTGGCAGGCCGTGCATTGCTGGTCAAGGGAACTGGTGTGGAGACCGTGGAGAAAGCTGACTCCGGCCATTTCATTTTGGCTTTGCTCCGGCCCAAGATCAATGGTAATGATGTCCGGTCTTTTTTCTCCCTTGTCGTTGACACTGGCCTGCCCGGCAAAGGGAAACAAAATGGAAAAAACAACCATTGCTGAGGTGATCAGCTGAAATGATTTGAGTTTAGGCATAGTTCAATCCCCTGATTTTGTTTAAATATCGGGCTATTTTATATACCCGAGTAAATAGATAGGATTAATTCCTACTATTTCTTTACCATTCTGTCAACACAAAAAAAATGTCATTTTAATTTTTTTTAACAATGGTTTTTCAGGCAAATTACGACCATTGGCTGTTCCTTTATTATATGACCCTCACCCCTTTTATCGCCGGTATTTGGCATGAAGCATAAAACGGGGAGAAAATGTATGAAGGGGACCATAAACTCGGACCAAAAGTGTTTTCAATGTTGTGGAATAACCAAGCACAATAAAATGAACAACACTTCCTTTACGCTATATTGGATATAGAAAAGAACTGGCTTTTAGAAGACATAAGAGCTGATCGGCACACATTCTGGTGTGGACTACTATTAATAGGGCTCATTCCAGACAAAATTTGAGCGCCCCCACATATGGTATTAGGAGTTTTTCCAGAATGGAGAGACCAATTCAAATATATGAACCAAGGGTTTAAATGTTGGTCATTTTCCCAAAGTGATTTTTATAATATATATAAAACATGGCCATCATCAATTTATTTGCCCTCCCAGGGCAAATCCTTCATTACCCCTTTTAAATAATTCTGTGCGATCTCAGGACCGTTTAAAAGGGCCAGAAACAGGCGACCCGATTTTTCTTTCAAATGGATATAATTATAAAAATACAAAAATAAATGGGTCCACGATTTACAGGCCACGCCCCGGCATGATATGAATCATCAAACGACGACACCGCGGCAAAGCATGTCTATTGTGATCTTTTTGTTGCCTTATTATTGCTACGTGCATTGCTGTAAATTGAAATAAACCCACAAAAATAGGACCTAATTTATAACACGAACTGTGAAATTTCTAACACTGCTTTCTGTGCTGCTCTTGATGGCAGCAATGGCCCAGGCTAAAACCGTTAAACGTTACTCTATAGAAACGGGTATGATTGAATATGAGGTAAATGGTGGGGGTAATGTTCTTGGAGTGGTTTCAGAAATCAAGGGAAGCAACACACTCTATTTTAAAAATTATGGTGCTGTTACCCTGGAGGAACAAGAATCCACAACAACAATATCAGGAATGGTGAGTAAGGAAGACAAAGCCCACACCATGAAAAAAATTGATAATGTTACTATCTATATTGTTGATTTCAAAAGAAAAAAAATCAGGAAGGGCACCGATCCCGTGGGGAGTCAATATCTTGCTTCGGGTAAAAATATGAGTGCGGACAGTGACATACAGCTGCAAAAAATGGGCGGTCAAAAAATAGGAACTGAAAAGATCCTGGGGTATCCCTGTGAAGTGTGGAGCATTCTGGGGGGGAAGCAATGGCTCTATAAAGGCCAAGTGCCTTTACGCGTTGAAGCCGAGGTGATGGGCATAAAAAGTGGCATGGTCGCTGTAAAAGCAACGTTCAACAAGTCCATTCCCGACAGTAAATTTCAATTACCTGATTACAAGATAGAAGTTTCACCCGATTATGTGTCCGAGGGGCAAGCATTGCAACAGGGTGAGGATATGAATGAATTGGGTGCCATGATGGGGGACATGCAAGCACAGATGAATGCCAATCCCAACATGACGGAAGCGGAACAAAAGGCCATGATGATGCAAGCAATGAATAACTCAAATCGAGGTAAGAGCAAATTTCAGCAACAAAAAGATCAGATGCCTAAAATGCTGCAAGTGATGAAACGCATGGAGAGCTGTTTGAAAAATGCATCCTCCCAGGCGGATGCGGACCGCTGTGAGGAAGAATCATCCCGGCTCGCCAAACAGCTTGGCTTAGATGATGATGAGTTTAGCGAAGATGAAGATCCTCTCGTGTGGAATGAAAATACGAAAAAACAGGTCCTTTCAAAATTAAAGGAAGGGATTCAAAGAATGGAACAGATGATGCCATGTATTGAAAAAGCAGAGAATCTGATGGATATGATGAAATGTAATCAGGGGATGTAGCGGCTTAGATCAAAAATAATAACCGGGAGGGTCAGGCTTGGCTTATGGGCGTTATTAATCCAGATCTATGCAAATCAGGAATTCCCAAAAATAATGCCATGGGTCAGCCTGCCCCCTTCTATATTTCACAATTCAGAAAATTAAGTTTTTATTTTCCGATTTTAGTCTCCTTTTTAAGGAACCCTGTCTTTAAAAAAGGGGAGATCCTTCTGATTGCGGGTGAAAGATATCGGGATGTTGACATTATGCAAAATAAACGAGGAACTTGTTAACATACTGAAACTATTTATCGTGAAGTTGTCGGGTATAATAATTGTAGTCTCGATACTATTGCTTTTTGAAAGTGCTCTGATCCTCCTCCAGAAAAGTGGACACAAGGTTAAGCCAATTTTTTCAACCCAGCAAAGAGCCCACTCTTCCAAGGTTGGATATTTTCTGGCAGCATCCAGATAGTCGCGTCGAACATGTGCCCAGCAAAAGGCCAGGATAATGAAAGGCATCTGTCTTGCCAGGGATTTATACTGGCAGGAAGAAAGTTCATTACGCTTATAATACACAGCGCAAGATGGTGGTGCCGGGTCAAACAAACCTGGTTACATGCGATATCAATGGCCGCATTGTTGATTTTCAGATTCAAGAAGGCAAAGGCGACCTTAAAACGCATATTGTTGAGCTGAAAAAAAAATGGGAGCTGGAACTGACAGAAATTCCCTTTATGGTATTTGATCGGGAAGGGCATGGCGCTCCATTTTTCAACAGTCTTATAGAAAATAAGGTCCCATTTATCACTTGGGAAAAACACGTTGATTCAAAGAAACTCATGGAGTTAACTGATGATTCGTTTACTGAAGAATTTGATATGAACAACAAAAAGTATAGCGTTTTCGAGGGAGAAAAGACATTCACACTGGAACAAAATGGTGAAAATAAAACCTGCATTCTCAGAAAAATTTATCTCTGGAACAAAACCAGCAGCCGTCGAACATGCTGCCTTGCATGGGATACCGGGATGGGCATGTTTATGCTACGGGTGTAATTGAAGTCTATGATCATAATTTTCCATATCTTGCTGAAGGAATAGTGATTTCCCACAGTCTTTATGACCAAAAGTATAACAAAGCCTATGTGAATATTGGTGTTATCAAGGATACAAGTAAGTTTGCCTGCGACTCGATAAGGGTCTGGTGGGAAAATTATAGAAAATTTCAATATCGATATTGTACGTCAATTCTCATCCTTGCTGATGGCGGTGGAAGAAATTCATCCCGTCACTATATCTTTAAAGAAGACCTGCAGAAGCTGGTAGATGAGATCGGAGTAGAAATATGCATTGCACATTTTCCACCTTATACTTCAAAATGGAATCCCATAGAGCATCGTTTATTCCCACACATTACAAGATCTTTAAAAGGCGTCATTCTAAAAAGCCATGACTATGTCAAAGAATTGATTGAGAATACCCAATACGAAAAGGCTTGAAAGTTAAAGCCCACATTATAAAAAAAATCTATCACACAGGAAGAAAATATGCTGATAATTTTAAAGAAACTATGAGAATCGTTTTCGATGATTTTCTGGGACAATGGAATTATAGAGCGATACCAGGAAAAACTTGATTATGTTCAGTTTATTTTGTATCCATTCCTTAACAAAATATATTAATTCTTATTGTCACTTTTACTCTGATGGAACGTAAACATAGCCAATTTCATATTCCATGCTATGCGGGAATGGGAAAACTGTCAGGTATACTGGATGGTGGACACAGCAATCGACTCACCGGAAATGTGGATATATGATGATGCTTGGGCATCATTAAAAAGCAGATTCAGGATGGGCTCTAAAAAACCGAAGGACTGGCCTAAACCTGATATTGTTTCGGTATGTACCAGTCCAGAATTTATCAATGACAGTCGTTTACAGAAACTGCTAAAAACTTCCATGGAATTCATGAAAAAGAAGCAGTGTCCGAATATTCAAAAAGCATATAGCTGGATAGAATTATGAACCGGGTAGGAATATCGACTATTCTGAATCAATTATTTTACACGTTTGTAATTCAGGGCAATCAATTTCTATTGCTTCTCCTTTGTAGAAAACAACCGTATGTTCTCCTTCTCCTAATCTGACTCATTTTTTTCATATCCCTGATTGGGTTTTCAAAAAAACCTAATTCTTGTCCACAATCACACCTAAAAGAGGAAGGGAATAATTCAATAGCCATTTCTCCAAAAAATATTTCGACGACCTTGGAAGCTTCCTCTCTGGTTAATTGGCATTTATCTTTAACTTCCCGGATCAGTTCAAGTTTGTTCAATGTTTCTTCCCTCAATCATAATATGGTTTGACAAAGAATAACACTTACTTGCTTTGGGAATTATGACAAGGCCAAATCCTTAATCCAAAGATAATGTCGCAAAAGATGAAGGTTCTGAGTATGAGGCCTATAGCGCTCACCAAAATTGATACACCTTTGCTCAGTTAAACTGATACACTACTGAATTTACAAATAAAACTGAATAATAATTTGACAAAAGCCTGAAATTGAACTATAAAATTACTATTCAGG
>Ga0307929_1002147_pt1 | contig 13332 bp, 9 predicted proteins | sample AceLakmetage1330_FD_203160 | JGI IMG/M metagenome (GOLD analysis project Ga0307929, IMG submission 203160) | Saline water microbial communities from Ace Lake, Antarctica - #1330 | ecosystem: Environmental > Aquatic > Non-marine Saline and Alkaline > Saline | place: Antarctica: Ace Lake...
AGCAGATCGCCAAAGTTTGATGTCAGATACATCAGTATCAGCCATCAAAATTCATAATTTGCTAATGACACGAATCCACAATGATTCTACTACAGTAAGCTTTGCAGGTGCATATAAAAATCAAAGCCCAGCAGCGATACAACTGAACTTCGGTTATAACAAAGATCATCGCCCAGATTACAAGCAGATTGTATTTGGACTAAATATCACAGAGGATGGACATGTTCCGATAAGTTATCAACTATTCAATGGAAACCAAGCAGATGTTAACACCCACATATTTAACTGGGACAGTTTACGCAAATTTTTAGCAACAGAGGATTTTTTTTATATAGCCGACTCAAAACTCTGTAGTGAAGATAACTTGCATCATATCGAAAAAAACAATGGCAAGTTCATCACAATCATGCCAAAAAACCGTAATGAAGCCGGTGCATTTTATGAACGACTCCGACAAGGAGAAAATATTGAATGGCAACCTGCATATTCTACAAACCATAGTCGCAAAAAAGGGGTATTGATAACCTATCAGACCTATTCTGAGGAGAGAAGTTGGGAAGGCTATTATTTGGTTTGGGTACATTCGAGCAGTAAGGAAAGACAAGACTGCAAAACCCGAAAAAGGCGGATTACCAAGGCAGAAGAAAATTTAAAGGAATTATTACCAGGGCTTAACAGATATTATTTAAAGACCAAGGAACAAATCGAAAAAGCAATAAGGAAAGCAATCAAAGGAGCCAAAGATTTTATAAAAGTCGAAATAATAGAAGAAAAAACAACCCAAAAAATTAAAATCGGCCCAGGTCGTATAGGCCCAAATACCCAATATAAAGACAGTGAAAAGGTTACCTACGACATCAAGTGGTCTCGTGATAAAGAAGCAATTGAGCAAGCCTCAAAAACCGACGGAATTTTCCCCCTGATTACAAATGCAACTCTACCGGCAGCAGACATTTTAAAAATTTATAAGAAACAGCCTTTTTTGGAGAAGCGTTTTTATACAAAGAAATCAGTCTTGGAAGTCGCTCCGGTTTTTTTGAAAAAAAATGAGCGTATTGAAGCGATGATGTTTCTCTACTTTATTGCATTGATGATCGTGAGCTTGATTGAAAGGAACATTCGTCAGCAGATGGCAGAAGAGCAAATTGAAAGTCTTCCAATTTTACCATCAAGGATGAAAACAAAGACACCGACCTGGAATAATATTCGCTATTTCTTTCGTAATGTTCACTTGGCTATAATCACAAAAGATGAGAGGGTTTTACAATCTACTGTTAAGGGAGTAACAAAATTACATCATCTGTTACTAAAACTACTGAAAGTTCCATCCGGCGTGTATAAAAATCTACAAGATGGTTGGTGGAACTTTGAGTTTCCATAATAATGAACATGGTGAATTGGTAGGCTCATAAAAAAATGTCACATAATTAAATTAGAAAAATTGCTACCAAAGAGTGCGAAATGTCCGATTAAAGTGCTCAAATGATAAATAATATTTTATAATATTTAAGAATAAAACTATTTATTTAAATATTGGAAACAATCTTAATTGTATCTTACGCCACTCCTACCGGGCAACTTAACTCACATTTTCTGCAATACCTGACACAATAATTAAATGTTTGATCGCCATTGGGTGTTTTTATATGACTTTTTTCAAATTCGGTAATCAACTGGCGAACTTCCTGTTGTTGTTTTTCATTCGCAGATATCATCGTAGCAGCTTCGTCAATATCTTTTTCCATCTTTATGTTGCAGCTAACCCGATCATATGTTCCGTTGATGCCGGGTAATATGGATTGCCCCAGTGCTTTAGCTGAATATATGGTATTTCTAAAAGCTTTTATTGGACAAGCTTTTCGGCAGGGCTGGCTGCAATTCTCGCATGGATTGAAATCACTGGGACCTGTTGATTTTGCATCTCTGTTTAACAATAGTGCCCTGAAACGGATACGGGGACCATATTCGGGTGTAATCACAAGGTTGTTCTTTCCTATGCAACCCAAACCAGAATTTACGGCAACATCTTTTAAAAATATTCCGCCTTTTTCTACAAAATATGGCAGTTTATAGGTTTTAATAGAAAATGTTTTTTCAATCCATTCAGACAGTTGATTATTTACTTTTATAAGGATACGATTGCCCGGTGTTCCTTTGCCGTCCCACCAGTCAAGTTCCGGTTCATCAGCATTGTGTTCAATTCCGATCACCACTGCTGAAACTGCGTCCTCTGGCCAAAATATATAGTCATTGTTGAGGTTATCTTTCGTATCAGCAAAATTCTGATTCAAATTCATATCAATTTTAGGATATATTTTGTGGGAAGGTGAATTTTTTAAAGATTCAACGCTGGCAACCCCTGCAATGGATGCCCCCAAAGATTTAGCTTTTTCTACAATTTTATCAGTCAATTCTGAATTTGAAAGATTATTCAACTTTTTTGACCTTTCATATTAAAAGCTGTTCTAAAAACAGACAATTTAAAACCTTGTTTTTTCCCACAAAAATTTTTATTTTTTTGCACAATTTAAATATTAAAGCAACCTCCAAATAACCGGCCCGAACGGTTCATTTGGATCGATAATAATTTCTTCAAGGTCAAAGTTAAACTTGACCTCTTTTATTCTTTTCTCTTACCCTCCTTTATCTTCGGCATTTACAAGGGTTGTGAATCCACAAATACCAGTAAATATTTCAACTTTAACCATTTTTAATTTCTGTATCCCAATAATTAAAAATTTATCTAAATTTCAAACATACTATTCAAATTTATTTGGTATTGCAATATCAATAATTTCCTGTAAAAATCAAATTTTATTTAATGTTATCAACACAAATTAGGAGCAAACACCCCCTTGGCACTGACTAAGCAAACCATCATTGAAAAAGTCTCGGAAAAAATTGCCCAGTCACCCTCAGAAGCAAAAGATACAATAGAAACTCTTCTGGAAATTATGAAATCTACTTTGGCATCTGGAGAAGATGTCATGATTTCAGGATTTGGTAAATTCCAGGTTAATGAGAAGGCACCACGGAAGGGAAGGAATCCAGCCACTGGTCGGGAGATGATGTTGGATAGCAGGCGAGTTGTGGTGTTTAAATGTGCTGGGGTGTTGCGGGATCAGATTAATGGGGAGGAAGATTGAAAGAAACAGCTGACTCAAAACTTTATTTTTTCCATCCTTAAACGGTTTAACTAAATTTGAGCTGTTTCAACCACTAAAAAAGGCTGCTATAATTTCTTAATAGCAGCCTTTTTTAGAAAAGGAAAAAATAGATGAAAAAACTAATTTGTTTTAATGCAAAGAGCTTGCCATTGTGGTTAGATTTTTCTCTAAAAATTATTTATTTTTATAACCAATTGAAATAAATTCATTTTTTTAATTCAAATTCAAAATTTTACATTTACAACTTTAAAGGAATAATTCAAATCTTACAAAAAAATTCAAAATTTTGAACACCAATTAAGGAGTTTTTGGATACAAATGGTTATAATAAGCTGTAATTATAATGTTTTTTTATAAATTCAATTTTATGAACTAAAAAAATTTATATAGCTATACCAGTTCCGGATATGATTGGGGGCATCCAAGAGTCGGGATGGGGACTGGTTGAGCGATAGCATTTTGGATATTGAAGTTTATTAATAATTGGGACAACCTCATTTCAGATCCCTTTATTGAATTTCCCGTTTTAACTCTCGTTCAAAAAAAATATGGAATTTTGATTTGTGTAATCGACTGCTGTGTTCTTTATATATTATATACAGGAATATAGAAAGTCATCCTGAACTACTGCAACCGGGTTATAAAGTTGAACAAAAAATTCCAAACTGAAAAAATAAGAGATACAATATGTGGGGTTGCCAATAATTAACTTGGACTGGGTCTTTAAAATACCAGTCCACATTGAAGCAAGGTAGGAAAACTGAGATAGATTATAAACAAATGCTTTCCCTACAAAACTTATTCTTCCTTTTTTTGCTCTTTTTTCATTTCAATATACCAATCTTCATTTCCATATAATTCATCCGAACATTTCGGACAGAGACCATGACTGAACGACGCCTCGGAATATTGCTGTAAATAAGCCTCGATCTTTGTCCATGCACCTTTATCATCACGGATGTCTTTGCATTTTGAGCAAATTGGAATCAGGCCTCTTAACGTTTTTATCTCGACATGCACTTTTATCCTTGCCAGAAGTTCCAGTGACTGGAATGGCTTTACGATATAATCTGATCCCCCGACCTCAAACCCTTTGATAATATCCTCGGAGGCCACTTTTGCAGTAAGAAAAATGATGGGAATGTGCTTTTTGGTGCTGTCGGATTTAATTGTACTACAAACATCATAGCCGCTCATTCCCGGCATCATAATATCCAGTAGCACCAGATCAAACGGGTTGTTATAAATCCATTCAATGGCTTCCTCTCCACTTGTCGCAAACTCGACTTTATACTGGCTATCTTTGAGGAGATTGCCTAAAAGCTGGAGATTCCTGGGTTCATCATCAACAATTAATATTGAAAAATAATTTTTAATTTCATGATTGTCAGGCCCGTAAGGTATCATGTATTCATTTCCTTGTGATTGACTTGACTGTCTTGATGATCTCTTTAAATTCACCGATTGTCAGCCTCATATTGAGTATATCAAAATTTTCCACATAAGTAATCAAACGATCTCCATAAGTATACAGTAAATCCAGATCATGTTTCAATCCAAGATCCCTGATCGTTTCACCAAAACGCTTTACCTGCTCAATGGGTTGTCTTTTCTGAAACGATTTCCATTGATCCATCAACTCAGATTCAAGGGTATTCAAAATCGCAGGCAGTATGGATGCCTTCTCAGAAGATATGGAAATGGAAATTTTTTGTTTTTCAGCGTTTTTTGTATGATTAACAGAGTCCTTAACCTTTATTGCCTTCACATCAGGGATAATTATGTTAAAAAGACTGCCTTTCCCCACAGAACTTTCAACCAGAATCCGACCGTTCATCATTTCAATAAGTCGTCTGGAAATGGCAAGTCCTAAACCGGTTCCGCCATACTGTGCGGTATTCTGACCAGTTTGCTGTTTGAAGGAGTCAAAAATAGTGTCAATCTCATTTTCTGCTATGCCGATACCTGAATCTTCAACCGAGATATGAAGATCAAATATATGAACAATCCTGATGTTGAAGTTTCCCGGGCTTTCATGTGTTGTAGTATCAGGCGGCTTGACATGAGCGTTATTCAATAGGGCAACAGTCATCTTTATGATGCCGTTTTCAGTAAATTTAACCGCATTTCCAACAAGATTCAGAAGGATCTGTCTTAGCCGGATTTCATCAAGCCGGAGGGTCGGAGGAACATTATCGTCAATGGTAATGATAAATTGAATATTCTTTCTTGAAGCCTGCAATACAAATATCTGTTCAATCTCGCCGATGATACGTTTCAAATTGACATCTGTGTATTGAAGTTCAAATTTACCGGCTTCAATTTTAGAAAGATCAAGGATATCGTTGATAAGTGTCAGCAGGCTCTTTCCTGCATTTTTTATTGCAGAGATGTAACTTTTTTGTTTCTCATCTTTCACAAGGGAAGACAAGAGTTCACTGAATCCGGTAACGGCATTAAGCGGAGTCCGAATTTCATGGCTCATATTGGCCAGGAATACACTTTTGGCATTGGCAGCTGCTTCAGCAGCTTTTCTGGCCTTTTTAAGTGCATTCTCTCTGGCAGATATCGCCCGGGTCATGCGGACAAAGTTATCGGAAAGATGCTCAAACTCATATAATCCCCACTTCCTGGCTGTCAGGTCGTACTGACCATCGGCAACCCGGTCGGTGTAGATGGAAAGAGCCATCAGAGGACGTTTAATACGACGATAGATGTAAATAAAAACAATCGTTGACCCCGTACCGCTCAAAAAGAGAAATATTAAAAGAATCTTACGAATAAATGCGGCAGGGGCAAGAGCCAGTTTGGCATCCCGAAAAATTACAGTCAAAAGGTCGGCGGTTCTGATTTTATCCGCGCTGACAATGGAGTCATTCCCATTCTCATCATATCTCCGCCCGGATGTAAATGTCCCTCTGAACGCCTGCTTGACAAAGGGCAAATTTAAAAAATTGAGTCGCTGCTCCGCCATGCCTGGTTCGGAACTTGCCACAACAGTTCCCTGGCGATCCAGTATAACGACCCGTACTCCGGTTTCAGAGGCCAGAATGGCCACATTGTGGGAAAGATCAATCAGATCAAGATACCCCACCACTACAAGGCCCTCAAATTGCCGACTGAGTGCAATGGCAGGGGTCTCTCCCTTTATGGGAATATTCGAAAGAGACCAGCATAAATCATCCTGAGCCAGTGCTTTGAGATAAGCAGAGTGTCTGGAAAAGTCATATCCTACCCATGAATCTTTCTCACGGGAAGAGTGGCGGACAATCCCTTTATTATCCAGAATATGCAGGCGGGAAAAGGCAAGGAAGGATTTTGCAATGGTGATCAAGATGGCATCAAGATTTTGTCCAGCTGCCAGTTTGTCCTCTGCCAAACCTCCAGTGACGGTCACTATTTTTTCGGCCTGGGACAAAATTTCAACAATCTGGACGGAGAGAGAGTTGGCCATGACAAGAGTGGAAACAATAATCTCCTTTTCCATATTTGATGCAATTTTGTTCAAGGTGAAAAGCCCTGACACGATTCCTGGAATCACTATCAGGAAGATCAGAGAAGAGATCAAAATCCCCTTAAGGCTACGACCGGGCCATGCGGACAGCATTGAATGACTCCCTATTTTTTAAGCTGAAAAGAGCCGTCTTTTACGACATATATATAGACCGGCCTTTTGGCATCACCATATTGATCAATGGTAAAGTCTTCGGGAATACCGTCAAAGACACCGATCTCCAGAATAGCCTTCTTTATTTCGGCAGGTGTGGGAGTATCTGCTTTTTCAATACCCTTTTTAAGAACCATCACAGCGTCATATCCAAAGGCCGCAGCTCTGCTGGCCGGTTCTCCAAAACGATTTTCATATTCTGTTTTAAATGCCTTAAGTTTTGGTGTCTCTTCGGCAATATCGTAACTGCCCGATATTAGAAGCCCTTCTATGGACTTTCCACCGTTTTCAATTAATTCATTTTTCATGGCCCAGGAGGAAGAAAAAAGCCTGACGGGTTTATTTCTTTTGGTAAGTTCCTGGGCCAGAAGAGCTGTATCCAGAGCACCCGCCACCACAAAAGCCATGTCAGGTTTAGCCATGATCAGGCGATTGATATCTTCCTCTGAAAGACCGTCCCTAGAATCAAACTGGATTTCAAGGGCAATTTTCCCCCCGAGTTTTTTTAACATGGCTTCAGCAGAACGGATATAATTTTCGGAATAAGCTTGATTGGCAATATCGAAAATCAGGGCTGCATTGCATGTACCCAGTTCTATATATGCCTCGTTGGCCAGACCTTCAGCCATACCCGCGTGGGGGGCCATCACTCTTAAAAAAAAGTCGTCAAGACCGGTGAGCTGCTCAGTGGACGCGCCCGGGGATATCATCAGCATCCCTTTTCTGTTCATCTCGGGTACTGCTGCCATGGAGGCAGTGGAGGTAAAATGACCGATTATGGCAACCACCCCCTCATCAATAAGTTCCAGGTCTACCTTTACGGCTTCGTTTATGTCGTTTTTGTCATCTTTTATGATCAGCTCTATCTTTCTACCCTTGATCCCACCCGCCTTGTTCAACTTTTCCACGGCCAGAACAGCGCCGCGTCGGCAGGGCAGGCCATAGTCCGAAAGGGTCCCGGACAACGGATTGGCAAAGCCTATTTTTATGGGTTCTTTTTCACTGTTGCAACCGGTAAGGCCGGTAGTGATGATCAGACAAATCGTCAAAATTGAGTAAATGACAGTGTTAATCGGGAATTTCATGGTTCTCTCCTTAGGGACTTTATACCACTTTCAAACCTGATGCCAAGTCTTTACGGGTATATCTTAAGTTAAAACGGATAACGGATAAATCATCCATTATGAACTCCCTTATTCTATTTATCCAGCACTTCACGTATCTTTTGAGCAAGATCCTTCATCACAATCGGCTTCAATAAAAACCCCTTAATACCCAGAGATGCCGCCTTTTCTTCAGACATGGTTTCGCTGAATCCGGTACAAATCAAAATAGGAATATCAGAACGGATTTTGACAAGCTCTTCCGATAGTTTATTCCCAGGCATATTGGGCATGGCCATATCTGTTATAACCAGATTAAATTTATCGGGACTATCACGAAAAGCTTCAAGGGCTTCAATACTGCTTTTACGTGAAGTAACTTGATACCCCAAGCGCTCCAGCATCATTTTTTCCATTGCAATGATTGCCTCTTCATCATCTATAAGCAGAATATTTTCAATTCCACCCTGTATTGTCTCATGAGTCTGGACACTCTGTTTTTCAATAGAATTTTTTTCTATTGGAAAATAAACATAAAATTGTGTTCCTTTACCAGGCTCGCTATATACCCGGACAGCACCTCCCATACCCTCAACGATGCCATGCACCACAGAAAGCCCCATTCCGGTACCCTTGCCTATTGCCTTGGTGGTAAAAAATGGATCAAAGATTTTCTGTGTTAACTCTTTATCCATCCCTGTGCCTGTATCAACTACGGTTAAACACGCATATTGACCAGATATCATGTCCGGGTTAATCAGATCAAGGGGTCCAAGTTTCATCTGTTTAAGACCTACTTTCAGTTCACCACCGATCTCCTCCATGGAATGATACGCATTGGTTGCAAGATTCATTACAATCTGATGAATTTGTGTGGGATCAGCTTTAATCACACCACAGGCGGGACTGATATCCTGTTTGATCTCAATTGTTGTAGGAATTGTAGACCTGATAAGTTTCAATGCTTCTTTAATAATCGGCTGCATCTTCATCAGTTTTAATTCACCAGTTTCCTGGCGAGAAAATGTTAGAATTTGTTTTACCAGCTCACTGGCTCGCATGGCACCGGTATAGATTTGATCAAGGCTGGATCGGATTGGGTTGTCTTCAGGGACATCCTCTAATAGCATCTCAGTATGACCAACAATTGGAAAAAGAATATTGTTAAAATCATGAGCAATACCACCAGCAAGGGTACCGATGGATTCCATTTTCTGGGTTTGACGTAATTTTTCTTCCAATTGTTTACGTTCGGAGATGTCGTGATAATTACCCAAAAGCCCTTTTATATCAGGGTCATGCAAAAGATTTGTCCCTGTAAATTCTATCCACGAGTAACTACCATCTTTGCATCTATATCTGCATTCCATTGTTCCAACAGCATCAGGCTCACTCATAAGCTTCCCGACGAATTTCTGTGTAGATTCTAAGTCATCTGGATGTATGTTTTCCCAAGTACTGACACCAATGACATCTTCGGGTTTCCACCCAAATATCTTTTCAATGTTTGAACTCTTGTACCTATTGATACCATCCCGATCAACTATAACAATCACATCTCCGATGTTGGCAACCATCTTACTGTATTTGGAATCACGCTGTTTGATTGCCTCCTCCGCTCTTTTACGATCGGTAGTATCGAGAATCATCCCTACGGTCCGAGTAAGCTTTCCTGCTTTATCATATTCATTCTTACCTATATTTTGGATATACTTGATCGTTCCATTAGCTATAAGGATTCTTGTTTCAAAGTCGAAACTGGTTTTTTTTTCACGGGCTCTTCCATATTCTTTGTGGGCATAATCACGATCCTCTATGTGTAACAATGCGAAGTATTCATCATATGATGGGGTGAAGGTGTTCGCGTCCTTTCCCATTATCTGAAAGGTTTCAGATGACCAATACAAATTATCACCCACAATATCATATTCAAAATGTCCAATATGGGCTATTTCTTGGGCTTGATTAAGGATTTCTATATTTTTGGAAAGTTGTAGATTAGTATCATTAAGTTCATCTGTACGCTTTCTGACATGATCCTCGAGCCCTATTTTCACCTGTACAATTTTCCTAAACTGAATTACGACTGTATAGATAAGAGTGAAAAGTAGAAATACATAAAAATGAATATAAAAAGTCCTGTTACGGTGATGGGCTATTAAGGTTCCAATCGAATGTTCATCATACTTAACATCAGAAGTTATAATTGTTTGGGGCAACAACCTTGCCATGTCTAAAATGTGGCCCAGCCCTGTAAGTTTTGCGCCTTCAATTGTGAGTAAGTTTTGGTTGAACGCATCTATGAGTTCAATGTGTGAATAACCTTCGCGTTCAGCAACTAAGGTAAGATATCCAGTCATTCCCGCATAATTAGTTGCCCACACATTTTCTTTTATCACTTTCGCGTGCCTATTCATTTCTTGAATAAACCAGTTTTTTTTGTACTGATTAAATGAGACAAAAAAGATGCAAAAGCAAAAAAACATTAATAGAAAAAAAAGCCCTGCAAAGCTTTTATCTTTCATCGTCTTCCTTTTCGTAATCACAATTAATTCTCTATTCTTTCATATAAACACGTATTATTTCTTCATAACGGCCCGACGATCTAAGTTCTCTTAACCCCTGGTTAAAAACATCCCGTATTTTCCTGTCTCTGAATGCAATTCTAAAAACACTCGGAGCAAAAAGTTTATGGAATGTAACTTCTTGTTCTGTTGGAATATTTTTCAACCTGCTTCGGATATATTTAAAAATTCGTTGATCAAGAACTATCACATCAGCTCTTTTAAGAAAAAACATACCTATCTGATTCTTCTGATCTGCTATTTCTTTATACCCCAGGTTTTGTTTGGCCATGGATTCAAATTCTTTACCAAATGCAAATTTTGCCTGTTGAAAACCAATAACTCTTTTATTGTTCAGATCGGCAATTGAATCAATTTTTAAATTTTGTGCCGTTAGAGAAATGGCAAAATTATGGTATGTAATATATTCATCAGACACGAAAGATCCTTGAATTTCAGGGTAATGCTTTTTGATTGCTGTAACTCCATCAACGAGCTTTTGTTTGAAAGATATTTTTGTTCTCTCAAGCGGTTGGTGGATAAATTGAACTTCATAACCTTCAAGAGCAAAAATTTCTCTTATAATATCCAACTCAAACCCAGAATCTTTCTCATTAGTGTTTTTAGCTTTAATAACGTACGGAGCAATTGTCAAACCAACTGACAACTTCACCTGAGCACATAACACCAGCGAAGGACTCAGAAAAAAAATTAACAAAAAACTGGTAACAGTCCGCAATAAATTCATTTTAGGCCTCACAGCTCTTTTAATCTTTATTAAGTTTTTTTTATTAAAAACCATAGGAATGATACAAAATATAACAATGAAAAACAAATTATTTTATAAAGACTTGAGCCTAATGATGATTTTTCATGAATTTAATTATTTTACTCGTGAGTATAGATGGTATTTCGCTCAGGAGTCGAATCTACCAATTTACAGAGCGCTTCATCAGCCAGTCAAGCTTTTTAAATATTTCCATAATACCATATCTGGTATGGGCAAATCTTTCATCCTTAAATTTAAAATTAAATTATATGGGAAAATTCAAAACCAAATTTCTCAGGATACCGTTCAAGTTAATTGGAGATACACTGGAGTATACCTACCAGGGAATTAACCTGCCTGATCAACCGAACCGCCGAGGTACTGATCGGTATGCCAAATGGTGTGGGAGAGCTCCTCAGTAATGGGGCGTCCTATCCCGATAGCGTTTTTCATCTTTTCTAAGTCCTATTCCAAATCCGGTAGTTCTGCTCGTAATAATAAAAGCTTGATGCTCCGAGGAGTTTTAGGTTTGCGTTGAATAAAACCTTTTTCCTCAAGCTTAAGAATCATATTATGAATTGTTGGTGGAGATGTTTTGAAATATCTTTGGAAATCAACTTCTGCCGGTGGTACCCCGTTTAATTTTGTAAAGTAATATATAAATGATAAGTATTGCCCTTGTTTTGGTGTGTATTTCTGTTTAATTTTCTTTGCTATTTTCCTTGTTGGCTTATCAGGAAAAGATATGGATGACTGACTGTAGTTTCCAATATTATAACTAAATTCATTTCCAATTCTGTCAACAACATCGATTTGACGCGCCTTATTAATAGTAAATTCTGCTACCAGTTCATTCTTTTTACTCTGAGGTTTATAAATGTAGATGCTATTAGTTTCATTGGTAAGAAATTCTGCAGCATCATACATTTCCTCTCGGTCTTTTTTCTTAGGAGGTAAACACAATTCAATTTTAACTTTAACATTCATAATTCATTATTTATTTTGCGCTAACCAGTTATTGCGCAGGCTTGGATTCCATTTGAATTGGTAAGATATCCATCTGGAAGCGATTAAAATTTTTAATTAATAAATCCGTATCAGTATTTAAAATTTGTGTAAAGAAATATTCAATTATATTGGGAAGGATAATCAGCGAATTAATCAAGAGTCCATTACCTTATATTGGAGATAAAAACCATCATTTGAGGAGGTATAATTAGGTAATCAGATAGCGAGTATTTTGTCTATCTACAGTCGCTTTAAGCCCTTAATCAGAAGGCGTTTAATTAGTTTTCCAGTGCTTATGGGCACCCGAAATCCGGCAGCGACAATTTGTATTCATAGGGCTTTCTTTTCCCCGGATGGGTGCTGACACAATATGTTGGGGGCGAAGAAAAATAATTATGTCCATTCATCTTCAATTAAATACATCGATATGTGACATCTCCGCCATTATATTTGCAGCGGTATTTGATCCCATTTCGACCGGTATCGTTTCTTCACCATTTACATCCTTTAGTTTTCAACCCTATGTTTACTTGCGGTAACCTTGGGCAAATTCTTTGGCAAGTATGGAGGGAAAATTTTTCCACAGATCGTATTGTGGCATTAGTAAACTATGATTTTGGTATTATGTATATCCGTTTTGTGGGCAACCACGAAGAATATAATAAAATTGACGTGACACTAATATTAGGTGAGAAGATGAATATTAAGCCTATAAAAACAGAAACCGACTACACTAAAACATTACAAACTATTGAAAAATTAATGGGTGCAACAAAACGATACACCGGAAGGTGACAAACTTGATGTGCTTGTAACTTTAATTAAAGCATATGAAGAAAAACGTCATCCTATTCTTCCGCCAGAACCAGTTGAAGCCATCATCCATCAAATGGAAAGTCAGGGGCTTTCCCGCAAAGATCTAATACCTCTAATTATGAATGGGGATCTTTCGGCAAACAATGAAAGATAAACCGGGCCATGGATGCCAGAACCTTTTCTCGTTGATCCTGGTGGGGGGTGTGGCGGCAATGGTCAATCAAATGGGCTTCATAAT
>Ga0307929_1002148_pt1 | contig 13320 bp, 13 predicted proteins | sample AceLakmetage1330_FD_203160 | JGI IMG/M metagenome (GOLD analysis project Ga0307929, IMG submission 203160) | Saline water microbial communities from Ace Lake, Antarctica - #1330 | ecosystem: Environmental > Aquatic > Non-marine Saline and Alkaline > Saline | place: Antarctica: Ace Lake...
GCTGATGCCCATCATTGCCTGGATCATGATGTTGGCACTTGCGACAAGGTTCATTTTGGCTTTCCCTGCCGCGGCACTGGGACGATCAAAGCCAATCAGGCGGTCTATTCAAATCACGAATGAGAGTTTTGGTCCGCTGTTTCTCGGCGTGATTGTCACAAGTTTTCTGATTGCTGTCATTGTAGCCGCGCCGACAGTTGTACTGTCATATTTCGTCAGCGGTTGCCCGATAATACCGGATATGCAGAACCCTCAGATTTGTGTGCCTGATAGTACCGCCATGGCGCTCGTAAATGGTGCGTACCTAGTTCTTGGGTACTTCTCGGCCGTTATTGGCGTAAGCTTTTTGACCTATAGTTTTTTGGCGCTTGATAGCGATGATGTCTTCGATGCGCCTGCAATTGAACCAACCACATAAGCGGTTTTAAGCAACCGGCACGTGGCGGTTGGTGCGGGGAAAACATTGCAATGGCAACAGTCGTAAAACTACCGGTGTGGAACACCGTCGGGCGGTCATTCATTGCACCGTTCAGGTTCTTCTGGCCACTTGCGCCGTTCTATCTGGTTGTCCAGTTGGGCATCGTCGGCGTCCTCGGGGCCTACTCGACGGTCTCTGGCGTGCCGGGAAGTGAAGACGCCGGGCTTGCGGTTGAAACCGCCAACATTCCTCTTGCAGTCATCGCGGGTATCATCGTCTTCGTTGCCAGCGTGATGCTGATCGTGCTGACACATCGGCTGATTGCCGGTGCCGCCGAACCTTGGCGGCTTGCCGGTCCATTCTTCGGCTACCTTTTGTTGAGCATTGGCATCTTCTGTATCGCCTTTATGCTGGCATTGCTTGGGGGTGCTCTGATGGTGGTCGCGGATGCGGCATCGAAAGGCGGCGTTCCCCAAATTGCCGGCATCATCCCGGTGCTGGGGGCGATTGTGGCCGTATTGGGATCGGTCTATTTCTTCATTCGCTACATGCTGGCACTGCCGGCCGCCGCTGTCGGGAGGCCATCACCTATTGCAATTGGCCAAGAGGCGTCTCAGGGCAATTGGTGGCGATTGTTGACAGGTTTCTTGCTGATAACCTTTATGGGGATGATCTTTACCATGACGCTGATACTGATTGGTACAGCGCTCGGCGTGCTGACTTGGCCACCGATTGACACAGGCGTACAGGGACTTGCCAACGGCATAGATTTTTCAGACCCCAATGCCATTGCGGCGCTTGCTGTAAATGTCGGGTCGAATTACTTCGTATCGGTTGCCTCCACCGCCTACCTCACCTTTTCCCTCATCGCCCTGTGGCGGAATGTTGAGCCCGTCGAATAGTTGAGGGGCCCAAGCGAAGGTTAGGGTTTGCTTCGCGGTACAAGCATTTTGAAAAGGTCACGAAGCGCGTGATCGCGCGGTTTCCCACTCACTTTATCGCTTAGCGGAACGAACATCCCGGAAAGCCTCATGTCCAAATATCCGTGCACCATCGACCATAAAGCTATTGCCACAGTATCTCGATCAAACTTGGTCTCTGGCACAGTCCGCTCAATTTCATCACAGAGCTGATCGTAAATTTGGTCCATGGCCTTTAAAAGTTCGGGATCCTGCAGATCAATCAAATCGCCGCGCCACAACAGCTTGTAACGGTGCGGGTATCGAAATCCAAAATCCAGTAGTGCCTTGGCGAAAACATCGACCCACGCATCCGAACGTTCCGGCGCGATAGAGAGGTCTTCGTGCACGGATTTCAGGATGGTCTCGAATTGCTGCCGCGCCAGCGCGGTCAATAAAGCCCCTCGATCCCGATAGTGGTTGACCGGGGCGCCATGCGAAACGCCGGCCTCTCTGGCTACTGCTCTGATGGTGACGCCTTCGATGCCGTCCCGATCAAGAAGCTTGAGAGCAACATCCAACAGCACTCGCTTCAGATCACCATGATGGAATGAATTTTTTCTGGGCATACACCATATTGACACCGTCTATTTTCCAGTCAATATAGACACCGTCTACTTTGCTTGGGAGGAAGCCTGCTAATGCCGAAAATCACCTTATTTTCCGTTGCGCTAAGCGCGGTCATCTTATCCGTCGTGATCCCTATAATGGAAATCAGCGACACTCATCTGTTCAACCCTGAATGGCCGAGCCATGCACGCCTCCACGAGGCGTGGCAGCTGTTGGGAAATGCCGCACTTGCTGTTTTCGCGTCTATTTTGGTTTGGAAAAATATTGCGCCTAGGGTTGGTGTCGTGCTCGCCCTGACTTTGAGCTCGTCATTCCTGATCGCATGGTCTGTTGGACCACTCTACGGCGGGTCGATGGCCCATTCAGATGGAAGCGTGGTTGCAATTGGCGGAATTAGTGTCGTCGTGATTGGCGTTGCGATAATTACCGGGCTCTTGCTTCTTGGATTGCGCGCCCTCATCCGCCAGCCCGTCGAATAGCTGAGGGCTGGGTCCCGGCGTTGTGATTGCGTTTAGGACGCTCAAACTCTAGTCTCCCGCACCGCACAAAAGTGCGCCTCGCAGGAGATGGAGACAGGCATTGTCCGTACAAAACACCATCCGCCGCAAAACCGTGCCGATGGTCCGCAATTCCAAGGGCGCGACGCCGGTGGTCTGCCTGACGGCCTATCACGCCCATACGGCCCGGCTGGTTGACCCCTACGTGGACCTGCTGCTGGTGGGCGACAGCCTCGGCATGGTCATGCACGGCATGGAAAACACGCTCGGCGTTTCGCTGGAACTGATGATCCTGCACGGCAAGGCGGTCATGCGCGGGGCCGACCACTCAGTCGTCGTCGTGGACATGCCCTTTGGCACCTATGAGGAGAGCCCGGCAATCGCCTTCCGCAATGCGGCGCGGGTGATGCATGAAACCGGCTGTACCGCCATCAAGCTTGAAGGTGGGGCACGCATGGCGGAAACCATCCGTTTCCTGTCCGACCGCGGTATCCCGGTGATGGCTCATATCGGCCTGACCCCGCAAAGCGTGCAGACCATGGGCGGCTACAAGACCCAGGGGCGCACCACCGATGAATGGGCAGCCCTTGAAGCCGACGCCAAGGCGGTGGCTGACGCTGGCGCATTTGCCGTGGTGCTTGAGGGGATTGCCGAGCCATTGGCAGCCCGCATCACCGGCCAGATCGACATTCCCACCATCGGTATCGGCGCATCGCCTGCCTGCGATGGGCAGATTCTGGTGCTGGAGGACATGCTGGGCCTGAACCCGCAGCCGGCCAAATTCGTGAAGGAATTTGCGACATTGGGGGCCGCGATTGAGGGTGCCGCCGAGGCGTATGCCAAAGAAGTCCGCGCCCGCCATTTCCCGGCAGAAGAGCATACCTACGCCATGAAAAAATAGGGCAGCCCCGCCTCCGGTGCCCGGCCATAAAGCCGCCTGCTTTATGGGTAGTATCCGCGCGCCAGCCCGGCTAATTTGCTGGTTCGATTTGGCCGCGTCGCGAGGCTGGGCCAAAATCGTCCCATACCAAGGCCTTAATTCTCCAATCCACCCCAACATCCCAATCCAGCGAGCCGCCGTCCTTGAGTGATATTTTCCGTGAAGTTGATGAAGACCTGCGGCGCCAGCGCGCTGAGGAGCTGTGGAAAACCTATGGCAGCTATGCCGCAGCGGCCGTCGTGGCAGTCGTTGCAGTAGTGGCTGGTGTGAGCTGGTGGAATTCTGCCCGGCAATCAGCATCCGAAGAAGCGGCGAGTGCATTCGTTGCCGCCTCCAAAATCGCTGAATCCGGTGAAGACCCGGCAGCTGCCGCTGACGCCTTTGCAGCCATCGCCAAGGACGCAAGCGGCGGATACGGCACGGTTGCCGCCATGCGCGCTGCCTCTCTGCAGGCTGAAAGCGGAGACATTGAAGGCGCGGTCGCTGCGTTTGACGCAATTGCCGCAGGCAGCGGCGACAAAACGCTGCGCGGACTTGCGGGCATCAAAGCCGCCTTGCTTCTGTCAGACACAGCAAGCCCGGATGAACTTGAAGTGCGCCTCACACCGCTCGCCGCCGAGGGAAGTGCATGGCGGTACTCAGCCTTGGAATTGATGGGCTATGCCGCTTTGCGTGCCGAGGATCATGAGAAGGCCGCGTTGCATTATCAAACCCTTGCCGATGCGCCTTTGGCACCGCCTCTGGCGCGGGAGCGCGCCCGCAACATGTTGCGTGGTCTGCAGCTTGAAGGACCCGTGGCGCGCCAGCTTCCAACAGAGCCCGAAGCCTCACCTGAGGTGGCTGGCCAGGAACCAACTCCTCAATCCGAGACACTCGAGACGGTGACAGAAGGCGAAGCCGCACAATGACCATCAAGCCCACCCCGTCACGCCGCATCGCGCTGATTGCGACTTTCGCTTTGGCGCTGGGCGCTTGCGATACTGTCAATGACCTGATCAGCCCGTCTGACGATCCGCCTTTGCCGGGCGAACGCATTTCCGTGCTGTCGCTCGAACAACAGCTTGAGGCCGATCCGCGTATTGCCGGCCTGCAGGTGGTGCTGCCCGCACCTTATGTAAATGACAGTTGGGCTCAGCCCGGCGGTTATCCCGACAATGTGCTGCACCATCTCGATGCATCCGAAGCGCTCACACAGGTGTGGCGCGCCAATGCCGGCAATGGTTCAAGCTCGGATGGGCAACTTACCGCCCCGCCCATCGTGGCCGATGGCCGCGTCTATGTGCTTGACGCCGAAGGTGGCGTGCGCGCCTTTGCAGCAAATAGCGGCGACCGTTTGTGGGCTGTTGACCTGACACCGGAAGATGCCGACTCCGAAGAAGGTTTTGGCGGTGGCATTGCCTATGACGCAGGCAGCCTTTTTGTTGCAACCGGCTTTGGCACCGTTGTGGCCCTTGATGCGGCTACCGGCGAACAGCTTTGGACCTATAACGGCGGCACCCCATTCCGTGCCGCACCGTCAGCGGTTGGCGGACGCATCTTTGCCATTTCCTTCGACAATCAGGTTGTGGCGCTTGCGCAGGCGACCGGCGAAGTGCTGTGGACCCATTCAGGTATTCAGGAAACCGCTGGCATTCTTGGATCGCCCAGCCCGGCGATCTCTGGTGATACGCTTGTGGTACCCTATTCATCCGGCGAGCTGTTTGCGCTGCGCGTCGAGAACGGTCAGGAAGTCTGGAACGACACCTTGACGCGGGTGCTCTCAAATACCGCGCTGGCCAATATCAGCGATATTGCCGGCCGGCCGGTTATCGACCGAGATCGTGTGTTCGCTGTCAGCCACGCTGGCCGCATGGTGGCAATCGACATTCGAACCGGTGAACGGGTTTGGACCCGGTCTCTTTCAAGCGTGCAGACACCCTGGGTTGCCGGTGACTTCATTTTCGTGGTCACCACCAGCGCAGAAGTTCTGGCGCTGTCGCGTCGCGACGGGCGCATCAGGTGGGTGACGCAGCTGCGCCGCTTTGAAGATGAAGAAGACCGCGATGGGCCCGTGGCTTGGGCAGGCCCCGTGCTTGTCGGCGACCGGCTGCTGCTTGCCTCTTCAACTGGTGAGGCCTTGGCTCTGTCGCCATACAATGGTGATATTCTGGGCGAGATCGAGTTCTCGCAGGGCACATTCATCGCCCCGATCGTCGCCAACAAGACGGTTTACATTTTGACCGACGACGCCGAGCTGCTGGCGTTTCAATAGGTCCGCCCGGCCGAACATCGGCACGGCGCAACTCGCGGCAGGAGCCGCAGAACATGACGTTTACTCTGGCCATCGTCGGCCGTCCCAATGTGGGCAAATCGACCCTGTTCAATCGTCTTGTCGGCAAACGGCTGGCGCTGGTGGATGACACACCCGGCGTCACGCGTGATCGCCGTGAGGGCGTGGCTGAACTCGGCGATATGAAATTCACCATCATCGATACCGCAGGCTTTGAAGATGCCAGCGGCGATGTGCTGCCTGCGCGTATGCGCCGCCAGACGGAAGCTGCGATTGAGGATGCCGACGTCTGCCTGTTTCTGGTGGATGCCCGCGCCGGCGTGGTGCCGCTGGATGAAGAAATCGCCCGCATTCTTCGCAAAGGCCAAACGCCAGTGCTGCTGGCGGCCAATAAATGTGAAGGCAAGGCAGGTGAGGCGGGCCGCATGGACGCTTTCCGGCTCGGGCTGGGTGAGCCAATGGGCTTATCGGCGGAGCATGGCGATGGGACGTCAGATCTTTACGCAGCGCTCGTCCCCTTTGCCGAAGCGGCGAACGCCTTTGAGGATGAATTTCAAGAGGTGGACGGCGAGGGCGCTGAGGCAGGTGCTGAGGTTGAAGATGACCGCCCGTTGCGGTTTGCCGTTGTCGGGCGCCCCAATGCCGGTAAATCCACCCTCATCAACACGCTGATCGGACAGGATCGGCTTCTGACTGGTCCGGAGGCTGGGATCACCCGCGACAGCATTTCTGTCGACTGGGAAGTCAACGGCCGCGCTATCAAGCTTTGGGACACCGCAGGCCTGCGCCGCAAGGCACGGGTGACGGAGAAGCTTGAAAAGCTGTCGGTCGCCGACACGTTGCGGGCCATTGATTTTGCGGAAGTCGTGGTGCTGCTGATCGATGCGACGCAGCCGTTTGAAAAACAAGATCTGCAGATTGCCGATCTGGTCATCAGCGAAGGCCGCGGCCTGGTGTTGGCGATCAGCAAGTGGGATTTGGTTGAAGACCGCAGCGCCGCCCTGAAAGAAATAGACGACCGGATTGACGAGCTGCTACCGCAGATAAAGGGTGTGGAAGTGGTGCCGATCTCGGCTCTTACCGGTCAGGGATTGGATAAGCTTGTGCCTGCTGCTCTGCGCGCTTATGAGCGTTGGACACGGCGCATTCCTACCGCAGGTCTCAATCGTTGGCTGGAGATGGCTGTTGGCCGTCATCCGCCGCCCGCCGTGCAGGGCCGCCGCATCCGTCTGCGCTACATGACCCAGGCCAAGGCCCGCCCGCCGACATTTATTGTTTTCTCGCAACGTGCGGAAAAGCTGCCGGAAAGCTACATCCGCTATCTGGTAAACGGCTTGCGGGAGCGTTTTGACCTTGAGGGCACGCCCCTACGGCTGATGCTGCGCAAGGGTGATAATCCTTATGCGGATAAGCGCACACGACGCGGCACGCCACAAAAGGCAAAAATGAAGAAGCGCGCTGCCAGGAAGCCGGTCAAGAAAGACAAGGTCGACTAAGGTTCGAACCGCCGTGTCTTACCGTTCGCGGTGAAGCCGGGCAGGGCCATTTCCACAAATAATTCCGCCACCTCACTGGGGTGCGGGAGCGTGTCGGGGTCCTCGCCGGGCATCGCCTGCGCCCGCATGGCTGTGCGAATAGGACCGGGGCTCAAAAGGTTCGCTCGCACGGATGTGCCTGCCATCTCAGCGGCATAGGTTTTCACCAATGCCTCAAGAGCCGCCTTGGAAACTGCATAGGGTCCCCAATAAGGCTGGCATTTCTGGGCAGCGCCGGAGGTCACAAAAATTGCCCGGCCCGCATCCGCTGCTTGCAGCAGGGGATCCATGGAACGCAGCAGCCGCCAGTTGGCATTGACGTTTATATCAATCGCCGAATGCCAGTCCTTGGGTGTGACATGACCGATAGGCGATATGACGCCAAGCGTGCCCGCATTGCCTACCAGTACATCCAGATGGCCCCAGCGTTCAAACAGGGCAGCACCCAACCGGTCGACGCCCTCATAGTCAGTCAGGTCGAGCGGCACCAGCGTGGCCGAGCCGCCGACAGCCTTGATGGCGTCGTCGAGCTCTTCAAGTCCGCCTTCAGTGCGAGCAACGGCCACCACATGTGCACCTTCGCGCGCGAAAGCCAGGGACACCGCATAGCCGATGCCTCGCGATGCCCCGGTGACCAGGGCGATTTTTCCGTCAAGTTTTCCGGTCATGGGGTCAGGCGATCTCTGCCAGCAGCGAAAGCTGTGCGCCCGCGCGGTCGCCATCTTTGTCGGTAAGCGGGGTCGGATAATCGCCGGTAAAGCAGTGATCCGTCATTTGCGGCTGTAGCGGATCGCGTTCGCTATAACCCATTGCCTTGTAGAGACCTTCAACCGTGAGGAAGGCAAGGCTGTCGACGCCGATATAGGAGCGCATGCCTTCAAGATCAAACCGGTGCGCCAGCAGCTTCGATTGGTCTGGCGTATCGATACCGTAAAAATCTGAGTGTGTGATCGGCGGGCTGGCAATTCGTAGATGCACTTCGCGTGCACCCGCATCGCGCATCATCTGCACGATCTTGATCGAGGTGGTGCCGCGCACGACGCTGTCATCGACCAGAATAATGCGCTTGCCTTCAACCTGCGAGCGGTTGGGGTTGTGCTTCAGCTTCACGCCGAGCTGGCGAATCTGCTGCGTCGGTTCGATGAAGGTGCGGCCCACATAGTGATTGCGGATGAGCCCAAGCTCAAACGGCAGCCCGCATTCGTTCGCATAGCCGATGGCTGCCGGAACACCTGAATCAGGCACCGGAATGACCACGTCGGCATCCTTGTGGGATTCAATCGCAAGCTGCGCACCGAAATTTTTGCGGACTTCATAAACGCTCTTGCCGTCCACAATGGAATCCGGCCGGGCGAAGTAAATGTGTTCGAACACGCAGGGACGGCTGGGCTGTGGCGGGAAGGGCTTGTGGCTTTCAACGCCATCTTCCGTGCACACCACTATTTCGCCCGGCTCAATCTCGCGCACGAAATGGGCACCGATAATATCAAGAGCGCATGTCTCAGATGCCAGAACCGGTGAGCCGTTGAGGTCGCCCATCACCAAAGGACGAATTCCTTGCGGGTCGCGTGCCCCGATGAGCTTCTTGGGCGTGAGGCAGACAAGGCCATAGGCGCCTTCAATCTGCGACAGGGCATCGACCAGCCGCTCGATGATGCGCGGCTTGTCCGAGCGCGCCACGAGCTGAAGGATGGTTTCAGTGTCGGAGGTGGACTGGAAAATGGCACCTGCACGCACCAGGCGGTCGCGCAATGTCAGCGCATTGGTAAGGTTGCCGTTATGGCAGATCGCAAATCCGCCGCCCCACAGATCAGCAAACAGTGGCTGCACATTGCGCAGCGCTGTTTCACCGGTGGTCGAATAGCGGTTGTGGCCGATGGCTGAATCGCCCGCCAGCCGGTTGATCATTTTCTCGGACGAGAAATTGTCGCCCACAAGGCCCATGCGGCGTTCAGCGTTAAAGCGCGCGCCGTCATAGGAAACGATGCCAGCAGCTTCCTGACCGCGGTGCTGGAGCGCATGCAGGCCAAGTGCCGTCAGTGCTGCTGCATCCGGATTGCCGAACACACCGAACACGCCGCACTCTTCACGCAGCGTGTCGCCTTCCAGCACGTCGCGCCAGAATTCCTCGCCGGATCTGGGTTGGCCAGAATTTGGCATGCCGGAATCGGATTGATTGCTTTTAGGGGGTTTGGGGGTGTCGGTGGGGATCAAGAGGCCCTCATGCGCCAGAAAAACTCGTCAACGGTTACTAGGTCCCGTTCCCGTCAACCGACTCGATCAACTGGTCAAGGCGGCGGCGTTCCTCAGCGTTATACCCCTCGTTGGCCGCCGTGTCAGCGGTACCGTTTGAGGAGGTCCTTTTGTCGCCGGATGTATCTCCAGCTTTGCTTTCGTCCGCCCTCGGCGTTGCCCGCAAGGCGGCAGGTGGTGTTTCGCCCTCGGGCGTCACCAGATTTGTAAGGGTTTCTGCCGTGGCGGAGACCAGCGGCAGCAGCCGTGCATCATCAAGCCAGCTGGGGAAATCTTCGCGCGCAACCAGCCAGGCTATGAACATATAGGCGATGGTAACCAGCAAAAAACCCCTGGCCAGACCAAACAGGAAGCCACCGGTGCGGTCCAGCGCACCCACATGGCCGTCGGGCACACGCTCGCCCAGCCGGAAGGTGAGCAGCGACACAATGACCAGAACCACCGTAAAAACGACAAAGGCGGCAATGGCATCCGCCAGCCACAGCGGATCAATAAAATCGCGGGTCAGCGGGGACAGATAGGGCAGGGAGAAAATGGCCGCAGCAGCCGCCGTTACCCAGGCGAGTATCGACAGCAGCTCGCGCACAAAGCCACGAACCATTGCAAGCAGGCCTGAAACCAACGTAATTGCGATGACGACCGCATCAAATCCGGTCACGTCGTCCCCCTATTATTAAGAGGAAGTTTACCACTAGTGCGCTTCGCCAGGCACGTCTGAATGGCAAACGGCGTTAACAAGCGAGCCGATTGTATCGATCTCCGTGACGTTCAGACCACCGGCCAGAGCACCAAGTCCGCGCGGGCCGATGGCCGCCTTGAAGCCAAGCTTGGTGGCTTCCTTGGTGCGGTTCTCCGCTTGTGTCACCGGCCTGATCGCGCCTGACAGGCTGATCTCTCCGAAAACAACGGTATGGGGGTCGATGGCTGTGTCATCCAGCGAGGAGAGCAGGGCAGCAGCCACCGCAAGGTCGGCTGCCGGTTCATTCACCCGTAGCCCGCCAGCTACGTTGAGATAGACGTCAAATCCGCCAAAACTGGTGCCGCAGCGCGCTTCCAGCACCGCCAGCACCATCGACAGTCTCCCGCCATCCCAACCCACCACAGCGCGGCGCGGCGTGCCCAGGGTAGACCGCACCACCAGCGCCTGTATTTCCACCAGTACCGGCCGCGTACCCTCGATGCCGGCGAAGACCGCTGACCCGGTTGAACTGCCCGTCCGGTCGCCGAGAAACAGTGCCGACGGGTTTGAAACCTCCGCCAGGCCGGTGTCGCGCATTTCAAAAACGCCGATTTCATCCGTCGGTCCAAAGCGGTTTTTCACCGCCCGCAGAATGCGGAACTGATGTCCCCGCTCACCTTCAAAATAAAGAACACTATCCACCATGTGTTCCACGACACGCGGACCTGCAATTTGCCCGTCCTTGGTGACGTGACCTACCAGGATCACCGCAGTGCCCTTGGCTTTTGCAACGCGCACCAACGCCTGCGCACAGGCGCGCACCTGCGCCACGGTGCCCGGCGCGGATTCCAGCGCATCCGACCACATGGTCTGGATTGAATCGATTACGACAGCATCCGCCACCGGTGCCTGTTCAAGCGTCGCTACAATATCTGCAAGGCTGGTGGCGGCGGCGAGTTCGACCGGGGATTTTTCAAGCCCCAGCCGCTTTGCCCGCATGCGCACCTGCGCAATCGCTTCTTCGCCCGAAATATAAAGCGCGCGCTTGCCTGTCCGCCCGAGCGCCGCCATCGCCTGCAACAGGATTGTGGATTTGCCGATACCCGGATCGCCGCCCACCAGCAGGGCAGAGCCGGGCACCAGCCCGCCGCCGCATACCCGGTCAAACTCAGCTATGCCGGTCACAAGCCGCGGCGCTTCTGCGGTCTCTCCTTCAAGAGGGAGCAGGTCAAGGATTTTGCGGCTGCCGCGCGTCAACTTTGCCGTGGCTGGTGAAGCCGCAGGGCCCGCGTCACCAGCCTCTTCAACCAGTGAATTCCAGGTGTCGCAGGCATCGCACTTGCCCGCCCACTTGCCATAAACGGCACCGCACGACTGGCAGACATATCGGGTTGTGATTTTGGCCATTCATTGCGCCAAAGGCTTGAAACTAAGCCTTCAGCACCTCCATCTGGATCGGGCCTTCAGCCCGGCCGTTGACGAATTGATCCACATACGGATTGCCGCAAGTGTCCACTTCACGCGCAGCGCCCGTCCATATGATCTTGCCCTTGTGGATCATTGCCATGTCGTCGGCGATCTTGCGGGCCGATGCCATGTCATGGGTGATCGAAAGCGCCGTCGCACCCATATCCTTTACAGTATCCACAATCAGCTGATTGATGACATCCGCCATGATCGGATCAAGGCCGGTGGTAGGTTCATCAAAAAACACGATCTCGGGGTCATGGGCGATGGCGCGCGCAAGCCCGACGCGCTTTTGCATGCCGCCTGAAAGTTCGGACGGGTTCAAGTCACCCACTTCCGCACCGAGGCCGACCTTGGCGAGTTTCTCCATCGCAATGTCGCGGGCTTTTCTGCGGTCCATATGCTCGCCTTGAATAAGTGCAAAGGCGACGTTTTCCCAAATCTTCAGGCTGTCAAACAGGGCGCCGCTTTGAAACAGCATGCCGAATTTCTTGAGAACCTCTTCGCGGTCTCTCTCCGACAGACGGGTCACTTCCTGGCCATCCACCTTGATGGATCCGCTGGTCGGCTTGATCAGGCCCAGCACACATTTGAGCATGACCGATTTGCCGGTGCCCGAGCCACCGATGACCACCATGGAGTGGCCAGCTCGAACGGTAAGATCAATGCCGTCCAACACAACCTTGCGCCCAAAATTCTTATGGACGTTGCTAAGCTCAATTTTGGGCGTATCGGCCATGTGTCGTTGCCTTATCGCGCTGAGGTGTCGCGCGGATATGTCGAGGTGATCAGGACGAGAAGAAGACGGAAGTCATAACGTAGTTTGCGGCGAGGATGAGGATCGAGGCGGAGACCACGGCGTTGGTGGTGGCCCGGCCCACCCCCTGCGCGCCGCCCTGGCTGCGATAGCCCGAGTAGCAGCCCATCAGGGCAATGATGAAACCGAAGACCGCCGACTTGATAAGGCCCGAACTGACATCATCGAACTCGATGAAATCCACCGTATTGCCGATATAGACGATCGGGTTGAAGCCGAGGCTCTGGGTGCCGACGACAAAGCCGCCGAAGACGCCGATGATATCGGCAATCACGACCAGCAGCGGCATGGAAATCACGGCTGCAATCAGGCGTGGGGCGACCAGATATTTGAATGGGTTGGTGGACAGCGTGACCAGCGCGTCGATCTGCTCTGTTACGCGCATGGTGCCGATCTCGGCGGCGATGGCGGCGGAAACCCTGCCTGCCACCATAAGCCCCGCGATCACTGGACCAAGCTCGCGGGTAATGCCGATGGCGACAATGTTCGCCACAAAGCCTTCCGCGTTAAACCGCGACCCGCCGATAAAGATCTGCAGCGCCAGCACGCCACCGGTGAAGAACGCTGTCATGCCGACTACCGGCAGGGAGAAGTAGCCGATGCGCAGCATCTGCATGCCGATAAGGCGCAAATAGATGGGAGGCGCGAAGCTCGCGCGCAGGGCTTTCATCGTGAACTGAGAAAGCGCTCCCACTTCAGCGAGAAACGTAAGTACGGCACTCCCGACCAAGGCAAGCAGGTTCACCGGGGGTTACTCCTCATCAAGCGTGGGGCGGGGTGGCCAGGGACGGCCCGGAAAGCGAAACGATTCCATCGGATATGTAGCGTTTTTGATAGCGCGATCCCAAGCTGGTTAGCACCTCATACCCGATGGTTCCAGCGGCGTTTGCAACTTCGTCCACCGTCACATGGTCAC
>Ga0307929_1002151_pt1 | contig 13301 bp, 16 predicted proteins | sample AceLakmetage1330_FD_203160 | JGI IMG/M metagenome (GOLD analysis project Ga0307929, IMG submission 203160) | Saline water microbial communities from Ace Lake, Antarctica - #1330 | ecosystem: Environmental > Aquatic > Non-marine Saline and Alkaline > Saline | place: Antarctica: Ace Lake...
CTTCAATAATTGAATTAAAAGAGAAGATAGAAAACGGGCCTGATGATAAGATATATAATGTTGATTTAACGTATATTACTAGTCGTGGAAACTGGTATTATATTTCATGGAAGGGAGATGTTGAAAAATCCGGTAGCATTGCAACTAATATCGGGGTTCATTTCTTTGATATGTTAAGCTGGATTTTTGGTAACCCGATAATTAATGATGTTCATATTTATCAGAAAGATTTAGCAGCCGGTTTTCTTCAGTTGGAGAAAGCAAGAATACGATGGTTTTTAAGCATAAATTCAGATAATTTACCAAAAAAAATAAAAGAAAAAGGACAAAGAACTTTTCGATCAATAGAAATTGATGGAGAGGAAATTGAATTTAGCGGAGGATTTACGGATTTACATACACTTAGTTATAAAGATATTTTATTAGGGAAAGGTTTTGGTTTGGAGAAAGCAAAATCAAGTATTCAAATTGTTCATGCAATACGAAACATGAAACCGATCGGTATTAGAGGTGAATATCATCCTTTTCTGAAAAATAGAAATTAAAAAATCAAGAAACTAAATGAATAATAAAAAAATAATAGCAATAATTGGTTTAGGTTATGTAGGATTACCACTTGCTGTTGAATTTGGGAAAAAAAGAAAAGTAATAGGTTTTGAGATTAAAACAGAAAGAGTTGCTGAGTTGGAAAGTGGGCATGATTCAACTTTGGAAACAACTGAAAAAGATTTAAAAGAAGCAAAGCATCTATCATATACTACTAATATTGAAGATCTAAAACAAGCTGAAATTTTTATTATTGCAGTACCCACTCCGACTGATAAAAACAATAGGCCTGATTTAACGCCTTTAATAAAAGCATCTGAAACCGTTGGTAAAATTTTAAAACAAAATGATATTGTAATTTACGAATCAACTGTTTATCCGGGAGCTACCGAAGAAGATTGCGTTCCTATTCTGGAAAAAATTTCTAATCTAAAATTTAATAAAGATTTTTTTGTTGGTTACTCACCCGAACGAATTAATCCGGGCGACAAAGTTCATACTTTAACTGCAATAAAAAAAGTTACTTCTGGTTCAACACATGAAACCGGTGTAGAAGTTGATAATTTATATAAAGAAATAATTACGGCCGGAACACATCTGGCACCAAACATAAAAGTAGCTGAATCGGCAAAAGTTATAGAAAACTCACAAAGAGATATTAACATTGCATTTGTTAACGAACTTTCCAAGATCTTTAATTTAATGAATATTGACACTCTTGATGTTTTGGAAGCTGCCGGAACAAAATGGAATTTTCTCCCTTTCAGGCCGGGTTTGGTTGGTGGCCATTGCATTGGAGTTGACCCTTTTTACCTTGCTCAAAAAGCTCAGGAAATAGGTTATCATCCCGAAATAATACTTGCAGGAAGACGCCTTAATGATTCCATGGGTTCTTATGTTGCCGGAGAAGTTGTTAAATTAATGCTTAAATCCGGTTTACCTGTTAAAGACAATAAAGTTTTGATGCTTGGAATAACTTTTAAGGAAAACTGTCCCGACATTCGTAATACAAGAGCAATAGATATTTATAATGAGCTTAAAAGCTTTGGAATTCTTGTTGATGTTTTTGATCCGTGGGCATCTGAAAAAGAGGTTAAAGAAGAGTATGATATAAAAATTTTAAATTCTTATCCTGAAAAGGATGAATATGGAGCAATAATTCTTGCTGTTGCACATGATGAGTTTAAGAATATTGATATAAGAAATTATAAGAAGTCTGGTACAATTATTTTTGATGTGAAAGGAGTTTTACCCAAAGAAATGGTTGACGGAAGACTTTAAATCAATTTAATATTTCCCGCAGATTGCGCAGAGTATCGCTGATTTTTTCTGCGTTTATCTGCGAAATCTGCGGGAAACAATTATTAACCATATGAAAATATTAATTACCGGTGGTGCAGGATTTATCGGGTCAAATTTAATTGAATATTTTCTTAAAAAAAAGCATGAAATTATTTGCCTTGATAACCTTTCAACAGGATATTTAAATAATATTGAAGAATTCAATTCAAATCCCAAATTCACTTTTATTGAAGGAGATATTCGAGATTTAGATACCTGCAAAACTGCTGTAAGGGGATGCGATTATGTATTACATCAAGCCGCTTTGGGTAGCGTTCCCCGCTCAATTAACGATCCGGCAAATACAAATTCAGTTAATATTGACGGTTTTCTGAATATGCTAATCGCCGCCAGAGATGAAGGTGTCAAACGTTATGTTTATGCCGCAAGTTCTTCAACTTATGGAGATTCAAAAAATCTACCAAAAGTTGAAGATAAAATTGGGAACCCGTTATCTCCTTATGCTATAACAAAATATGTCAACGAATTGTATGCTGATGTTTTCGCAAAGACCTATAACATGGAATGCATAGGTTTGAGATATTTTAATGTTTTCGGAAAGCGACAAGACCCGAATGGTAATTATGCGGCCGTTATTCCATTATGGGTGAAGGCACTTATTAACCATAAAAATCCAACTATAAATGGCAATGGGACATACAGTCGCGACTTTACTTATATTGAAAATGTTATTCAAGCCAATGAATTAGCTGCATTAACACCTAGTGAAGTTATTTATAAAAACAGAAAGAAGTATTATTCAAATGAAAAATCGAAAATTATTGCCGAAGTTTTTAATGTAGCATTCGGTGGAAATACAAATTTAATTCAGCTTTTTGAAGCTTTACGCGATAATTTGGCAAAACACGATAATGAAATAGGAAAAACACAAGCCGTTTTTGGGCCTATAAGGGCGGGCGATATTCCACATTCTCAAGCAAGTATTCTTAAAGCAAAAACAATTCTTGGTTATGATCCAAAATATGATGCTAAAAAAGGATTCGAAATAGCTTGTGAATGGTATTTTAATAAATTTAAATAGAACCAATTAGTATATATTAACAAAGAACTGAAATTTACGAAAAAATCGTTAAAGATATTGCTATTAAAGCTATTTCGGTTTTTCGGAAATTCAGGTTTTTGATCAGGGTGTTACAAAAAACACAAAAAAAGAAAATAATTAAAAATGTATCAAAAATGCACACTTAATAATCTTCGAGAACTCGAAGCGGAATCAATTCACATTATCCGTGAAGTAGCAGCTGAGTTTGAAAATCCGGTGATGTTATATTCTATCGGAAAGGACTCATCTGTAATGCTTAGGCTTGCCGAAAAGGCTTTTTATCCGGGTAAAGTTCCATTTCCTCTTATGCATATTGACTCAAAGTGGAAATTTAAAGAAATGGTCGAGTTTCGAGATAAATATGCTAAGGAGAAAAAGTGGAATCTTATAGTTCATTACAACAAAAAAGCTTTTGAAGAAGGAGTTGGGCCATTTTCGCATGGAAGTAAAGTCCATACTGATATAATGAAAACTCAAGCTTTGTTGGAGGGACTTACAAAATACGGATTCGATGCTGCCTTTGGAGGTGCACGCAGAGATGAAGAAAAATCAAGAGCAAAAGAAAGAGTATATTCATTCCGAGACAGATATCATCAATGGGATCCTAAAAATCAACGCCCCGAACTTTGGAATATTTATAATGCAAAAGTTCATAAAGGTGAGTCGATAAGGGTATTTCCGTTAAGTAATTGGACAGAATTGGATATTTGGCAATATATTCGCTTGGAAAAAATTCCAATTGTTCCGCTTTACTTTGCTAAAAAACGCCCGGTTGTTGAGTTTAATAATGCTTTGATTCTTGTTGATGACGAACGTATGCCAAAAGAAGTAAATGAAAAGGCAAAAATGAAAATGGTAAGGTTTCGTACGCTTGGTTGCTACCCTTTAACCGGAGCAATTGAATCCGAGGCAGATACAATTGAAAAAGTTGTTGAAGAAATGATGACTACAACTAAATCAGAAAGAACAACAAGAGTTATTGACTTCGATCAGGAAGCAAGCATGGAACAGAAGAAAAGGGAAGGATATTTTTAAAATTAATCCACTAATTCACGCAAATTAAGCTAATGACACGAATAATATTTTTTTTAATTTGCCAAATTTGCGAAAATTAGCGGACAGTAAAAATGGAATTAATCTTTAAAGAAGAAGCTTACAAGATAATCGGTGCTTGCATGGAAGTGCATAAAGAGTTTGGTAGTGGTTTTCTCGAAGCTGTTTACCCTGTGGAATAATGTACTATTATGTCTACATTCTAAGGAGTCTAAAAGACAATAAGTTTTACACAGGTTATTCAAGTGACTTAAGAAAACGGATTCAACAACATCAAAAAGGATTAGTACAGTCAACCAAAAACAGATTACTTGTTGAATTAATTTATTTTGAGGTTGCAAAAATCAGCAAGATGCTACCAAACGTGAAAAATATCTAAAATCAACTTATGGCAAAAGATACTTAAAGAATAGATTAGAGAATTATTTTAAAGACTATTCCACTGGGTGAATCATGAAGCACTAATACATAAACTTAATAGACAAAAAATTCCATTCTAAACAAATGTAAAATTACGAGTAAGTTATAAAGGCAAACTACTTAACAAAGTGTATTTTGCTGATATAATTTGTTATAATAAAATAATTATTGAAATAAAAGCAATGGATGGATTAGTGTCGGAACATGAGGCACAAGTAATTAATTATCTGAAGGCAACTGATTATAAACTTGGTTTATTAGTAAATTTTGGTACAAAATCACTACAATATAAACGATTAATCTATACAAAATAATCCGTGTAAATTCGCTTAATTAGTGAGAATTCGTGGCTAAATGATAATTAGAATGACTACGCTAAACATAAAACAATTTCTTGATCAGGATCAAAAAAAAGACCTACTGCGATTATTAACAGCAGGTTCTGTTGATGATGGGAAAAGTACGCTTATTGGAAGATTACTTTTTGATAGTAAGAAATTATACGAAGATCAGTTGGATGCTCTTGAGCGTGACTCAAAAAGAGAAGGCCATGCCGGAGAAGAAATTGATTATGCTTTATTACTTGATGGTTTAAAAGCTGAGCGTGAGCAAGGAATTACAATAGATGTAGCATACAGATATTTCTCTACTAATAAACGTAAATTTATTATAGCTGACACACCCGGACATGAGCAATATACACGCAATATGATTACCGGGGGCTCAACCGCTAATCTTGCAATTTTATTGGCCGATGCACGAAAAGGCGTAATTACACAAACAAAAAGACATACATATATTGTTTCTCTGCTTGGGATAAAACACATCGTCTTAGCTGTTAATAAAATGGATCTTGTCGATTTTAAGAAAGAAATCTATGATGAAATTTGTGATGATTACAGAGAATTTACAACCCAACTTGATATTCCGGATATTACTTTTATTCCTGTTTCTGCTTTAAAAGGTGATAATGTTGTTGATATCTCCGACAAAATGCCTTGGTATCATGGGAAAAGCTTATTGGAATTTCTTGAAACAATTCATGTTAGCTCCGATAGAAACTTTGAAGATCTGCGTTACCCTGTCCAATATGTTACAAGGCCCGATTTAAAATATCGGGGTTTTGCAGCAAGAATTTCATCCGGAATTATACAAAAAGGAGATGAAGTAATGGTTTTGCCCTCAAAGCAAAAAGCCAAAATTAAAAGTATTGACACTTACGACGGAGAGCTTGAGTATGCCTTTCCTCCTCAAGCTGTTTCGATTACATTAGATAAAGAAATTGATGTTTCAAGAGGAGAAATGTTGGTTCATCCAAATAATGTCCCGAGAATAGAAAGACATTTTGAAGCAATGTTGGTCTGGATGGATGAAAATTCGATGGATAAATATACACAGTTTTACATCAAACATACCACTAATAATACTAAAGCACGAATTGATAAAATTCGTTATAAAATTGACGTAAACACTTTAGAAGAATATAATACAGAAGGTTTCGAACTTAATAATATTGGCAGAGTAGTTATTACAACCGTGAAACCTTTGTTTTTTGACCCATACAAAAAAAATCATAATACAGGTAGTTTTATTTTAATTGATCCGGTAACCAATAATACAGTTGCTGTAGGAATGATACTTGATAAAGTTTCATCAGAACATTTCTCAAGAATTTCTCTACAAGAAAGCGAAAAAATTGTCAGGGGTGAATCTTTAATATCAGAAATTGAACGACAAATCCGACTGAAACAAAAAGGTGTTACAATATGGTTGAGCGGTTTGCATGGGAGCGGAAAAAATGAATTAGCCTATACTCTCGAAAAAAGATTATTTGACCTTGGTGCAACTTCAATTCTTCTTGATGGTAAATCAGTTCGCAGCGGTTTAAATCGTGAACTTGATTTTTCACCGGCTGATAGGGCTGAGCACCTGAGACGTGTTGCACATATGTGCAAAATACTTAACGATCAAGGAATAATTACTATTTGCTCATTTATTTCCCCACATGAAATTATTCGCAACCAGATTGCTGAAATTATTGGAAGAAACAAATTCGTTTTATTGTATTTAAAAACTAATATTGATTTTGCCAGAAAAAATGACAAATATTCATTGTATAAAATGGCAGATGAAGGAAAAATTAAATATATGCCTGGGGTTGACGAAGTTTACGAAGAGCCTCAAAATGCAGAAATTATATTAAAGCCTGAGGAAAACACCAAAAATATTAATAAAATTATGAGATTATTAAATAAAAAAGAGGTTTTTCTACATAATTTATAATGCGATTATCAACAGAAAAAGACTTTGTAATCGATTTTTAAAAAGTTGTGAACAAAAACTCACATGAAATTTCATTTGTAAATCTGTAATTTTATTACCTTTGCACTTATCAACTAAAGAAATAATTTCTGTTTTGGGAATTAACAAATATTTTACAATAAATTATTCTGTCGCATAATAAAATTTTATAATTTTGAGTAATTTTTTTACTCAATTTAAAAATAGTGGGACTGAGGGGGCGAAGCTGTGCATAACGCAAAAACAATTAACTTTTTAGGGGTAAAAACAACGACTGCTATTTATGCGTTTAGCCGAAGATATAAAAATATTTATTGATGATTTCCTACTTGAAATCGAGCACGAATCAAAAGTCATATTGTTTGGATCAAGAGCGGATAAGAATGCAAAAGGAGGCGATATTGACATCCTTTGGTTAACAAATGAAAAAATTCTTGCTAATAAAATCCGTGAATTCAGGGTGCAGTTTTACAAAAAAAATGGAGTTAATATTTAAATAGCTGTTGCCGAATACCTTTTAAAAGTTGTTAAAATATACCATACTATATACAATTTGTAGCTTACGAAATTTGGCAATCAGCAATTCTTAACGAAAAAACCGAAATATCAACTTTTGATGTCGATGAGACTGTCGGGAATATTATACAATTAAAATCAGACTATTATTGGGAATTAATTAACAAGCAAACCGTCAATCGAAAAAAAATATTATATGCAATAAGTAACCAATTGACAGGGCTTTTTTCCAGACAAGCAACTTTAAGTTACAATCTCGGTGCTGTTTCCAACACACAAAAAGCTCTTGATGTTTTCATTGAAGATGGAATAGTGGAACAGACAAACAATCATTACGAATTTTCCGATCCAATCTTTAAATATTTTATAAGCAGTAACTTATAATTACACCAAAAGGCGTAACGCTAAAAGGTGTAATTCATAAACGGCTTTTAATTTAATTAAACTAATTTAACCTTAAATACTACGCTTTTGAACAAGCGAATAACCTTATTTTTTTAATTCTTTAAATTCGCTCACCCCGTAGTAAAGTCTAAACTGTAAAATGCGAAGCAATATTTAACAGGGGAATGAATGTATCGGGGATGACAAAATAATTTCCTGAAAAACAAATAAATGATCATCTAATTGCGCTAATTACACTAATTTAATTCGTTTAATCCGTGTAATTCGATGATAAAAAGAATGATCTGTGAAATCCGTAGATAAACCTCAAATACAATATTTTTCAAAACATCTTTTTTGGGATGTTAATCGTAAAAATCTTGATCTTGAAAAGCATAAAGCATATATCGTCAAACAGGTTTTAGAATATGGATTGATAAATGATTGGGACTTAGTTCAAAAATATTATGGTATTGAACAAATTGCCGAAGTGTCCAAATCATTCAGAGAGCTTGACAAAAAAGCACTTTCATTTATTTCTTTTCTGTCAAAAACACCCATAAAAGAATTTAGATGTTTCACTTATCAACAATCGACTCACCAACACTGGAACTTTTAAAGAAACTAATGTGTTTCGATGATTTTGTAAACATGAGGTTAGTGGGAGGTACTGCTCTCGCTTTACAAATAGGCCATAGGAAGTCAATTGACTTAGATTTATTTGGAGATATTGATTTTGATAATGTTAATACTGCCAAAGTTTTTACTAACTTTAACAATACAATTACTCTTAAAAGGTCAAAAAATATAAACATTTTTAGTATTGATGATGTAAAGGTTGATTTTGTGAATTATTCCTATCCATGGTTACAAAACCAATTGCTTTTGGGTGGAATTAGATTAGCCGGTATTGAAGATATTGCTGCTATGAAACTTGCAGCAATTACCGGCAGAGGAAGCAGAAAAGATTTTATTGACCTGTATTTCTTATTGCAAAAATATAATCTAAAAGAAATGCTCGGGTTTTATAGAAATAAATATTTTGATGGCTCTGAATATTTAGTATTAAAAAGTCTTACATATTTTACTGATGCAGAAAATGACATTGAGATAGAAATGATAAAGGATGTTTCATGGATTAAAATAAAAGCTTATATACTGGAGACAGTAGATAAATATAATCAGAGTATCTTATAGTCCACTAATTACATGGAAAAAAAGACAAAAATTATCCATAGATTACACAAATTTAACAGATAAATACAATTCGTTCAATCCGCTAAATTCGCCTGCTCCGTAGCGAAGCGTATCGGGGATGAAAAAAATTATCTGAGTAATTCGAAGACAAAATTATCCCTGATAATCCGATAAATTCGTGTACAGTTATCCTCAAATATTTTTTTACCTTTGTATAAACTTTTAACTAATGAAATCACTAAAATATATAGTATATAAAGAAGATAAATACTATGTTTCTCAATGTCTGAATGTAGACGTATCCAGTTTTGGTAATACTTTGCAGGAAGCTGTTGATAATCTTAATGAAGCTTTAGAATTATATTTTGATGATAAAAAAGCTTCTCAAACATTCATTTCTATTAATGAAACCATGATGGGCGAAACATATATTAATGTCTAAACTACTATCATTCGTACTAATCATTAACACTTTGCTGAAAAATGGTTTTATGTTTATTTCTCAGCGGGGAAGTCATTGTAAATATCGAAAATGTGACAAGACAGTTATTGTTCCTTCACCACATAAGGAAATACCAATCGGTACTTTTCGATCCATTGTACGACAATCCGGATTAACTGTTGATGACTTTAAATAATAGTCCACAGATTACACAGATTAACACAGATAAAAATTTGTGCCAATCCGTGTAATCAGTGGACAATAATCTGTGGACCAAAATACTCAAATTATGACAAAGGAGTTTATATTCAAAGATGAAACTTATAAAATCATAGGAGCCGCAATGGAGGTTCACCCCGTGTAATAACTTGAAATAGTATGAAAGTATTATTAATAGTGCAAAGACAAAATTTTATAAAATAGTCTAATTTTAATCCAATAATTACACAGGGTGAATATGGAACTCGGCTGTGGTTTCTTAGAAGGAGTTTACCCTGTGGAATAATGTACTATTATATTTATGTTTTAAAAAGTCTAAAGGATAATCAATTTTGACAAATCTCTCTAACATAGAAAACCTCATCAGTTCAAGAGAAAACGAAACTTTGGAGTTTAAATCAAGTTTCAACAACGAAACAATAAAAACTTTAGTTGCTTTCGCTAATACTAGTGGCGGAAAAGTTTTGGTTGGAATAAACGATCAAGGAATACCTGTTTCTAATTTTATTGTAAGCAAAGAGACAATACCTATTTGGGTTAATGAGATAAAGAATAAAACATATCCTTCACTTATTCCTGATGTTGATATTATCGAATATAAATCTGCAAAAATCATAGTATTCTCAATAGACTCATTTCCCATTAAACCTGTTGCAGGCAAGGGTAAATACTTTAAGTGTGTTAATAATTCCAATCATCAACTTAATCTTATTGAAATATCAAATATACATTTGAAAACTTTTAATAGTAGTTGGGATTATTATCTTGACACAAACCATAGTATTGAATCTATTTCGGAAAATAAAATTGAAAATTTTCTGGAGTTACGTAATAAAAATTATACAAATGAATTTGGTGAAAATTCATTCACCCTTCTTCGTAAATTTGAATTGTTGCGCGATAATTAAATAACAAACGTCGGTTATTTTTTGTTTGTAAAAGAAGAGAATATAAATGCAACAATAGAATTGGGGAGGTTTCAGGATGATACTACTATTAAAGATGCAATTTCTGTAAGAAGCGACTTAATAGGTCAAGCGGATAAGGTTCTTGGATTTATTTTAAAACATATAAAAAAGGAATACGCCATCACCGGAAAACTTAAACGTGATGAAATCTGGGAATATCCTTTGGATGCATTGCGCGAAATTGTACTGAACATGATAGTACATAGAGATTATATGCATCATGGCGATTCGTCAGTTAAGATTTTTGATGATAGAATTGAGTTCTATAATCCAGGTCAATTAACCGAAGGTATTACAATTGTTGATTTGTTAAAAGGAGCCTATGTGTCTGATTGCCGTAACAAATTAATAGCATTTGCTTTCAAAGAAATAGGTTGGATTGAAAAGTATGGATCAGGAATGATAAAAATATGCCTGAAGCACCGCGAAGGCAAATTCGTTAAATCCTATGATAAAAAAAGCCTGAAGCCCAACGAAGGCATAATCCGCGAAATCCGATTACCCTGTAGGGAGGAACGACCGTATCAGGGATGATAAAAACTTTTTCAAATGTCAAAAAAATCAGCTATCTTTGAATAATGAAACCCGCTCATAACCAAGAAATAAAAAACTTCATCAAAGATCATAGCAATCTTTTTTGGTACACGCCCGAAGAGAAAAAAGAGCAAATAAGTATCGAATTATTGTTGGAAACTATTTTGAATTATGGATCATTAAGAGATAGTTTATTACTTATTAATTTAATTGGAAATAACAATGCTCTTGAAATACTTAATAAAGCAGTAGGGCGAAAAAAAATGAATTATTACCCCGAGATATATAATTTCTTTACACTTTATCTTAACAGAAATGCATAAGGAAATTCTAAACACCAATCAACTTGAGTTATTACCACTGGTAAGGAAGTTTAAACGTGAGTTTTTTCTTGTGGGTGGAACAGCAATTGCATTACACATAGGACACAGAAGATCAATAGATTTTGACCTTTTTAAATCAAAAAGACTTGCCCTTAATCGTATTCTTAATAAGTTCTCTTTATCTAATCAAGATTATATCGTTACACGTCGTGTAGAAGAGCAGCTTAACCTAACAGTTAACAATGTTAAGTTTACATTTTTTGAATATCAATATCCCGTTGAAATCAATTGCAGTTTTGAAGATATAATTAAATTGCCAGATTTATTAAATTTGGCAGCAATGAAGGCCTTTGCCTTAGGGCGACGTTCCAAATGGAAAGATTATGTTGATTTGTACTATATTATCAAAGATTATCACTCCGTAGAACAAATTATTGATAAATCCAATAATATTTACGGTCAGTTATTTTCAGAAAAGTTATTTAGAGCTCAACTTTGTTATTTTGATGATATAGACCATAGCGAGGAAGTTGAGTATATAGAAGACCATACATCCGATGAGAGTATTAGAGAATTTTTAATAGAAATGGCAGTTGATGTCAATTAATATAACCTCAAACAGATAATAGTAGAAATAATGCTATAAATCCTAGAGTGGCAGGTAAACAGGCTATGAAGGAATTTGCATAACTATAATCAAATCAATTCGTTAAATTCGCGAAATTCAACCTGCCCTGTAGGGAGGTTTACCCTGTGAAATGCGAAGCAATATTTAACCAGGGAATGAATGTATCGGGGATGAAAAAACAATCATCTAAATAAGTTGAAAAAAAACTTATCATCTAATTGCGCTAATTACACTAATAATAATTCGTTCAATTCGTGTAATCTGATGACAAAAATTAATATATTTGCCGAAAAATTTTCAAAAAACCATTATTCTGCACATCAATAAATGTGGCTTACGTGGCGAAGCTTTATTATAGAAGCACGGAAAAGCAAGCAATAAATTCTGTGAAAAACAATAAAATCCGCAGACAAATTATTATCTAAGATTTTTTTAAAATATTAATTATCAATTTGCACGGTTTTCAATAATACCAATTCATTCAATACATGATATCATCTACTGAAATAATAAACTTTTTAAAAGATAATAAACACTATTTGAAAACACATTATCATTGTGTTGAAATAGGCCTATTTGGTTCTTTTGCCCGAAACGAACAAACAAATAAAAGCGATATCGATATATTAGTTGTTTTTGAGCCAAATACTCCTGATTTGTACAACACTGAGCTTAAACTTAAAAAATACTTGAAAATGCATTTTAATCGGGAAGTTGATATTTGCGCAAAAAAATGGATTAAACCTATTTTAAAACCACTGGTATTGAAAGATGCAATCTACGCTTAATAAAGACTATTACATTTTGCTCTCTATGCTCGAAACCATTGAAAAGATTATTCGATACACTTCCATTTATCAATCGGCTGAACAACTTTATCAAAACGAGCGGGATTTTGATGCTACAATGATGAACTTTATTGTTATTGGCGAAGAAGTCGGAAAACTTAGCGAAAATATAAAGGCAAAAAATAAGCAGATAAACTGGCAAAAGATTTATGGTTTTCGCAATATCATCGCCCATCATTATTTTGGTATTAATGTTGACCTTGTTTGGCAGATTATATGCAAAGATCTGCCAAAATTAAAAGCTGATCTTGAAAGACTTTTGATTAATCATTAACTTTTGAATTCTGGAACTTTAAAACCTATAAAAAAAATAATCCGTATAATCTGCGTAATCTGCCTGCCCCGCTCGCCTCGTGAAATCATTTTCCTATTTCACTGTGGTAGGGAGAGCACGACCATATCGGGGATGACAAAAAAAGTGGACGCCTGCCTGCCGGCTAGGCAGGGACCAACAAATACCACAATCCAATGACAACAAGCGAATCACTCAATAAGACACAATCTGTACCATACAAAAG
>Ga0307929_1002152_pt1 | contig 13292 bp, 9 predicted proteins | sample AceLakmetage1330_FD_203160 | JGI IMG/M metagenome (GOLD analysis project Ga0307929, IMG submission 203160) | Saline water microbial communities from Ace Lake, Antarctica - #1330 | ecosystem: Environmental > Aquatic > Non-marine Saline and Alkaline > Saline | place: Antarctica: Ace Lake...
ATCTGGCTGACAGTTGTGAATTGTCGATCCTGGCGGCGTTTACCGCCGTTTTCGCAGTCGCCCTGATTGTCGTGTCGATATTCACGCCGTTGTTTTCCAGCCTGGTGCAGAAATCGGCCCTTGGCGGCTTTGATCAAGGGCTTGGCTTTCTGTTTGGAGTGCTACGGGGTTTACTGCTGGTTGCCGTCGCTTTCGTTCTTTACGACCGGATCGTGCCTGCGGGCCAGGGCATCGCACTGATTGATGACAGCCGTTCAGCGTCGATCTTTGAAGAATCCCGCGATATGATCGAAAAGCAAATCCCGTCAGAAGCGCCGGAATGGATCGTTCAACGCTATGAACAGCTGACCGGTTCCTGTGCACCCAACAGCCGCGCACCCGATCAGGTGGATCAATCCGGCACATCCGGCACATAATTCCCGCAAGTTTTGGCGTTATATGGGTGACACCGCAGGGCTGTCCATTTATGACAAGGCCAAATCGCGGCTGCCCCGGATCTGATGCTCATGCTCAAGCACGCAAAACCGTTTTACGCCCATCCGTTTGACGATGACAAACTGAAAGAGGAATGCGGCGTCTTCGGGGTGATCGGTGCGACCGACGCTGCGAATTTCGTCGCCCTTGGCCTGCACGCATTGCAACATCGCGGCCAGGAGGCAGGCGGCATCGTCAGCCATGATGCCGAAACCGGCTTCAATTCCGCCCGGCGCTTTGGCTATGTGCGCGACAATTTCACCAAGGCCGGGCTGATGGAAACCCTGCCGGGGCCGCTGTCTATTGGCCATGTGCGCTATTCCACGGCAGGCTCCAAAGGCCAAACCGCGATCCGCGACGTGCAACCGTTTTTTGGTGAGTTTTCGATGGGGGGTTGTGCGATTGCCCATAACGGCAACATCACCAACGCGGTGGCCTTGCGCCGCGAACTGATCGAGCGCGGCTCGATCTTTCAATCGTCGTCTGACAGTGAATGTATTATCCATCTGATGGCGCGTTCAATCCAGTCCAACATTCCGGAGCGAATGAAAGACGCGCTGCGCCGGGTGGAAGGCGCGTTTTCAATCGTCGCGATGACCCGCAGCAAGCTGATCGGCGTGCGCGACGCGCTTGGTGTGCGGCCCTTGATGCTGGGCAAAATCGGCGACGGTTGGGTTCTAAGCTCAGAAACCTGCGCGCTTGATATCATCGGGGCTGAGTTCGTGCGTGAGATTGAGCCGGGCGAAATGGTTGTGATCAACAAAGACGGGGTCGAAAGCTATTTCCCGTTTGATCGCACGCCATCACGACCCTGCATATTTGAACATGTCTATTTCTCGCGGCCCGATTCGATCCTTGGTGGGCGCTCGGTCTATGAAACCCGGCGGCAGATCGGGGTGGAACTGGCGAAAGAGGCCCCGGTTGACGCTGATCTTGTCTGCCCGGTGCCCGACAGCGGCACCCCGGCAGCGATCGGGTATTCCCAGCAATCGGGCATTCCGTATGCGATGGGGATCATCCGCAATCAGTATATGGGCCGGACCTTCATTGAACCGACCGAACAGATCCGCAACATGGGCGTGCGGCTGAAGCTGAACGTCAACCGCGCTTTGATCAAGGGCAAGCGGGTCATTCTGGTCGATGACAGCGTGGTGCGCGGCACCACCAGCATGAAGATCAAGGAAATGATCCTGGATGCCGGGGCCTCAGAGGTGCATTTTCGCATCGCCTCGCCCCCCACCGCCTGGCCCTGCTTTTACGGGGTCGATACGCCGGATCGGGACAAGTTGCTGGCCAGCCATATGTCCGAAGACGAGATGCGCGATCATCTTGGCGTTGACAGCCTGAAATTCGTCTCACTTGACGGGCTTTACCGCGCCTGCGGTGAAGAGGCCGGGCGCGCGCAAGCCTGTCCGCAATATTGCGACGCCTGTTTTTCCGGCGAATACCCGATCAAGCCGCTCGATATGCTGGCCAAGGGGTTTGAACTGAAGGCGGCGGAATGAGCGACAAACTCGCCCTTGTCACCGGCGCCTCGCGCGGCTTTGGCGCGGCGGTGGCCGAAGCGCTGGCCGGGAATGGCTATCACGTCATTGCAGTGGCCCGCACCGTTGGCGCGCTGGAAGAACTTGACGACCGCATTCAGGCCAAGGGCGGCAGCACGACGCTGGTGCCTTTGGATATCACCGACGAGGACGGGCTGAAACGGCTGTGCCTGTCGGTGTTTGAGCGTTGGGGCAAGCTGGATTTTTGGCTGCACAGCGCGATCTTTGCCGGGCCGCTGTCGCCTGCCGGGCATGTGCCGCTGTCTGATTGGGACAAGACGCTGGCGGTCAATATCCGCGCCACCCAGCGGTTGATCACGATGGTTGAACCTTTGCTGAAGGCCGGTCAGGGACTCGCGGTTTTGCCCGTGGATGACGGCTGTATCGGCGCGAAATTCTTGGCGGCTTATGGCGCTGCAAAGGCTGCACAGCGGGCCTTGTGGGACAGCTGGGCGGCGGAAACCGCGTCAACTGGACCGTCGGTTGAAACCTTCGCGCCCAAGCCGATGCCAACGGCATTGCGGGCCCGGTTTTACCCCGGCGAGGACCGCAGCCAGCTGCATCCACCAGCGGACGAGGCCGCACGGCTGCTGAAAACGCTGAACATCTGACCACCGTTTTGCATCCTGTTTGCATCCCGGGCTGATTGACGGCGTTTCAGCCTAACCGCAACATGCCCTAATCCTTGTGACCTGCCCCCCGAAACTTCCCTCACTTTAATGTAGAGTTTGCTCAAGCTTTGAGGAGCAAACAAATGCGACAGAGTCGTTTTACCGAAGCCCAGATTATCGGGATGATCAAAGAGCAAGAAGCTGGGATGCCAACGGCTGAGGTGTGCCGCAGGCATGGCCTCAGTCCCGCGTCATTCTACAAGTTCAAAGCCAAATACGGCGGCATGAACATTTCCGACACCCATCGTCTTAAATCTCTGGAGGACGAGAACGCCAAGCTGAAGCGTCTGCTGGCGGACACCATGTTGGATAACGTTGTCTTGAAAGATCTGCTGGGAAAGAGCTGACGACACCGAATGTGCGACGGGCTGCAGCACGCGAGGCAATGCTGGATCATGATATCTCGCAGCGCCGTGCGTGCAGGCTTGTCGGTGTTGATCCCAAGACCGTCCGGCGCGACCAACCGCTGGATAATCCTGAAGTTCGCAAAGAGATGAAGGCGATTGCTAGCAAGCGGCGGCGGTTTGGTTATCGCCGGATCGGTGTGCTTTTGGAACGCAAAGGAATGATCATGAATCATAAGAAGCTGTATCGCATCTACACAGAGGAAAAACTGGGTGTTAGGCGGCGTAGGGGCCGCAAGCGTGCGCGTGGGTCGCGGACACCAATGCCGGTGGCTTTGCGTCCAGGCGAGCGCTGGTCATTGGATTTTGTGTCCGACACATTTGGTGCTTCCCGTAAGTTCCGCATGCTGGCTGTGAACGACGATTGCTGCCGCGAGAACCTGTGTTTGATGGCTGACACCAGCATCTCTGGCGCGAGGGTGGCGCGGGAATTGGATGGGCTTGTGCGCGTTTATGGGAAGCCAGCTTGTATTGTCAGCGATAATGGAACGGAGTTTACCAGTCGCGCGATCTTGAAATGGGCCGGGGATAACGACGTGGGTTGGCATTATATCGACCCCGGAAAACCCCAGCAGAATGCCTTCATAGAAAGCTTCAATGGCAGCCTGCGAGATGAGCTGTTGAACGAGGAGATCTTCGATACGTTGGATGATGCGCGCCGCAAACTGGCCCTTTGGCGCTACGACTACAACAACGTCAGACCGCACTCATCGCTGGGAAACCAAACACCCGCGGAAGCGCGCCGAGCGCTTGAGCAATATGAGGGCTCCGCGCACGACCACTGCCAGACAGTGGTTTGCGAAGCAAACAACGAGAGGGCGCTTGCCCAAACTGACGATGAAGAATATGAAATCCAAACCCGCAAACTCTCGTTATGAATGAGGGAGCCTCGGGGGGCAGGTCACTTGCCCTGCCAGCGGCCTTCCTTGTGCTTGTTCAGCTTGGTGACCTTCTTTTCTTTCTTGTTGCGATAGGGGTTCTTGTCGCTCTGGGAGCGCAGGAACAGCCGGATCGGCGTGCCTTGCAAGCCGAAGCCTTCGCGCAACCCGTTAACCAGATAACGGGAATAGCTGGTCGGCACCGCATCAGGATGCGAGCACATCACCACAAAAGACGGTGGGCGGGTTTTGACCTGGGTCATATACCGCATGCGGATACGTTTGCCACCGGGGGCGGGCGGCGGGTGCGCCTCTAGCATGCCCGACAACCAGCGGTTCAGCCGGGCGGTGGACACCCGGGCGTTCCAGACCGCATAGGCCTTGACGATTGCGGCGTTCAACCGGTCCAGCCCCTTGCCGGTTTTGGCCGACACCATGACCATCGGCGCGCCGCGCAATTGCGGCAGCAGGCGTTCGAATTTTTCGCGCAGATCGCGCAACTTTTCCTGTTTCTCGCCTTCCAGATCCCATTTGTTGACGGCGACAACAACCGCCCGACCCTCGCGTTCGGCCAGATCGGCGATGCGCAGATCCTGCTGCTCAAACGGCGCTTCAACGTCCAGCAGAACAACCACCACTTCGGCGAATTTGACCGCGCGCAGCCCGTCGGCAACCGACAGCTTTTCCAGCTTTTCCTGGACGCGGGCTTTTTTGCGCATCCCGGCGGTGTCAAAAATCCGCATCGGCGTGCCCATCCAGTCGGTGCGCACGGAAATCGAATCGCGGGTGATGCCGGCCTCGGGGCCGGTCAACAGGCGGTCTTCGCCAAGGATTTGGTTGATCAGCGTCGATTTGCCAGCGTTTGGGCGGCCAACGACGGCGATTTGCAGAAACTTGCCGGGGGGGATCAGGGGTGCGTCAGCCTCGGCGTCAAAGTCGCCATCAAAATCATCGTCGAAATCATCGTCTTCAGGCAGATCGACGTCGGTTTCCGGCTCAAACACCCGGTCAGCGTAAAGGGCTGCCAGCGGTTCCAGCGCTTGCGCCAGATCAACCATGCCCAGACCGTGTTCAGCTGACAACGGCACGGGTTCGCCAAGGCCCAGCGAGTAGGCCTCGATCAGCCCGGCTTCGGCGGCGCGGCCTTCGGTTTTGTTGGCGGCCAGGATCACATGCTCCGCGCGTTTGCGCAGAATATCGGCGAACACCTCGTCTGAAGGGGTGACGCCGACCCGCGCGTCGATCATGAACAAGCAGACATCGGCCATGTCGACCGCGCGTTCAGTCAGACGACGCATCCGGCCTTGCAGGCTGTCGTCGGTGATTTCTTCAAGGCCCGCCGTGTCGATCACGGTGAAGCGCATCGGGCCAAGCCGGGCCTCGCCCTCGCGCAGGTCGCGGGTCACGCCGGGTTGGTCGTCAACCAGCGCCAGTTTGCGCCCGACCAGGCGGTTGAACAGGGTGGATTTGCCCACATTCGGGCGGCCCACAATGGCGAGTGTAAAAGTCATGATCTATCCGTTTGGGGTTGGCCCAGCCAGCGCCCCCTATACCCAATTTAGGTGTTTTGAAAGCCCTGATCGCTTATCTGTAAGCGTGCAATTGGCCCTTGGCGGACAAGATGTAAAGGACTCCACCAACAATTGCCGGTGGACTTGCCGCACCCGAGGGGATGTCGACCATCGACAGCATCGCACCCGAAGCCGCATCAAAGCTGCGCAGCCCGCCATCGCTTGAAGCCACCAACAGCCGCCCGCCCGCCAGGACCGGGCCGAAATGCGCGTAAGCGTCTTTGCGGGTGCGCTCGCGCTTGTAATAAGGCAGATCGACCGCCCAGATCACATCGCCATTGCGGGCATCCAGACGCACCAGCTTGCTTTCGTCCGACACCAGGAACACCGAATTGTCAAACGCCACGACCGGGCTGTAAGAACCTTCGCCAGCCGTCCACAACCGTTCGCCGTCGCGGCGTGACACCGCTGTGATCCGCCCGCTTTGATTGGCGGCATAGACCCGCGCGCCTGTGACAACGGGGTCGCTTGAAATATCGCCGATGTTGGAGCGCGCTTGACCCCTGCGGGAGCCTGAGACTGCAACACTCCAGGTTCTGAGACCGTTGCGGCTGAGGGCGGCGATCATCTCACCTGAGCTGAACGGCAGGATCACCGCATTGCCCGCAATGGCCGGTGCGGCCCCGCCGACAAGCCCGACATCGGCCAGGCTGCTTTGCTGTTGCCAGTCGATCCGGCCGTTTTTGGTTTTCAACGCCCAGGCGCGGTTGTCACGCGACACCACATAGACCCGGTCACGGTGAACGGTCGGGGCGGATGAAATCGGGGCATCAAGTTTCTGACGCCAGATCACGCCGCCATCACTGGCCTTCATCGCGATAACCTCGCCAAAGCCGGTGGTCGCGTAAAGCACGCCGTCGCCATAGGACAATCCACCGCCCGACGCCTCGTCGGCGCGGTCAGAGGCCGGGGTCAGATCGCGGGACCAGACAGCGGCACCAATCAGCGAATGCGCCATGACGCCGGATTGACTGTCGAGCGTGAAGATCAGGCCTTCAGCGATAATCGGATCAGACGTGATGCGGTGTTTGCGGTCATTGCCAGCGCCAATATTGGCCGTCCACAACCGGGTCAGTTCCGGGCTAAGATTGACATGCGCCAGGTTATGCGTGGCATCGCCGTTGCGATGGGTCCAGCTTGACAGATCGCGGGGCTTTGGCAGGCGGATATTGACGGTGCGATTGGTGACAACCGCGTCGGCGGCAGGATCATCCAGCGTAGGAATGGCCTGATCCAGCGGCGTGCGCACATCAAACCGCTGGCCTTCCAGGATTTCTTCGCGCTTCGCGCAGCCAAACACGACAGACGCCATTACTGCCAGGAAAATTGTCCGGTTAAGCATCACGCCGCTTTGCCCCTTAGTTAGTGCCCTGCCCGTCTGGCCATAGCCATCGGGATCAGCCGTCTTCGCCTGCGCCATTCGCCTCGGAAAGGTCGCCACCCAAAGCTACAATCAACTGTTGCGCCCGTTGAAGCAAGCCTTGTGTTGCGTCGGGTTCATCAAGAATTGTCCGCAATGTCTTAATTGCCGCAGCATTGTCGCCAAATTCGAAATGTGCCAGCGCAATTTGCTCCAAAGCGACGACACGGAAAGGGTTTCCGGGTGTGGCCAGGATTTCAAGGGCCGCCATCCGTGCGGTGCGATCCTGATCAGATCCGCGCAGGATCACGGCCTTTAATGTTGCCAATTGGCGGTAGATTTGTGGCGCATCCGGGTTGACCGCAATCGCGTCCAACAATTCAAGTGCGGCGTCGCGATCACTGGCTTCAACGCGGGTAGCCGCGGTCAGCAGTCCAAGGAAAACCTGGGATTGCGGGTTGTCGCCTTCGATGCCGGTCATCGCCGTGGCCCGGTCTTCGGCGGTCGCGCCTGCAAGTGCGGTCATCACCTTGTCGCCCAGCGCTTGTGAGGCCGCGCGAATGCTGGCCTTGCGCCATTCATTGTAAGCCGCACCGCCGACGATCAGCACCACGGTCAGGATCGCGATCCAGCCGTATTTGCGCAGCATCGCATAAAGCCGGTCACGCCGAAGCTCTTCGGTGACTTCTTCGATAAAACTGTCAGTCTCGCTCAAGGCGGCCTCCGGCGCTGGGGCTAGGTTTCGCTGTGTTTAGCCCGAAGCAAAGGCGATTGCCAAGTCCCAAACCTGTTGATGGGCAACCAGCACCCCTGATCCATCGTCTATGGCGGCGGGACCACAGATCGTCACTGGAATATCGCCGGATCGCCGCTTGTGGCTTGATTCCGCCGCAGAGGGGCATTATCTAGCGCAAAAAGTTGAACCAGTCGGTCCAGAACCGCGGCAGCAGGGATTGCTTATGCGTCTATTTCCTTTGTTGACAGCCCTTGCTGTTACATTCGTCTTGTATTTCGCGATATTTCAGCGTGAAGCCCTGGTTGCTTTTGCCAATGGTGAAAAAGCGCAGGACGCGCCGGTGACGGCAGTGGTTGCTGATGAAGTGGCGGCGCGGCCGCCGGTCTCGGTGCTGGTGCTGCGCTCCAAAGCGCAAAGCGTTGACAGCGGCATCGTGCTGCGAGGCCGGACCGAGGCTGCGCGCAATCTGAATGTGATGGCTGAAACCTCGGGCCTGGTGATTTCCGAACCCCTGCGCAAAGGCAGCACAGTCAGCAAAGGCCAGTTGCTTTGCGAAATTGACCCCGGCACCCGCATGGTTGCTTTGGCCGAGGCCAAGGCGCGTCTGGCAGAGGCCGAGATCAACGAACGTGCCGCCACCAGCCTGGCCGAAAAGGGCTTTGGATCGGAAACCGTCGCAACAGCCCGCCGGGCGGCGCTTGAATCAGCCCAGGCCAGTGTTGAACGGGCCGAAAAAGACATCGAACGCCTGCGCATCATGGCCCCGTTTGACGGCTTGCTGGAAAGCGACACGTCGGAGATCGGCAGCCTGCTGCAACCGGGTTCGCTGTGTGCAAATGTGATCCAGCTTGAAACGATCAAGCTGGTTGGCTTCATCCCCGAACAGGATATCGGCCGCGTCCGCGAAGGCGCTTTGGCTGGGGCGCGGCTGGTTGATGGCGCGACTGTGAACGGACAGGTGTCGTTCGTGTCCCGTTCTGCCGATCCAAACACACGGACGTTTCGGGTCGAGGTGATGGTGCCCAATCCTAACCTCTCGATCCGCGATGGGGCCACGGCCGAGATTTTCATCGCCTTTTCCGGCGAACAGGCGCATCTGCTGCCGCAATCAGCCCTGACGCTGGATGATGCCGGGCATCTGGGCGTGCGCGCTGTGATTGAGGAACATGCCAGGTTTTTCACCGTCGAAATCGTCCGCGACAGCACCAAAGGGATATGGCTATCGGGCCTGCCGGACGAGGTTGAAGTCATCGTCGTCGGCCAGGAATATGTCACCGACGGCCGCCGCGTCACCGTCACGTACCGGACCCCGGACCAATGACCGGGATGGTCGATTGGGCCGCCGCCCGGGCGCGGATGGTGGTGGCCTTTGTGGTCCTGTCGCTGGGTGCGGGCTGGATCGCCTATACCGGCTTGCCGAAAGAAGGCTCGCCTGACATCGACATTCCGGCGCTGTTTGTGTCCGTCCCCTTCCCCGGTATCTCCGCCCAGGACGCAGAAAAGCTGCTGGTCAAACCGCTGGAAACCAAGCTGCGGGATCTTGACGGCCTGAAAAAGATAACCGGCACCGCCGCGGAAGGGTATGGCGGCGTCGCGCTTGAGTTTGAGTTTGGCTGGGACAAGTCGGCCACCATCGCCGACGTGCGCGACCGCGTCAGTCAGGCCGAGGCGAATTTCCCGGAAGGGGCCGATCAGTATTCGATCAACGAGATCAATTTCTCGCAATTCCCGATCATCGTCATCGCCCTGTCAGGGCAGGTGCCGGAACGCACATTATTGCGCGTGGCCAAAGACTTACAAAGCGAACTTGAAAGCTTGACACCGGTGCTTGAAGCCGTGTTGGCCGGCCATCGCGACGAAATGCTGGAGGTCGTGATCGACCCCCTGAAGCTTGAGGCCTACAACGTCACAGCCGGGGAGTTGATCAATGTTGTCACCAACAACAACCAACTGATCGCGGCGGGCGAGATTGAAACCTCAAGCGGGGCGTTTTCGGTCAAAATCCCCTCGGCTTTTGACGAGGCGCAGGATGTTTACAACCTACCGGTCAAGGTTAACGGCGACCGGGTGATCACATTGGGCGAACTGGCCGAAATTCGCCTGACCTTTGAAGATCGCACCGGCACCGCGCGCTATAACGGCAACACCACAGTTGCCTTGCAGGTGGTCAAACGCAAGGGCGAGAACCTGATTGATACGGTGGCACTGGTGCGTGAAACCGTGCTTGCCGCCAAGGCGACCTGGCCGCAGGATCTGAAAGACAGTGTCTCGGTCAACTTCGCGATGGACGAAAGCGACGAGGTTTCGGGCATGGTCAGCCAGCTTGAAGCCTCGGTCCTGACGGCGATTGCGCTGGTGATGATGGTGGTGCTGGCGGCCCTTGGTACGCGGTCGGCCCTGCTGGTCGGATTTGCCATTCCGACCTCGTTTCTGCTGTGTTTCGCGATCCTGGCCGTGATGGGCATCGCGATTTCAAATATCGTGATGTTCGGCCTGATCCTTGCGGTCGGCATGCTGGTCGATGGCGCCATCGTGGTGGTCGAATATGCCGATAAGCGGATCAACGAAGGGTCCGGCCCGATGCACGCTTATGTTGAGGCCGCGAAACGGATGTTCTGGCCGATCGTCAGCTCGACCGCGACCACGATCTGCGCCTTTCTGCCGATGCTGTTCTGGCCGGGTGTGCCGGGTGAATTTATGGGCATGCTGCCGGTCACCCTGATCTTTGTGCTATCCGCAAGCCTTGTCGTTGCCTTGGTCTACCTGCCGGTCATCGGCGGCGTCGCCGGCCGGTTTTCGCGCCTGTTGGCCAACTTGTCAGCCGCCTTGCGCGGCATTGGCCTTGCCCCCCGGGTTGGCCTGTTTTTATTCGCCGCAGTCTTGGCATTTGTCGCCGCGATGCAGTCGATCAACCCCTCTTACCTGCTGGGTTCGGCTGGCGCGTCCATGCCGTCCAGCACGGCCTGGCTGCCCGGCGCGTTGCTGTTTGTTGCCGCCGCCGTCATGCTGTCGGTCACGGTGTCGTCGCTGAAAGTCATCCCACGCAAAAAGCCGATCAAGGCCGGGTATCGGCGCAGCCCGATCGGCTGGTTCATCCATTTCCTGACCAGCAATCCGATCATGCCCTTGGTGACAATCGTCACCGTCATCTCCTTCGTTGGCGTCGTGTTCACAACCTTCGGGGCCAACAATTACGGCGTGGAGTTCTTCGTCAGCACCGAGCCTGAGCGCGCGATTGCCTATGTCCGCGCCCGTGGCAATCTTAGCCTTGAGGAAAAAGACAATATCCTGAAACAGGCCGAGGTAGAGCTGCTGAAAATCGACGATGTCGAAAGCGTGTTTTCCTTTGCCGGGATCGGCGGGCTGAACCAGAACACAGGCGGCGCGCAGGCCCCGCTTGACACCATTGGCCAGGTCCAGATTGAGCTTGACCCCTGGGAAACCCGCACGATCCACGGCGATGTGATCCTGCAACAGATCGAATCGCGGCTGAAAGCCATCCCCGGCGTTCAGATCGAGATTCTGAAGGCCGATATGGGCCCCAGCACCGGCAAACCAGTCAACCTACGTCTGACCGGCGAAAACTGGGAAGACCTGTTGCAAGCGGCGGAAACCGTCAACCAACGGTTCCAGGAAACCGAAGGCCTGATCCGTATTGAAGACACCCGCCCCCTGCCCGGCATTGACTGGCAGATCGACGTTGATGTCGAAAAGGCCGGGCGTTATGGCGCCGATGTTGTGACCGTCGGGGCGATGGTGCAACTGGTGACGCGCGGTCTGATGCTGGACACGATGCGGGTCGACAGTTCGGATGAAGAAATCGACATCCGGGTGCGTCTGCCGGAAGAAGATCGCTTGCTGTCAACGCTGGACACACTCAGGGTGCGCACCAAAGACGGGCTGATCCCGATGTCGAATTTCATCTCGCGCAAGCCGGTGCAAAGCCTCGGTCAGATCGACCGGGTCGACACCGCGCGGTACTTTGACGTGAAGGCCGATATCACCCCCGGCCTTGTCAATCGAGCCGGCAAACCAATGACCCCGGACGAGCGTATCACCACCCTCACCACATGGCTGACCACCGAAGCCGTGCTCCCCGAAAGTGTGTCCTGGGCCTTTGTTGGCGATCAGGAAGAACAGGCCGAAAGCATGGCGTTTCTGGGTCAGGCGTTCATCGGCGCACTTGGACTGATGTTTGTGATCCTGCTGGCGCAGTTCAACTCGGTCTACAACTCGGTTCTGGTGCTGCTGGCGGTGGTCTTGTCCACCACCGGGGTTCTGATCGGTATGTTGGTGATGCAGCAACCGTTCTCGGTGATCATGACCGGCACCGGCATCGTGGCTTTGGCGGGGATTGTGGTGAACAACAACATTGTTCTGATCGACACCTATCAGGAATACGCCGCCTATATGCCACGGCTCACCGCAATCACCCGCACGGTTGAGGCGCGGATCAGGCCGGTGTTGTTGACCACAATCACAACAATGGCCGGTCTTGCGCCGATGATGTTCGGGGTATCCGTTGATTTCATCAATGGCGGCTATTCAATTGATGCGCCAACGGCCCTGTGGTGGAAACAGCTGGCGACTGCCGTGGTCTTTGGCCTTGGCATCGCCACCGTGCTGACCCTGGTGTTCACACCTTCCCTGCTGGCGCTTCGGGTTTGGATCGTGGCCGGGGCCTTTCGGTCCGTCGCGTCTTTCAAGGCGCTGACCTTTGGCCGCGACAGCTATGCCGCACGCGACCTCGCGTTGGCCCGCGCCGCTAGACGCACCCCAACCCCAGAACTGACCTGGGACGGTGATTGGCAAGACAACTGGGAAAACATGGCAGATCAAGCCGGTCCAGAAACCCCGGACGCTGCTGATCCGGCAAACGAAAAAAGCCCGGAAACAGCGCCGCGCGCCGCTGAATAATTCCAGCGGCGCGAACCTCTCATTGTTCCGGCAAATACTCCGGAGGGAAGGCACCCGCGCCGGGGGGCAGCGCCCCCTGCTTGCCCTAAACCCAAGCCATCAGCCCGCAGGCATCGCCGTTTCCACCAGCGTCGCCCAGTAGGAACAGCCAGCCGGGATCGCCTCGTCGTCGAAGTTATATTCCGGGTGGTGGCACATCGGCGTGTCGCCATTGCCAACCAGAATATAGGCCCCCGGCCGCGCTTCCAGCATATAGGAAAAATCCTCAGCCCCCATGATCTGCGGCGCGTCCGGCAGAACCTTGCCCTTGCCCGCAACCTTTTCGGCAACCTCAACCGCAAAGGCGGTCTGGTCGTCTGAGTTGACCATCACCGGATAGCCGCGCTGATAATCGACCTTGGCGGTGCCACCAAACGCGTCCGCCGTATTGCGGGCCACCAGTGCGATTTTTTCTTCGGCCATGTCCTGTACACCCTTGTCCATTGTTCGCACTGTCCCTTTCAGCCGGACATGCTGGGGGATCACATTATAAGCGTCGCTTTCGGTCTGAAAGGACGTGACCGAGACCACCAGCGCCTTCAGTGGATCGGCATTGCGGGCGGTGATCGACTGCAAACTGGTGACGATATGCGCGCCGATCAGGGTGGTGTCGACCGCCTCATGCGGCTTGGCGGCGTGGCCGCCTTTGCCTTCAATGTCGATGGTGAACTGGTCGGCCGCGGCAAAGAACGCGCCGG
>Ga0307929_1002153_pt1 | contig 13288 bp, 9 predicted proteins | sample AceLakmetage1330_FD_203160 | JGI IMG/M metagenome (GOLD analysis project Ga0307929, IMG submission 203160) | Saline water microbial communities from Ace Lake, Antarctica - #1330 | ecosystem: Environmental > Aquatic > Non-marine Saline and Alkaline > Saline | place: Antarctica: Ace Lake...
TAAGCGAAATAATAAAACGGTCGTCCACGGCCTTTAATCCGGTCCCATTCGATGTCCGGAGTTGCATAAAAGCCATTGGCCGACAGGGAAATCCGGTTGCGATAAGCCTCGGCAGCGATGTCAGCGAAGGGGAACGACTTGCGCCCAACCGTGACCATGCCATCCTCAAACGCGATGTCGGCGGCCTTGACGCCGTGCCGGGTCTTCAGAAGATTAACCAGCCGGGTGCGCAACTGATCACAGGCGGCTTTCACCGCCATACCGTTCAGATCCGACCCACTAGACGCCGCCGTGGCCGAGGTGTTGGGCACCTTGCCGGTATCCGTCGCCGTGATCTTGATCGCGCTTAGCGGCAAGCCAAAGCAATCGGCAGCGACCTGCGCCACTTTGGTAAACAGACCCTGCCCCATTTCGGTGCCGCCGTGGTTCAAATGCACCGAGCCGTCGGAATAGATATGCACCAAGGCCCCGGCCTGGTTCAGAAATGTCAGCGTGAAGGAGATGCCAAACTTCACCGGCGTCAGCGCCAGCCCCTTTTTCAGGATCGGGTTCTTGGCATTCCAGGCCTCAACCGCCCGTCGCCGGGCTTTGTAGGCTGAACTGCGCACCAGCGCACGCGAGACCTCGCGGATGACGCTGTCCTGCACTTCCTGATAATAAGGCGTGGTTTCCCCAGCCCGGTCGCGATGTGGGCGGTAATAATTGACCTCACGCACCGCAAGCGGGTCTTTGCCAAGGTGGTGCGCGACATGGTCGATGACCCGTTCGATCCCAACCACGCCTTGCGGGCCACCAAAACCGCGAAAGGCAGTGTTGGAGACGGTGTTGGTGCGCAGACGGTGCGACACGATGCGGGCGTTTGGCAGATGATACGCATTGTCAGCATGCAGCATCGCGCGATCAGCGACCGGCAATGACAAATCCTGGGCCCAACCGCAGCGGACATATTGGGTGAAATCCACCCCCGTCAGTTTGCCGCTATCGTCAAACCCGGCCTTGTAAGCAATACGAAACTCATGCCGCTTGCCTGTCAACGTCATGTCGTCATCGCGGTCATAACGCATTTTGCAGGCTTGCCCGGTCAGCCGGGCGGCCACCGCCGCCGACACCGCCAGCGCGTTGCCCTGGCTTTCCTTACCGCCAAATCCGCCACCCATGCGCCGCACTTCGACCCGAACTGCGTTGAACGGTACATTGATGGCCGCGGCCACCTTATGCTGGATTTCACTTGGATGCTGGGACGACGAGTGGATCACCATATCGCCGCCTTCCTGCGGCAGCGCCATGGCGACCTGGCCTTCAAGGTAGAAATGTTCCTGACCGCCAAGCTCTAGACTGCCTTCAATCTGATGGGCTGCCTTGCTGATCGCCGCCTCGGCATCGCCTTTTTGGTAGGTAACCGGCGGCTCAAGACAACTGCCAGCGGCCAGGGCGGCATCAATGTCCAGAAGGGCCGGGTGTTCGGTATAGTCAATCCGCGCCAGCCTTGCAGCCTTGCGCGCGGCAAGATGGCTGGTGGCCACAACCAGAAACACCGGCTGCCCTGCGAAATGGATGGTGCCGTCTGACAACAAAGGTTCAGGCCCGGGCGAGGGCGATACGTCATTGGCACCGGGCAGATCAAGGGCTGTCAGCACTGCGACCACGCCGGGGGCCTTGCGGACAAGATCAAGGTCCATCGCCTCGATCACACCGCAGGCGATGCTGGCCTGACCAAAGGCCAGATGCAACGTGCCCTCCGGCACCGGAATGTCATCGACGTAACGCGCCTCACCGGAAACATGCAAAGGCCCGGCATCATGTGGCTGAGATTTCGCAACACTCATGCGCGGACCTCCAGCAGGCGGGTAAACTTGCCTTCCAGATGGCTTTCCGCAAAATACCGTAGCAACAGATTGCGCGCGACCAGAAGTCGATAACTGGCCGAGGCACGCATATCGCCAATCGGCTGGTAATCCTTGCTGAATTCTTCAACCGCGTCGCGAATGGTTTCGTCCCGCCAGGGCTTGCCCAGCAGCGCCGCCTCCACCGCGCTGGCCCGTTTGGGGGTTGCAGCCATACCGCCAAAGACGATGCGCGCGTCAACCACGCGGTTTTCGTCAAGCGTGATGTTGAAACAGCCGCAGACCGCAGAGATATCCTGATCAAACCGCTTGGAGATTTTGTAGCATTTCAGATGATCACGTTGCCGGGGGATCGAAACCGCCTCAACAAATTCGCCCTTGGCCAAGTCTTGCCTTCCATAGGCGATAAAGAAATCCTCAAGCGGCAGATCGCGCGTAACTGACCCCTTGCGCAAGTGCAAAACCGCGCCAAGGGCGATCAGCGCAGGCGGCCCATCCCCAATCGGCGAGCCGTTGGCGATATTGCCGCCAATCGTCGCCGCCCCCCGCACCTGGTCCGAGCCATAGCGCCGGATAAGCTCCGCGAAATCCGGGTGATAAGCGGCAATCGCACTGCGCAACCGGTTCAGATTGACCGCAGCCCCAATGCGAATGGCCTGATCCGTCACGTCGATCCGGGCCAGGTCCGGCACCTGGGACAACAGGCAGATCCGGGGCAGTTCGGTCAGGCGCTTCGTCACCCAAAGACCGATATCCGTGGCCCCGCCGACCAAAGTCGCATCAGGGTTTTCCGCATACCATGCAGCAAGTTCCGCAAGGGTTTTGGGGATATGAACATCCGCAGTGTCCAGCGCTTTCGCCCCGGCCATCTGCTGCAATTGCGCGGTTTCATCCACCAGCCAATCCGGCACGGGCTGATCCGCCGCCGCCTCAGCCGCGCGAATAATCGGCGCGTAGCCGGTGCAGCGACATAAATTGCCTGCCAGAACATCATCAAAATCACGCCGACCGTTGCGATGCGCCGTGGCCAGCGACATCACGATCCCCGGCGTGCAAAACCCGCACTGGCTGCCGTGGTGATCGACCATCGCCCGCTGAACCGGGTGCATCTGGCCATCCAGCCCCGACAGGCCTTCAACCGTCCGCACGGCCTTGCCCGACAGTTGCGGTAAGAACAGGATGCAGGCATTCAACGCCTGATGGGTGACGTCCCTTTCGCCAAGCGACGACACCATGACCGTGCAGGCGCCGCAATCCCCTTCATTGCAGCCTTCCTTGGTGCCGGTCAGTCTTTGTCGATCTCTTAGCCAATCCAAAAGTGTACGGGTAGCCGGTTCGCCAGAAACCCGCACCGTCTCTCCGTTCAGAAGAAACTCGATTTCCATATCTGAAAATCCTGCCGCGTTCTTTGCATTCAGTCTTGTGCGGATCCACCCGGGCGACGGAAAGTGGACGCGCGACCCCCTGTTTATTATTTGCAGATTAGGTTACGCGGACACTGTCGAATTTGACAAGCAGTTTATCACGCTTCCGACTGAGACACGGGATTACAAGCCCACCAGTCCTTGCAACGTCCGAAGAGTTTTGTGGGGTTGCTTAAACGGGACAGTCAGGTTCAAAGCCCAGCCGTGAGCGTCGCTGAGGATGAACCAGCGACGCTCCCGGGCAGTGTCAGCATTGGCCCGAAGCACAGTGAGCTGTCGCAGCAATTTCCTGTGTCATGGCAAGGATTTCATGTATCACAATCATTCCTTCGCCTCGGCAGTCCCTTTCAGGGTGTCGAGCGCTGTTTGCCAGCCATCGCGAAACCCACCGATCATGCCGGGGCCGACAAATGAACTTGCCCAGATAGTCACCGTCAGTTGCACACCTGATCTATCAGGCACCAGCGCGTAATCGACTTGCGAGGCGGCCAACACCCCGCCCGAACTACGAAGTACTTCGGTGAAACAAGCCGCTTCGGGGGCGTCGAGCCGGTGCCACAGCGTCGTCACCTCAAATGCCGGATCATCCTTGGGCCCGCACAGGTGCACATCCTGACCACCAATGCGGGTATCAACATGGGTGAACTGCAATACCTCGGCCGGGCCTGGCCCGCAGATCGCCCGTGTTTTGGCATCCGTCAACAGCCGCCAGACGATATCGGGTGCGACGCTGATCTTGCGCTCCAGGTCAATGCGTGCGTGTTCTGCTATCATCCTTTGCCCTCCGCCTCGATCTGTTCGGCCAGGGCGGACAGCCTGTCAAGCCGCCCCTCCCAATGCTGTCGCTGAACTGCCAGCCAATGCTCGGCCTGGCGCAGGGCGGCAAGGTCGATCTGACAGGTTCGCACCCGGCCCTGTTTGGTCGAGGTCACGATCCCGGCTTTTTCCAGAACCCCCAGATGTTTCATGAAACTGGGCAGCGCAATGTCATGTGGCCCAGCCAACTCGCTGACGCTGGCAGGGCCGCGCGTCAGATGCGCAACCACCGCCCGACGGGTCGCGTCTGACATCGCGTGGTAAATTGAATCAAGCGTTTGATGCTTAGCCATATGGCAAAGTAATGAGCCACATGACCCAAGTCAAGAAACTTCTCCTTCTGGCTAAGTTTTCCCCCAGACTGGATGTTGCAGCGCCCGGTCCGCAGGTTTACCTTGACCGGCATGAGCACCCAACCCCGATTCATCCATCTGCGTCTGCACACCGAATATTCGCTGCTGGAAGGCGCTGTGCGCGTCAAGAAACTTGCGGGCCTTTGCGCGGCCAATGACATGCCCGCCGTTGCTGTCACCGACAAGAACAACATGTTTACGGCGCTTGAATTTTCGGAACTCGCTTCGCGTGAAGGCATCCAGCCGATCATCGGCTGCCAGCTTGATCTGGAATACGCCAGCGCCACACATCCCGGTGACCGCGCGCCCGCCGCCCGGCCTTTTGTGCTGCTGGCGCAAAGCGAAACCGGCTATGAAAACCTGATGAAACTAGGCTCCGCCGCGTTTCTTGAGGCCGGTGATGGCCTGCCTCGAATCACGCTGGACAAGTTGGCAGCCCACACCAAAGACGTGATTTGCCTGACCGGGGGTGCCGGCGGCCCTGTCGGCCAGTTGCTGCTGGACGGCCAGCGCCCCAAGGCCGAGGCCTTGATGCAGCACTTGGCCGAAATGTTCGGCGACCGTCTTTACGTCGAACTGCAACGCCATCCCGGCGCTGACGGTCAGAACATGCTGGCCGAACAAGCGACCGAGCGCGGGTTCATCGAAATGGCTTACGCAATGGGTTTGCCGCTGGTTGCCACCAACGACGTCTATTTCCCGAAATCCGATATGTATGAGGCGCATGACGCCCTGATCTGCATCGCCGACGGCGCTTATGTCGACCAACAGGAACCGCGCCGAACCCTGACGCCGCAGCATTATTTCAAAAGCCCCGGCGAAATGGCCGCGCTGTTTGCCGACCTGCCCGAGGCCATCGAAAACACCGTCGAAATCGCCCGCCGCTGCGCTTTCAAGGCCTATACCCGCGATCCTATCTTGCCGAAATTCGCCGATGATGAGGTGGTGGAACTGCGCCGTCAGGCCAATGAAGGCCTGCAAAACCGGCTTGCCGTGATCCCCCACGCCGTTTCACCCGAAGACTACCAGAAGCGCCTGGATTTTGAGCTGGATATCATCGAAGGCATGGGCTTTCCCGGCTATTTCCTGATCGTCGCCGATTTCATCAAATGGGCCAAGGACCAGGGCATCCCGGTCGGGCCGGGCCGTGGCTCGGGCGCTGGCTCGCTGGTCGCCTATGCCCTGACCATCACCGATCTTGACCCGCTCAGATACAGCCTGCTGTTTGAACGGTTCCTCAACCCCGAACGGGTGTCGATGCCGGATTTCGACATCGACTTTTGCATGGATCGCCGCGAAGAGGTGATCGAATATGTGCAAGGCAAATACGGCCGCGACCGGGTCGCCCAGATCATCACCTTCGGCGCGCTTCTGTCCAAAGCCGCCGTGCGCGATGTCGGCCGGGTTTTGCAAATGCCCTATGGTCAGGTTGACCGGCTGTCAAAGCTGATCCCGGTCGAAGGCGTCAAACCCGTCAGCATCGAAAAGGCATTGGCGGATGAACCCCGCCTGCGCGAAGAGGCCAAGGCCGAAGAGGTCGTGGACCGGATGCTGACCTACGCCCAACAGGTCGAAGGCCTGCTGCGCAACGCCTCAACCCACGCGGCGGGCGTGGTCATCGCCGACCGGCCGCTGGACGAGCTGGTGCCGCTTTACAAAGACCCCAGATCCGACATGCCGGCGACCCAGTTCAACATGAAATGGGTCGAACCGGCGGGGCTGGTCAAATTCGACTTTCTGGGGCTGAAAACCCTGACGGTGATCCAGGGCGCGCTCGATCTTTTGAAACTGCGCGGCATTGAGATCGACATCGGTGCGATCCCGCTCGATGACGTTAAAACCTATGAACTTTATGCCTCGGCCAAAACCGTGGCGGTGTTCCAGGTGGAAAGCTCGGGCATGATGGATGCCCTTCGGCAGATGAAGCCGACTTGTATTGAGGACATCGTGGCGCTGGTGGCGCTCTATCGGCCCGGCCCGATGGAAAACATCCCGAAATTCTGCAAGGTCAAGAACGGGATCGAGGAACGCGATCTGCTGCACCCCTCGATCGACCACATCCTGGACGAGACCCAAGGCATCATCGTCTATCAGGAACAGGTGATGCAGATCGCCCAGGAGATGGCCGGCTATAGCCTTGGCGGCGCCGATCTGCTGCGCCGCGCGATGGGCAAAAAGATCGCCGAGGAAATGGCCAAGGAGCGTCCGAAATTTGAAACCGGCGCGATGGAACACGGGGTCGACAAGAAAAAAGCGGCCGAGGTGTTTGACCTTTTGGAAAAATTCGCCAATTACGGCTTTAACAAATCCCATGCAGCAGCCTATGCCGTGGTCAGCTATCAAACGGCCTGGCTGAAGGCGAACCACCCGGTCGAATTCATGGCCGCCGTGATGAATTGCGATCTGCACCTGACCGACAAGCTGGGCGTCTATATCGACGAGGTGAAGCGCCTTGAGATCGACCTGATTCCGCCCTGCGTCAACCAGTCCGAGGCGCTGTTCTCGGTGAAAGACGGCCGCATTCACTACGCCCTTGGTGGCTTGAAAAACGTCGGTGCCGAAGCGATGAAACTGATCAGCGAAGCCCGCGACGACAAGCCGTTCCGCGATCTGTTTGATTTCGCCCGCCGGGTTGATCTGAAGCGCATCGGCAAACGGCCAATGGAAATGCTGGCGCGCTCCGGCGCGTTTGATCAACTTGATGGCAACCGGCGCAAGGTGTTTGACAGCCTTGACCAACTGGTCGCCTGGTCGGCAGCGACGCATGAGGATCGAAATTCCGCCCAGGCCGGACTGTTTGGCGATGCCGGTGAAGACCTGCCCACCCCGCGCTTGCCGATGCCCGCCGACTGGCTGCCCAGCGAAAAACTGGGGCAGGAACATCAAGCGGTCGGGTTTTACCTGTCAGGCCACCCGCTTGATGATTATCAAGGCCCGCTGAAACGCAAAGGCGTGTTGACCCTGGCGGAACTGAAACAGCGCGCCGAAGGCCACGCGGTCGCGGCCAAGATCGCCGGCACAGTGTCAGGCATGCAGCAACGCAAATCCGCGCGCGGCAACCGCTTTGCCTTCGTGCAACTGACCGACCCGACCGGCGGCTACGAGGTCACGATGTTTTCCGAGCCATTGGAAAAATACCGTGACCTGCTGGTGACCGGCGCCAATGTCGTGATCGGGGTTGAGGCCAATATCGAAGGCGATCAGCTGAAACTTCTGGCCCGCTCAGTCCAGCCGGTGGATGCCGCTGTCGCCGATGCCGCCGCCGTTGGTTTCCGAGTGATCGTCAATGATATCAGTGCGATAGCCTCGGTCGCTTCGGTGCTGGAAAACGCCAAAACCGCCACAGACCGCCGCAGCACAGGGCCGATCAACTTTCTGCTGATAGCCCCTGACTTGCCGGGCGAAGTGGAAATGACTTTACCTAAAAAATTCCCGGTAACACCGCAAATCAAAGGCGCCATAAAATCACTCGGCGGGGTGCTGACGGTCGAAGAGTTTTAATCGGCCCCACCCAACTCATTGTTCCAGAAAAACTCACCGGGGGGAAGCGGCCCCGCCCGCGAGGGGGCGGTCAGCCCCCATACCCCCCCAAAGCCAAGCCCTACCAGTGCGGCGGCTTCTGATCCGAAAGCGGCACACTTGAACCGGTTGCCAGATCCTGTTCGGCCAACCGTTCCATCAGCATCCGAACCCGACGTGTCAGCACATCTATTTCACGCGCCTGATTGGCCACGACATCGCTTAACTCTTCCACCTTATGGCTTTGATGCGCGATCTCCACCTCTAGATCGGTCAGTTTTTCCTCAGTCATCCTGTGATCGGGCATGGGCAACCTCCTGTTTATCCCTCGGTAGCACGCAAGTCAGCGCGACCAAAAGCCATTTCCTGCCCAGCCAGCTTGCCCCCTTTCCCGCCATAGGATAGGGAAGCGCCAGTATCAGGCACCAGCCCAGGAACCGCATTCGATGGCCAAGGACAAGAAACAGAAAATCCGCCGCCCCCGCGCCGAAACTCCGAAAGGGTTTCGCGACTATTTCGGCACCGAAGTGGCCGAGCGCAACGCCATGCTGGCGCAGATCGCCGAGGTCTATCACCGCTATGGCTTTGACCCGCTGGAAAGCTCGGCGGTTGAAACCCTTGACGCGCTTGGCAAATACCTGCCCGATGTTGATCGCCCGAACGCCGGCGTTTTCGCCTGGCAAGAGGATGCCGAGGGAGACAAGCCCGGCGACTGGATGGCACTGCGCTATGATCTGACCGCACCGCTGGCCCGGGTCTATGCCCAGCACCGCAACGATCTGCCCCTGCCCTATCGCCGCTACGCCATGGGCCCGGTCTGGCGCAACGAAAAACCGGGGCCGGGGCGATACCGGCAGTTTTACCAGTGCGATGCCGATACCGTCGGCACGGGGTCAGTCGCGGCGGATGCCGAGATTTGTATGATGCTGGCCGATGCGTTGGAAGCTGTCGGGATCGAGCGTGGCGACTACGTGGTACGGGTGAATAACCGGAAGGTTCTTAACGGTGTGCTTGAGGTTGCTGGACTTTCAGGTGACGATAAGGAAGTCGAGCGCGGCGTCGCGTTACGAGCAATAGATAAGCTAGATCGTCTAGGCTTTGAGGGCGTTGAGCAGCTACTGGGCTCAGGCAGGAAAGATGCTAGTGGTGATTTCACCGATGGTGCCAATCTCACACAAGAGCAGAAGCAGCGCATTATGTCTTTCCTCTATGGAAATGACGAAGTGATCGGTGATCTAGGAGACTTTGAGGTTGCCATGGGCGGCCAACCTAACCCAGCCGCCAACACTCTCGACTATCTCGAAGAACTAATCCATGGATCTTTTATTGGTCTCGAGGGCGTAAACGAATTAGCAGCAATCTCCAAGATGGTTTTCGCCCAAGGCTACGGCCCTGACCGTATCGTCATCGACCCCTCGGTCGTGCGCGGCCTCGGCTACTACACCGGCCCGGTTTTCGAGGCCGAACTGACCTTCGAAATCCTCGACGACAAAGGCCGCAAGCGCCAGTTCGGCAGCGTCGCCGGTGGTGGCCGCTATGACGATCTGGTCAAACGCTTCACTGGGCAAGAAGTCCCCGGAACCGGCGTTTCCATCGGGGTTGACCGGCTGCTGGCCGCCCTCAGGGAAAAAGGCCGGCTCGACAGCCAGTCCAAAGGCCCGGTGGTGGTCACCGTGATGGATCGCGACCGCATGGCCGATTATCAGGCGATGGTGGCCGAACTGCGCAACGCCGGCATCCGGGCCGAGGTTTACCTCGGCAATCCGCGCAACTTTGGCAACCAGTTGAAATACGCCGACAAACGCCAAAGCCCGGTCGCCGTGATCGAAGGTGCTGACGAAAAAGCCCGTGGCGTCGTCCAGCTCAAAGACCTGGCCCTAGGCGCGCGTCTCGCCGCCGAAATGACCACCAACGAAGAATGGAAATCCCAGCCGGCGCAGATCGAAATCAACCGCGATGATCTTGCCGTCGAAGTGGCCAAAATGATCGCAAGGGCGGATGGCTAAGCCATGCTGAACGACCGACGCGGCCGCATCCGGGCCGAGGCCGACCGCCTGTCGGATTACTTCATCAAATCCGGCGCCCTGCCGGTCGAGGCCGCCAGCCTGCAACCGGCCGAAATCCTGCTGGACCTTTACGGTGAAGACATCCGCGCCCGCGCTTTCGTCACCCATGACCCGGTGATGGGCGAACAGATGCTGCGCCCGGATTTCACTATGCCGGTCGTGCGGATGCACATGGACGAAGGCGCCGAACCCGCGCGCTATACCTATAATGGCCCGGTCTGGCGCAAGCAAAAACCGGGCAGCCAGCGCACCTCGGAATATCTTCAGGTCGGGTTTGAGCTGTTTGATCGGGCCGATCCCGCCGCCTCGGACGCCGAGGTGTTCGCGTTGTTCGCCAGCCTGCTGAAACCGCTCAACCTGCGCGCCGCCACCGGCGATCTTGGCATCCTGATGGCGGCTGTTACCGGCCTCAGCACCATTGAGCGGCGCAAAGCCGCCCTCAAACGCCACATCTGGCGGCCCGAAAGGTTCCGCCAACTGCTCGACCGCTACAGCGGCACATCCCCGGTGCCGCCAAGCCGCGCCGCCCTGCTCAGCGCCGCCGCAAGCCAGCCGGCCAAAACGTTGATCACCGCCGCCGGGCGACATGTCGGCCTGCGCAGCCGCGCTGAAATCACAACCCGCGTCACCGCCCTGATCGAAGACGCCGCCGCCCCACCGCTGGCGATGGACGAGGTCCGCCTGCTGGCCGAGATCCTCAACCTCAAGGAAAAATCGACCACAGCCCTCAGCCACCTGCGCCGCATCCAAACCCACCTGCCCGCCATCGGCCCGGCCCTTGACCAGATGGAGCGCCGCCTGACCGCCCTGGCCGGGCGCGGCATCGACGTCGATGCACTTGACTTCGAAGGCAGCTATGGCCGCACCACACTTGAATATTACGACGGATTCGTCTTTGGCTTTTACGCCGAAAACCGCGCCGATCTGCCGGTGATCGCCAGTGGAGGGCGCTACGACGCCTTGACCGAGGTTTTGGGCCAGGGCCGCAGCATCCCCGCCGTCGGCGGTGTGATCCGCCCCGAATTCGTGCTGGCGGTGCAGGAGGGGCAACAATGACCATCAAACTTGGCGTCCCCTCCAAAGGCCGGTTGCAGGACAAGACCTTTGACTGGTTCCGCGCCCGCGATGTCGAACTCAGCCGCACCGGATCAGACCGCGAATATGCTGGTGCCGTGCAAGGGATCGACGGGGTCGAACTGGTGCTGCTGTCGGCGGGCGAAATCCCGCGCGAACTGGCCGCCGGACGCATCCATCTTGGCGTCACCGGCACGGATCTTGTGCGCGAAAAAATCCCACTTTGGGCAGAAACTGTCAGCGAACTGGCGCTGCTTGGCTTTGGCCATGCCGATCTGGTGCTGGCAGTCCCGAAAACCTGGATCGACGTTGACACGCTGGATGACCTGGACGCCGCCGCCGCGCAGTTTCGCACCAATCACGGCTTTCGCTTGCGCATCGCCACCAAATATCACAACCAGGTCCGCGATTTCCTGCGTCGCAAGGGCGTTGCCGATTACCAACTGGTCGACAGCCAGGGCGCGACCGAAGGCACGGTCAAGAACCTGACCGCCGAGGCCATCGCCGACATCACCTCAACCGGCGATACCCTGACGGCCAACCACCTGAAACCACTGGCCGACGGCCTGATCCATGCCTCACAAGCCGCGCTGTTCCTGTCGCACAACGCCTCGCGGGACGATCAGGACACAACCGCACTGTCAACCCTGCTGACAAGGCTCGGCCTGCAAACACCCTAAATCGCTCCGGCATCTTTCTTTTTAAAATATCCCCGCCGGAGGCAACCGCCCCCTCAGACATCGCAATCGGCCGTGCCTTACAGCAACCCGATCTCAGCCAGCGCAATATTCAGCGCCACCGGCAGTTCATCATCCGCTTGACGCGCTACCGCCAGATCGGGTGGGCTGTCGGATGCCTGCAAATATCGCCAGCCCTGAAACGGTCGACGCGGGACAGATTGGGTGCGGATGATGCGATCTTGCATGACAATGGCGCAGCGCTTGATGCCATCAGCGCCTTCGCGCGGCTCAAACCGCAGGATCGGCTGACGCGCCAGAACCAGACCCTTGAACACCCAGTAAAGGGAGCCGCCCTGAACGATTTCATCAGCCCGCTTAGGCCACATCCGGGTCACATGTTCGGGCAGAAAATCAAGGCCTTTGGCCTTGGCGTCAGCTGCCCGTTTGGCTTGCCAAGCCTCAAGATCCTCAACCTTGTCCGCCCCGACACACAGCTTGATCAGATTGACATGCGCCACCAATAAACACCTCTATATCCCCGTCAGTGATCATAGGCAAATCGACGGTGGATACAATCGCAACCCGCGTTGTGGCAATCGCTAATCCCGCACCCGCAGGATGGCCGCTGGCGGGCTTGCCAGAGACCGAAGGGCAAAGAACAGGCCTGCCAACACCGTCACCATCGCCCCCCCGGCAACGATTCCAAAGGCTGACAGCGGCTCAAACCGGTAGCTTGCTTCCATCACAAACCGCATGATCGCCCAGCCTGCCGCCGATCCGGCCAGGATGGCAACGCCCCCGGCGGCGGCCCCCATCATGCCAGCCCGCAACGCAAAGCTTGTTAGGATGCGCAAGCGTGATGCGCCCAGGGTTTTCAGGATCGCCGCTTCATATTCGCGCGCCCGCTCCCCTGCCGCTGCGGCCCCGATCAGCACCACAAAACCGGTGATCAGCGTCGCCAACGCGCCGTAGGACGTGGCTGCCGCAAGGCCGCGCAGAGCCTCGGAAATACGCTCAATCGCATCGCGCACCCTGATGGCGGTGATGTTGGGATAAGCATCGCCAAGATCGCGCAGGATTGCGGCCTCAGCAGCCTCTTCAGCGTAAACCGTGGCGATAAGGGTGTGCGGCGCCCCGGCCAAAGCCGCCGGGTTCATCGAGATGACAAAGCCGATGCCAGCGGTCGAAAAATCCACCACCCGAAAGCTGGCAATGTCGGCGGTAATGTCCCGGCCAAGGATGTTGATTGTCAGCGCATCGCCCAGCTTCAGGCCAAGTTCGCGGCCCTCTTCTTCAGCGAAACTGATCAAAGGCGGGCCTGCGTAATCCTGTGGCCACCACTGCCCTTCCGTCAGCACGGTATTCTTGGGCATTTCGGCAGAATAAGTCACGCCGCGGTCACCGGAAATCACCCAGTGATTGGCCGCGACTTCGCGCGCCGGACGGCCATTGATCTTGGTGATGATCCCCCGCAGCATCGGTGCGGTATCAACCCGTGAAACTGCGGCATCG
>Ga0307929_1002156_pt1 | contig 13285 bp, 16 predicted proteins | sample AceLakmetage1330_FD_203160 | JGI IMG/M metagenome (GOLD analysis project Ga0307929, IMG submission 203160) | Saline water microbial communities from Ace Lake, Antarctica - #1330 | ecosystem: Environmental > Aquatic > Non-marine Saline and Alkaline > Saline | place: Antarctica: Ace Lake...
CGCCGCGCCGCGCCATCTTTTTTCAAAACTTTATATTTCATAGGGAAGAGACTATAGATTTTTTGGATCACGCTGAAAGCGAAGCGATAAATAATTTTCGATAGAAAATAATGACCGATAGGGAATGGTTAATCACGCGAATTTACACGAAAAGGAAGAGATTAAATCAGAATAATTAAGGACAGAATAATTCGAGATCCTATCTTCCTCCGCGCAAAGAAAAATTATTCTGTCCTTAATTATTCTGATCATTCTGTTTCGAAAGCAGGCATCCATCGCCATAGGAATAAAAGCGATAGTTTTCATGTTTGGCATGTTCGTATGCCGCGTGCATTCGTTCACGCCCCGCGAAGGCCGAGACCAACATAAATAGGGTGGAGCGCGGCAGGTGGAAGTTGGTCAACAGCAGATCGACCATCTTAAACTGATAACCGGGCGTGATAAAAATATCGGTTTCCCCGGTGAAGGGTTGAATGACTCCCGGCGCAGTGGCCGCGCTTTCAAGCAGGCGAAGCGATGTGGTCCCGACCGCGACAATCCGTCCGCCCGCCGCGCGGGTCGCATGGATCTTGTCGACGGTCTCTTGCGTGATCGTTCCCCACTCGGCATGCATCTGGTGGTCTTCGGTATCGTCCACCTTGACCGGCAAAAAGGTTCCCGCACCGACATGAAGGGTGACCGTTTCAAAGGCCACGCCCCGTTTTTCCAACCCTTGGAAAATCTGCTCTGTAAAATGAAGCCCGGCGGTCGGCGCGGCGACCGCCCCTTCCTCTTTGGCGTAAATCGTCTGGTAATCGTTCCGATCGGTTTCTAACTCGCCCGTCTTTTTACGCTCAATATAGGGCGGCAATGGCATCCGCCCATATTTTTCCAAACATTGGAAAAGTTTTTCGCCGCCACAATTAAACCGTAGCCGGATATCGCCCCGCTCTCGTTTCTCAACCACTTCGGCGAAAAAATCGTCGGCGAAGTCGATCAAACTTCCCGCTTTGAGCCGTTTGCCGGGCTTGGCAAAAGCGAGCCATTCGTCGTCGGCCGTGCGCATATGCAAGGTGGCTTCGATTTTAACCTCGCCGCGCTGGCCGTCGAGGCGAGCCGGAATCACCTTGGTGTTGTTAGCGATCAGCAAGTCGCCCGGCTGAAGCAGGCTTGGCAGGTCGCGCATAATGCGGTCCGCAGAGCCCTCCTCGGTCAGATCGAGCAGGCGCGCGCTGTCGCGCGGAACTGCAGGGTGATCTGCAATAAAGCGTTTGGGTAGGTCGAAATCGAAAAGGTCTACATTCATAAGATTGGAATACTGGAATATTTTAAAAATTGAAATGATGGAATACTGGCGTGTTGGAATCAAGCCCCGTCACGCCCCCAATATTCCATTATTCCTCCATTCCATTATTCCATTCGCCTATCTCCTGTTGATATGCTCCTCACCTAAATTGAGGAACAGAGAAAATGGTTCAAAAAACACAGCTTTCCGCTTTTGTGAGCGAGATCTTTAGTTCCGCGCAGGGGGAAGGCGTCAATATTGGGCGCCGACAGCTCTTTGTACGGTTCTGCGAGTGTCACCGCAACTGCCTCTACTGCGACACGCTCGTAAAACGCTCTGAAACCGTCGCTGTCGAGCGCGACCCCGGTAGCGGTCAGTTCGACTCCATCCCCAACCCGCTATCCATTGAGCAACTTCTGGAAGTCCTCAAAGAACTCAACGGGCCGGACGTCGTTCACGATGATCTTTTCATCACGGGCGGTGAACCCCTTTTGCAGGCCGACTTTCTAGAACGTTTTCTGCCGGAAGCGCGCAAGCTGTTCGATCTGCCCGTTCATCTCGAAACCAGCGGCGACCTAACCAGGGCTTTCTCACAAATCAATGAGCACGTTGATCACGTCCTGATGGATATCAAACTCCCTAGCGTTACCGGTGAGCCGGAAACATGGGAATTGCACCAGGCATTCCTAAAGGAAATCAAAGCGAAAGAAATCGGCACCACCATCAAGCTAGTGGTGAGCGCCGACACCTCGGAGCAAGACCTGGCAGAATCCATCGAACTGATCACGGCAACCGATGTCTGCGCACACGTTGTGCTACAGCCGATGACTGCCGCGCTAAAAACCGACCGTGTGCCGACGGCCAAGCAAGTGCTGGATTGGCAGTCGCAAATGGCAATTGCGCTCGGCCACAGCGTCCGCGTCATCCCACAATGCCACAAACTCATGGGACTGCTATAGAATGGAATGGTGAAATAAAGGATTGATGGAGTCATGGAAAAGAACACAAAAAAGGCCGTCGTATTGTTGAGTGGCGGACTGGACTCGGCCACTGCGCTGGCAATGGCCGCCGCCGAGGGTTTTGACTGCTACGCCCTCTCCTTTGGCTACGGCCAGCGCCACGCCATTGAGTTGACGTGCGCAGATCAGGTTGCGCAAACTCAAGGCGTTGCAGAGCACCGGATCATCGATATTGACCTCGCGGCCTTCGGCGGATCGGCGCTGACGGATCTGGCCATCGAGGTTCCACACACCGAGAGTTCGCCGGAGGAAATTCCGATCACCTACGTCCCGGCGCGCAATACCATTTTTCTATCCTACGCTCTCGCATGGGCGGAAGTGCTGGGCAGCACCAATATTTTCATTGGCGTCAATGCCCTCGACTACAGCGGCTACCCCGACTGCCGCCCTGAATTTATCGCGGCCTACGAAACGATGGCCAACCTCGCCACCAAAGCCGGCGTAACCGACGAAGAGAAACTGACGATCCACACCCCGCTGATCGACCTCACCAAAGCGCAGATCATTCAAAAAGGATTGGAGTTAGGTGTCGACTACGGCGCGACCTCCAGTTGTTACGATCCCGCGCCCGGCGGCGCGGCCTGTGGCACCTGCGATTCCTGTCGCCTGCGCCTTAAAGGATTTAAAGAAAACGGAACGAAAGATCCAAGAAACTATATGAACTGAAATATGAAGTATGATAGATGAAAGAAGAAATCGGAATTCAGGCGGCATTGGCCTCCTAAAAGGAATACCCCATTCATCGTTCATCGTTCATCGTTCATAGCTCATCTTTACTGTAAGGAACATCCCATGCCCGAAATGCAAATTTACAAAACGCTTCGCTTTGATGCCGCCCACCGTCTGACCGGTGTGCCGCCCACCCATAAATGCTCGGCCATGCACGGCCACGGCTTTGAAGTTGAGGTTCACCTTAAAGGCGAAGTCGATCCGCAAACGGGATTTGTGATGGATTTCGGCGATCTCGCCAAAGTGTGCGAGCCCGTTCTCAACCAGCTCGATCATGCCATTCTCAATGAGATTGAAGGGTTGGAAAACCCGACCAGCGAGAACATGAGCGTCTGGCTTTGGAACATCCTGAAGCCGCAACTCCCCCTGCTCTGCCAGCTTATCATTAAAGAAACAGCCACCTCTGGATGTATTTACCGCGGCTAGAACCGACCCGCTCTCCACAACCTCGGCTCCGCCGGAGGCGTCGCCCTACCTAAAAAATCCGAACCTACAGGTAGGGCGAGTCTCTCCGAGCGAGCCGTTCTTAGGCTTCAGCGGAATCAACACGAACCGCAGAACGAATACCGCCGCGAGCTGTGAACTCACCGATTACAACCAACTGGCGCGGCGAAAGCAGTTCAAATAGATCGGTGTAAATCCGGTTCGTCACGTCTTCGTAGAATGATCCTTCGTTACGAAACGAGAAGAGGAACAGCTTCAACGACTTGCTCTCCACGCAGAGTTCGTTGGGGATATATTCAATGGTGATGCGAGCGAAGTCGGGTTGCCCCGTGATGGGACAGAGCGAGGTAAACTCGTCGGTTTCAAAATTGATCCAGTAGTCGCGCTGCGGGTTGGAGTTTTTAAACGTTTCCAAAATGGATGCATCCGGCGTTTGCGGATAATTCATTTCGCCTTTTTTCAATAATTTCAATCCATCTGTATTGCTCATAATTCACCTCGTTAATTCGTGAAGAACTGTACCAACTCCTCAAATCCATTCCATGTTTGATCGGCGGTAAATTCGCCGGCGTGCCCAATCCCGTAGGTGACAAAACCGCTTTTGACCCCCGCATTATGCGCCACTTCCAAATCCGTGTGATGATCGCCGATCATCCAAGTGTTTTCCGGCCCGATGCCGCTCTCTTCCATCAGCGCTTCAATTCCGTCGGGCGCGGGCTTGAGGTTGGGCAGATCGCCGCCACCGAGCATCCGAAAAAAGTGATGAGCTACGCCAAGGTGTTTCAGAATGGCTCGCGTTGGGTCACCCGGTTTATTGCTCAACACCGCCAGCTCATTACCGGAAAGTGCCTGAATGCCCTCCACCACACCTGGGTATAGCGCGGTTTCTTCCAGCATGTGTTCGGCATAAAACTGTTTGTTGAGTGCGAGCGCTTCGTCCACATCAACCCCGGAGCCCTGCAACGAGCGCTCCACCAGCTTGCGAACTCCATTGCCGACATAATCGGTCACAGTCTCCACATCGACCGGCGGCAGACCATAATGCGCCCGCATCAGGTTGATACCCGTCGTGAGGTCCTGCCGCGTTTCAGCCAACGTTCCATCCAAATCAAAAATAAGCAGTTGTTTTCCCATAAGGTGAGGGATTAAACCCCATTCAGAGGAAGAGTTCATGAACAAACCCATGAAAATTTGACACTTGTCATTTCAGCTTCTTAAATACACAGTTAATCAACTGTGAGGAAAAAATATGATCCAACCTGTATGGAAACTTTGTCGCGTACTTGCCAATCGAACTCGCCTCGACATTCTACGCCACCTATTAAATGGAATGGAATTGTGTGTATGCGATATCGCTCTCGAGCATGGCCTGACCCGTCCCTCCGCCTCCAAACACATTCGACTTCTTGCTGAATACGGCTTTCTCGAAACAAAGCCGTCTGGCAAATGGCTTCTGTGCCGAACCTGCAGGCCCACGAAAAAAGATCCTCTATATGATTTATGGAAATCTCTATCAAAGAAGCTGGGGCCAGACGAAAGCCAGAGAAATGAAATCTACCGAAGTGTAACCGCCTTCACTCATGAACGACGAGGGTGCATTATTCGCTTACTCCAAGAGAAAAGCCTGCCCCTTGAGGAACTCGTGAATGCCTCCGATATTTCGGCAATCGCGTTGAACCGACATCTAGAAAAACTAATCAGCCGGGGTCTAGTTGCAGAGAACGGAAATATATACCGTTTCACGCCCCCTTCTGACCCAGTCCTTAAATCGTTATTGAAGCTTTTACTACACAGTTGATTAACTGTGTATATCTAGTCACAGAGAACGGAGAGAGATACCGTTTCACACCGCCTTCTGACCCAGTCCTTAAATCGTTATTGAAGCTTTTTCTACACAGTTGATTAACTGTGTATATCTAGTCACAGAGAACGGAGAGAGATACCGTTTCACGCCGCCTTCTGACCCAATCCTTAAATCGTTATTGAAGCTTTTCTACACAGTTGATTAACTGTGTATATCTAGTCGCAGAGAACGGAGAGAGATACCGTTTCACCGCGCCTTCTGACCCAGTCCTTAAATCGTTATTGAAGCTTTTCTACACAGTTGATTAACTGTGTATCAATGAAGTATAGCTCTGTTTCTTACTATTTTATTATCCCAGACGTGCGGTTCCATTTTTATAAAACGGCAGAGCCACCACGGTTGCCGGGAAGCGTTTCCCGCGGATTTCAACCTCCAGCACCGTTCCAGGTTCTGCGGCATCCGCTTGAACCCGTGCGAGCGCAACCGCTTTTCCAAGGCTTGGAGAAAGCGATCCGCTGGTGACCTCTCCTTTTCCCACGCCTTGTAAAAATATGTTGTCGTGAGCGCGCGCGGCGCGTTTGTTTTCAAATTCTAGTGCAACGAGAAGTTCGGCAGGATTTTCGAGATCACACATCACAGTCTCGCGGCCGATAAAGTCGCCCTCTTTTTTTATGAACATGCCGCGACTGGTCGCTGCCGGGGTTTGTTCGCGGGACAATTCGTGCCCATAAAGCGAATAGCCCATTTCAAGGCGAAGCGTATCGCGCGCGCCGAGGCCAATCGGTTTAATATTTTCATTCGCCAGCAGTGCTCGCCAAATGCGAACCGCTTCGGTCGCTGGGAAATAGAGTTCGTAGCCCAGCTCACCAGTATATCCCGTGCGACTCAAAATCATTTCAGTTTCCAAGCAGGCTGAGCCTGCACCCAATAAATTTTCCGAGCATTGGAAAAACTCCGCCTTAAAATATCCAAGGTCTGGAAGTTTTTTTCCGATGACCGTTTCAAGGTCGACGCGAGCCTGCGGCCCCTGTACATCCAGCTTGGCGAGTTCGTCTGATCGATCCGCAAAAACAGTGTCGGAGGAGAGGTGTTGCTGAATCCATTCAGAATCACCCTCAAGCGTGGCGGCATTCACAACGAGCATGTAGCGTTCGTCGCCCAAGCGGTAACAGGTCAGGTCATCGATCACCCCGCCCTGTTCATCGAGCAGGAAGCCGTAGCGGCACTGACCGACCGCCAATGTAGAAACTTTCATCGTCAGCAGGTTTTCGAGATCCGCCGCGGCGGTTGGGCCGGTCAACTCAAACTCACCCATGTGGCAAATATCAAACAAGCCGGTTTTTGTGCGGGTGTGCTGATGCTCGGCCAGAATACCTTCGTACTGGATCGGCATATCCCAGCCGCCGAATTCTGTCATACGAGCGCCGAGCGCCACATGCTCTTCATGTAGTGGTGTTATTTTCAAAACTGTTTCAGCTCCCTCCATGTGTACTTCGGAATATCTTCCACGCTCCGGCCGGCACCGTTATCAACCAGCACCACGGGACAACCTGCCGCCTGCGCAGAAATCACACCGGCGGGGCTGTCTTCAAAAACGAGAACCTCAGAAGGCTCCAGCCCGAGTCGCTCAAGCACCAGCTCAACCATTTCTGGGCTCGGCTTGCGGTGTGCCACATCGCTAGCCGTGCAAACCACTTCAAACAGATCGATCATCCGACCCTCAACCAAAGCATCCCGCACAAAAGGCTTCGGGGAATTACTCGCCAGCGCCAAACGCTTCTGCCTGCGCCATTTATTGATGAAGGAAATCGCCTGCGGAAAAACATCCGTTCGGAAATGCTTCCGAACGTGTGCGCGCTTATGTTCCAGCACCTTCAACGGATCGAGATCCAATCCGTGACGCTCAGCGAGAACCGGCGCAAAGGTACTGGTGTGCGCCTCAAAAAACTCCCGGCGCTCATCGTCCGTGATCTGGTAATCGCTCAGAGTTTCAACGGCATGTGCAAACCCATCTGCGTGATACCCCTCAGAATCGATCAGCGTTCCATCGAGATCGAAAATAAATGCTTCGTACTGGTTTAAATCAAGATTCATATAGCCGTGGAATTTCGGGTATAAACCTCCCGCAGGAAAGAAACTTCGACGAATATTTACAATCTGACTCCCGGACTGAATAGCATTGCCTCCACACCGCCCCCTGCGTATTGTCTCCCGCCTCATGAAAAATAATTTTATACTCCTTCGAGAACAAGAGGTCGCCGAGCTCAATGGCACGGTCAAAATCTACCGCCACGAGCCGACCGGCGCGGAATACATCTCCGTTGAAAACGACGACACCAATAAGGTCTTTGGGGTCACCCTGCGCACTCCACCGTCCGACTCCACGGGCGTGGCACATATTCTCGAGCACTCTGTTCTCTGCGGCTCACGCAAATACCCGCTCAAAGACCCCTTTGTTCAGCTCTTGAAAGGCTCCCTGCAGACCTTCCTCAACGCCATGACCTACCCCGACAAAACCTGCTACCCCGTCGCCAGCCAAAACATGCAGGACTTCTACAACCTCGTTGATGTCTACCTCGACGCCGTCTTCTTTCCGCGCATCACCCCCGACTTCTTCAAGCAGGAAGGTTGGCACTACGAACTGGAAAACGCCGATGCGCCCCTCACCTGCAAAGGCGTCGTCTACAACGAAATGAAAGGCGTCTATTCCTCCGCCGACAGCCTTCTGTTCGAACGCTCCCAGCAGGCGCTCTTCCCCGACATCACCTACGGCCTCGACTCCGGCGGAAACCCGGCCGACATCCCGGACCTCACCTACGACGCCTTCAAAAACTTCCACGAAACCTTCTACCACCCCTCCAACGCCCGCATCTTCTTCTACGGCAACGACGACCCCGCCCGCCGGATGGAACTCCTCGAAGAATACCTCGGCGAGTTCCAAACCTTGGAAAACCCTGTGGACTCCACCATTCCACTCCAGAAACCCTTCGAGAACCCCATCACCATCGAAGAGCCCTACACCGCTGGCGAGGACGATGGCAAAGCCTACCTCACCGTCAACTGGGCCCTGCCCGACGGATCGGAGCACTTTGCCCTCACCATCCTCGACCACATCCTCACCGGCACCTCCGGCTCGCCCCTGCGCAAAGCTCTGATCGAATCGGGTCTCGGCGAAGACCTCGCTGGCTTCGGACTCGAAACGCATATGCGCCAACCCGCCTACTCCATCGGCATGAAGGGCATTAACCTTCCAAACCTTGGAAAAGTCGAAGCACTAATTTTCCAAACCTTGGAAAAACTGGTCACCGAAGGCATCGACCGCGGCGACATCGAAGCCGCCATGAACAGCTTTGAATTCGACCTGCGCGAAAACAACACCGGCTCCTGCCCGCGCGGCCTCTCCGTGATGCTTCACATGATGGAGACCTGGCTCTACGACTGGGATCCAATCGCGCTCGCCGCCTACGAAAAACCGCTCGCCGGTCTCAAACAAGGCATCGCCGACAACTCGCGATTTTTTGAAAACCTCATTCAAACGACCCTGCTCAACAACTCGCACCGCGCCACCGTCAAGCTCCTGCCCGACAGCGAAAAAGCCGCGCGCGACGAAGCCGAGGAACTCCAAGCCCTCCAGACCGTCCGCGACGCCATGAGTGCTGAAGAGATCGAACAAACCGTTGCGGCCACCGCGCACCTGCTCAACATACAGGAAACACCCGATTCCTCCGAGGCCATCAAATCCCTCCCCCTGCTCCAACGCAGCGACCTCCGCAAAGAAATCCGAACCATTCCGCGCGAGATCGAAACCATCGACAACGCCACCGTACTCTTTCATGACCTCTTCACCGGCGGCATCGCCTACGTCGATATCGGCTTCGATCTGCACGCCCTCGATGCCGACGACCTTCCGTGGGTCTCCCTGCTCGGAAGCATGCTGCTCGAAATGGGAACGCAGAAAGAGGACTTCGCCTCGCTTGCCCAGCGCATCGCGCAGAAAACCGGTGGCCTCTACGCCACCCCCATTCATGCGGCGCTCGAAAACAGCCCCGACAGCGTCAGCCGCCTCTTCCTACGCGGAAAATGCATGACCCCCCAAGTCGACGACCTATTTGCCATTCTGAGCGACATCCTCTTCACGCCCGCCTTCAACAACGCCAAACGCTTCAAAGAAATTCTGCTTGAGCATAAAGCCGAAATGAAAAGCGGACTGATCCCCAGCGGACACTCCGCCGTGCTCTCGCGCCTCAAAGCGCACTACCACGAAGCCGCCCGCGCCGCCGAAATCATGGGCGGCATCGACGCCCTCTTCTTCCACCGCGACGTCCAGAAAAAAGTCGAAGAAGACTGGCCCGGCACCGTCGCACGGATCGAAACCATCCTGCAAAAACTGCTCCACGGCGGACTCATCATCAACGTAACCGCCGACGCCAAAGACCGCGCCGAAATTTTCCAAACCTTGGAAAAATTTCTTGGAAGTTTTCCAACCCTCGGAAAACCCACCCCGGCCTTCCACCTTCGCCAAGGCTCCGGCGGACAAGCCGGCCACCCCTCCCAAGGAGGGGAATCCCGCTCGACAATCCCCTCCTGCGGAGGGGTGCCCAACGGGCGGGGTGGGTTCTCTACATGGGAATTCGGCACCGAACCCTCAAAATCCGAAGCCTTACTCGTTTCGTCCCGCGTCAACTACGTCGGACGCGCCATCAACCTGTTCGACAACGGCTATGTATATGACGGCTCATCCTTGGTGATTACCAAATATCTTCGCACCGCGTGGCTCTGGGAAAAAATCCGGGTTCAGGGCGGCGCATACGGGGCCGTCTGCGCCTTCGACCCGCACTGCGGGTCGTTCGCCTTCGCCTCCTACCGCGACCCGAATTTGGCCGACACGCTCGAAACGTACGGCAAAACGGGTGAGTTTCTTAAAAACCTCACGCTCGACCCAGACGAGCTGACCCGCTCGCTCATCGGCGCCATCGGCGCCATCGATGCCTATCTCTTGCCCGACGCCAAAGGGTACTGCGACATGGTTCGCTACCTGACCGACATGACGGATGAAAAACGACAGAAACGTCGCGACGAAGTTCTTTCGACCACCGCCGATGATTTCCACCGGTTCGGGGAATTCCTCAGCATGGACAACGCTGTCACTTCTGTCCTCGGATCAAAAGATGCCGTCAAAGAAAGCGGCATTGAGTTTCAAAGTACTCTTCGAGTTCTCTAATGATCAGCTTCGGCTTGAGTTTGTAGCCGCGATCCATGATCGCGGTGGCGGGATCACGGATCCCGCCCTACAACCCAACGGCTTTGCGGAGCTTTTCGAGGCGCAACGGGCCAACCGTTCCGCCACCGAAAAGCAGGAAATAGTTTTGGAAACCTAACAAATTGACGAAATTTTCAAATGCCTATAGCCTTGCCGGAGTTTCAGCCGTGATAGTACGTCATGACGCTCATTAAACGTTCGATGCGATAAACATAAGGATAATATGAAAAATATCATCATGCTTTTAGCCCTCAGTATCCTCACCGGATGTGCAAGTGTTATAACCATCACACACCCTGAAAAACAAACGTTCGAATCAACCCGTGTTTACAACAAACCTTACGGTGTAGCTTGGCTAAAAGCAGTAGATTGGTTTGCCGACCACAATGTGGTTATTGAAAAAATAGAGAAAGACTCTGGTTTAATTACAGCAAAATACCTAATTGACGTTTCAACCTCAGACTATCTGGATCATGGAAAAGTAGAAGCTAGCATGGCGCATATTACTAGTATTGAGGAGCATGGATCTCTCAATGTCACGGTTCGTGAAATTGATGCGAATAAAACCAAAGTAAGTGTTAACTTCTTCGGAACATATGAAATTCATGCTCTAGATGGATGGTGGGGGAAAGATATGCGGAAAACTGGGAAAAGCATATCTACAGGAAAGCTAGAAACTAGCATTTTGAATTACATACAGGCTGAATAAACAATCTGGGAGCCACGAGTCGGGCCTACAGAGAAGCCATTGGGCAATGACGTTGAAGCCATAAAAACAGAATCGATCGAACGGATAAATTTATCATGAAGACTTATGAGCTAACCCTTACAGAAACTGGCGAAAAAAGATACATAGCGGCGGAATCCCCTGAGCTGTCTATTCGCGCAATTGGTGGATGCGGTCGACCCACTAAGGTTACTTCAATAGTACAGGAAACGACCATTGATCTGTGGAATACTGATACTGGGATCACAGCAAGAGAGATGTCAGAGGAAGAAGTCAACGAACTCCACCCCTCTAAAATTAAAAAGCAATAATCTCGAACCACCGCATTAACCCTATCGCGGACTCCGCCCGCTCAGAGTGACGCGAACTGCTATAAACCAACGGCTTTTCTTAATTTCTCCACTTCCCACGGGTCGAGGTTGCGGTGCTCGCCGGAGCGAAGTTTTTCGAGGCGAAGCGGGCCGACGGAGACGCGCAGAAGGCGAAGAATTTTTCGATCGAGTACTTCCATCATCCGGCGGATGTGGCGGTTGCGCCCTTCTCCGAGAGTGAGTGTATAACCAAAGCGACCTTCCATAACGCGACGAAGCGGTTCAACACGAAGGGCTTTGAGCATCTCCCCCCGGGAATTCAGCCCTTTGACCATGCGATCCAGATCGTCAGAGGTGAGTTCGCGATCAATCCAGACCTGATATTTCTTCTCAATATGATGACGCGGATGCATCAGGCGATGGGCGAGGTCCCCATCGTTCATAACGAGCAGAAGGCCTTCGCTCATCACATCGAGACGGCCGACGGTATAAAGCCGGATAGCAGACGACGGAAGCATGTCTAAAATGGTTTCGCGCCCTTGCGGGTCGTCCGAGGTGCAAATGACGCCGGTCGGCATAAATAATTAACACGATCTTGATCTGTACACACATTCGATGTACATTTCTGGCATGAGATACGATTGGAATCCGGACAAAAACGAGAAATTGAAGAAGGAGCGGAACATCTCGTTTGAAGAGATTGTCTTCCATTTATCGCAAGGAGATGTGTGGAAAACATCAGACCATCCAAACCAAAAAGACTATCCGGGGCAACGCATCTATTTTGTAATTGTTGAAGGATATATCCATGTGGTTCCTCATGTCATCGAGGAGGAAATGGTTTTTCTGAAAACAATTATCCCCAGCCGAAAAGCAACAAGGGACTATAACGAGGGTAAATAAAATGAAATTAGATAAAGAAGAAGCTGAAATCCTAAATGCCTACGATAAGGGTGAATTGAAGCTGTCTGCGCCTTCAAAAGCAGAGAAGGCTAAAATCAAAACCATGGCTGAAAATACTTTTCGTAAAAACCGGAGAGTGACCATTCGGCTTTATGACCACGATCTAAAGGGCATCCAAAAAAAGGCGATGGGGAAAGGCATTCCCTATCAAACATTGATCTCTGGCATGATCCACCAATATGTCGAAGGTGATTTGGTAGAAAAATAGGCTAACCCGTCAAACGAGCTTACAGGCCACGCCCGACGCTCCTTTCAAACGTTATAAACCAACGGCTTTGCGGAGTTTTTCCACTTCCCACGGATCGAGGTTGCGGTGTTCGCCGGAGCGAAGTTTTTCGAGGCGCAGCGGGCCGACGGAAACGCGCAGAAGGCGGAGAATTTTTCGATCGAGCACTTCCATCATTCGGCGGATGTGGCGGTTGCGCCCTTCTCCGAGAGTAAGCGTATAACCAAAGCGACCTTCCATAACGCGACGAAGCGGTTCAACACGAAGGGCTTTGAGCATCTCCCCCCGGGAATTCAGCCCTTTGACCATGCGATCCAGATCGTCAGAGGTGAGTTCGCGATCAATCCAGACCTGATATTTTTTCTCAATATGATGACGCGGATGCATCAGGCGATGGGCGAGATCCCCATCGTTCATAACCAGCAGAAGGCCTTCGCTCATCACGTCGAGACGGCCGACGGTATAAAGCCGGCTAGCAGACGGCGGAAGCATGTCTAAAATGGTTTCACGCCCCTGCGGATCGTCCGAGGTACAGATG
>Ga0307929_1002159_pt1 | contig 13268 bp, 14 predicted proteins | sample AceLakmetage1330_FD_203160 | JGI IMG/M metagenome (GOLD analysis project Ga0307929, IMG submission 203160) | Saline water microbial communities from Ace Lake, Antarctica - #1330 | ecosystem: Environmental > Aquatic > Non-marine Saline and Alkaline > Saline | place: Antarctica: Ace Lake...
TTTTCGGATCACTGGACAGTGTTTCGGCGGCAGGCATCAGCTTGTTTCGCTTGTGGCCGTGTGCGGCATCCGTAAGCCCCTGTCCCAGTCGTTCGCATCCTTCCCATAGGATCGGAAGCAACCAGCAGAGGAAAAGCGCGAGCAGTTGAAGCGCAATCCAGAGCATCTGCGCGAGAAACACCACGATGACGACGACGGCCTGCACGGCGAAAACTGCCAGGGCAGAGACCGGAAGACGGAGAACAGAGGTCGGAAGACGGAGGATGGAAGACAAACGCCCTGAAAGCTTCTGTAGAAACTTCTGTTTTCGACCACAAAAAAGCACCTTATTTCACAAGGTTTCACTTCCTCTTGCACTCGTCGCAAAATCGTGTATTATTCTCGTGGTTAAGCAGATAGGGAAACAATCTGCAACACAACATTGATTGGTAGAGAGTCTGGGAACAGATTCACACGGTAGAAGTCACAGGTTCGAATCCTGTAACGCCCACCATTCCAAACCACAAAAAACCGCCCGGCCTTTCGGTCGAGCGGTTTTCTATTTTCCAACCGTTCGAATCAATTACTTGATTTTGAACTTCTTAGAAATAGCGGATTCGGCTTCCATCCAATAGTCGGTGGCACCCTTTTTGTTGCCATCGTTCTGCGCAGCAAAATATGATGCTTCCGTAACCATCGAATAAAACTTCTCTTTGGTGACGGTTTTCTTAGCCGCTTTCTTGGCGACTTTCTTTGCCGCGACCTTTTTGGCCGGCTTACCCGCCGTAGCCTTGGCAGAGGCGGGAGCTTTTTTAGCAACTGCTTTCTTAGCGACTTTCTTTGCCGGCTTGCCCGCCGTAGCCTTGGCAGAGGCGGGTGCTTTTTTAGCAACCGCTTTTTTCGTCACTTTCTTCGCGGCAACCTTTTTTACTGTTTTTTTAACCGCTACTTTTTTCGCGGCGGCCTTCTTTGCTGTTTTTTTTGCAGCCATAATATTCTCCCCATTTTATTTCTAAACAAATCTTCAGCGGTCTCCCGTTGTGTTCTGGATAAATGTAATTCCATGCGTTTTTAAATCAAACTTTATATCCCGTTATTTAATCTCTCCCAACCCACCGAAACCGGAACCTAATAAAGAGTTCAGCGCAAAGGCGCAGAGAAATCAAAGGATCGCAAAGGTGACTCTACGAAACTTTGCGCACTCAGCGTCTTTGCGTTAAATAAAAATCTGATGGGCATTGAGAATAGAGATACCAAAAGGCGCTTTAACTGCCCTCTGAAATATGATTCCATCCGGCCTGCTTTTTTAAGGAAATAAACGACATGAAAAACGAAATTCAACTGATCGAAAAACAACTCTCTAACTGGTGCGCCGAAACCTTCGCCACCTGCTTCCCCGACGCGGATCTTTCCGACATCCATCTCGGTGTTAACGCCAGCCGCAACGAACAGTTCGGCGACTACCAATGCGACGCCGCCATGAAGCTCGCCAAAGTTCTTGGCAACAACCCGCGCGCGATCGGTCAGCAGTTTGTCGACAGCGCCACCCTACCCAACCTTGTTGAGAAAATTGAAATCGCCGGCCCCGGCTTCATCAACATTTATTTGAAAAACGAAGGACTCGCCGACCAACTCACCGCGATGATTGCCGACGGCAAACTCGGCCTTCCAAACACTGGAAAAAACAAAACGGTCATCATCGACTACTCCAGTCCCAACGTCGCCAAACCGATGCACATTGGCCACATCCGCTCCACCGTCATCGGCAACTCCATCGACCGCCTCTATCGCGCCCTCGGCTACAACGTCATTGCCGACAACCATCTCGGCGACTGGGGAACCCAGTTCGGTCTCATCATTCTCGGCTACCGCGAATTCGCCGATATGGAAGCCTTAAAGACCGCACCCGTCGAAGAGCTCGAACGCATTTATGTGACCAGCTACAACCTATCCAAAGAGGACGACACCTGGCGCGACCGCGCCAAAGCCGAGCTCGTGAAGCTCCAGCAAGGCGACAAAGAAAACCGCGCGCTCTGGGAACGGTTCATTGAACTCACCCTCGCCGAATTCGACAAAACCTACAAACGCCTCGACGTCTCCTTCGACCTCTACCGCGGCGAAAGTTTTTATAACGACGACCTAGCCGGAACCGTCGAAAGACTCGACGCCGGCGGTCTCTCCGAAGAGTCCGACGGCGCCACCATCTGCAACCTCGAAGACGACGGCCTCGCCGTTGCCATCGTCCGTAAGAGCGATGGTGGCTTCAACTACACCACCACCGATATCGCCACCGTCGCCTCGCGCACCGCAGAATTTGATCCGGTTGAAATCATCTACGTCACCGACGACCGCCAGCAGCTCCACTTCCGGCAGTTCTTCCACATCTGCCAGAAGCTCGAAATTCCCACCAAACTGACCCACGTTTGGTTCGGCCTCATGCGCCTGCCCGAAGCCACCTTCTCCACCCGCGAAGGCAACGTCATCAAACTCGAAGCCCTGCTCGACGAAGCCGAAGCGCGCGCCCTCGAAGTGGTCAAAAAATCGAGTCCTGACATGGACGAAGCCCAGCAGAAAGAAGTCGCCCGCGCCGTCGGCATCGGCGCCATCAAATACACCGACCTCAGCCAGAATCCAACGAGCCTCGTCACCTTCACCTGGGAAAAAGCGCTCGCCATGGACGGCAACTCCGCGCCCTACCTGCAATACGCCTACGCGCGCATCGCATCCGTGCAAGACAAATACGCCGCGCAGTTTCCCGACATCAACCCCGATGAATTCCCGATTGTTCTAACCGAAGAACAGGAACGCCGCCTCGCGCTGAAAATCACCCGCTTCCCTGCCGCTGTGGAATCCGCCGCGCGTCTGCACCGCCCCAGCGTCATGGCCGACTACCTCTACGACCTCTCGCAGGCCTACAGCTCCTTCTACCAGAACGTTCCGTTCCTCAAAGCCGACCAAGGCCCGCGCGAAAGCCGCATCCGCCTCTGCGAACTCACCGCATCGGTTCTAAAGAATGGACTAGCTCTCTTAGGAATCGAAACCCCCGAGCGAATCTAGGCAGGCTGCCTGTCCGCCATAGCCTTGGCGAAGGCGGGAGCCTGCACCCATATTTTTCCAATGGTTGGAACCAGCCGTCGCCAGAGGCGATGGCAGACAAGCAGTCCTATCTTTTAAACTTTTGGGATTTATGCGCCTTTTTGCGGCTAAGAATCTGATCCGCACCGACTCTGCGCCCATCTGCGCCTGCCCTGCGAAGCCTTTGGCGAAGCGGGATCACTTGCGGATCAAAACTTTCCAATGCCTCGAAAATGCGGCGGCCTCGGAGAGGCCCGCCCTACCCAATATCCCGTCCATCCTGTTATCCTGTCCAAATTCTTCCAAACCTTGGAAAACTCCGCGCACTCTTCGGCTCTGTCGGAGACCCCGAGGATTCGGGGCGAGGAATCTCCCTCCCCCTATTTGTTGCCAACAAATCTTCACCGGGCTCCTACCGGCCGGCATGTTGACAAAAGGCACACGATGTCATACCCTCCCGCTGTGAAGGTGATTAACAGGAATCCGAGAAAGAACGAGTGGCTGAAGGAAAACCGCAGTGTCTGCTTTGAAGAGGTCGCAACCATTCTTGAGCAATCGGGTGAACTAGATGTAATTGATCACCCGAACCCAAAAAAGTATCCGAATCAAAAAATATATATTGTAAATATTGGTGAGTACGCATATCTGGTTCCTCGTGTTGAAACCGAAGATGAAATATTTTTGAAAACAATCATTCCTAGCCGAAAAATGACGGCAAAATATTTGAGGTGAACTATGAAAAATGATCCGTTTGAAGATCCGAAATTAGACGCAGAAGAAAAAGACTGGCTTGAATCAGTCGAACGGGGTGAATGGAAAACCGTTGATAACCTGGAAGAAGAAAAGGCGATGCTTCGCGAAGCCGCGCGCAACACACTGCGCAAAAACAAACGAATCAACATTCGACTCTCGGCCAAGGATCTTGGAGATATTCAGACTGTGGCTGCAGAGGAAGGCATCCCTTACCAAACGCTGATTTCGAGCATCATCCACAAATACGCCAGTGGAAATCTGATTGACCGCAGAGCACTGGTTGTTCACGAAGCGCCCGAGCCCTATAAAGTCAGCACGGATAAAAAGAAGAAGTAATCTAGGCATGACCCCAGCGAAGAAAATTGAGAAGCGGCTGAAGGGTTTGGGGGGAAAGGCCGACGCCGAACAGGCGCAGCGGTTTTTCAAGACGGGGCCGGGTCAATACGGTGAAGGAGACATCTTTCTTGGCATCCGCATGCCGGTTCTACGCAAGCTGGCGAAGGAGCTTATTAACTCACCCACCCCGGCCTCCCGCCTTCGCGCGGCTACGGCGCGGCAGGTCGGCCACCCCTCCAAAGGAGGGGAATCTCTAAAATCCCCTCCGCCGGAGGGGTGCCGGAACGGCGGGGTGGGTCTTGCTGGCTTTTCACTTAATGATGCCATCGAGCTGTTGCAATCCCCGTTCCACGAGGCGCGGATGCTGGCCCTGCTGATATGGGTCTATCAGGCGAAGCGCAGTGACAACTCCCTCCCCCTCTACCGTGCGTATCTCGCCAACACGAACCGAATCAATAACTGGGATCTGGTGGATGTGACGGCCGAGCATGTGGTCGGTGCGCACCTCTTTGAACGTAGCCGCAAACCGCTAACCAAGCTGGCGGAATCTAAAAGTTTGTGGGAGCGGCGCATCGCGATCATTTCGACGTTTCACTTCATCCGAAAAAACGACTTTGAGGACACCCTCGCCCTCGCCGATATTCTGTTGAACGACAAAGAAGACCTGATGCACAAGGCGGTCGGATGGATGCTCCGCGAAGTCGGCAACCGCGATCTCGCTGTCGAAGAAGCCTTCCTGCTCCTGCGCTACAAGCAGATGCCCCGCACGATGCTGCGCTACGCCATTGAGCGCTTTCCCGAGCCCCTCCGCCTCGCCTATCTCAAAGGCACACGCTAAGCCAAAATGTTTTCCAAGGGTTGGAAATTTCATTTTCTGCCGGGCTGTGGCAAATTCTCCACATGAATGAATTAGCAGAACATCTCAAAAACGACCGCTTCGCAGATCACATTGGAATCGAACGAGTTCTATGTGACGACGGAACCTGGACTGCGCGCCTGACGGTGGCCGAAACCCATCTCAACGGACTGAACGTCGCGCAAGGCGGCGCGATTTTCACACTGGCCGACTATGCGTTTGCCATGGCCTCCAACACCGACGGCCGCACCTCGACCGGCCTGCAAACAAACATGGCTTTTATTTCGACCGCACCGCTTGGCAGCATCCTGAGGGCCCACGTGCGCGAAGTCAGCCGCCGCAACACCATCTCCATTTACGAAATTGAAATCCACAACGAACAAACCGGCCAACAGGTCGCCCTCTTCACCGGAACCGCCTTCCGAATCAAATAACGCAGACGATCCCGAGCATCAGATGAAATATTTTAAACTACAAAATTTCTTTTAGCGCGTTGAGGACGGCGCGGTTCTGCTCCGGCGTGCCGATGGTGATGCGAATCCAGTCAGCAAGGCCATAACCCGCCATGGGGCGAACAATGACTTTGCGTTTTTGAAGCTCGTTGAACACCTCGACCCCGTTGCCGGTTTTAACGAGGATAAAATTGGCGAAGGACGGCACAAACTCTAGCCCGTTTCCATCCGCCTTCGCTTCGCTACGGCGCGACAGGATCCTTGGAAGCTCGGTTGAAAAAAGTTCCAACCCTTGGAAAACCATTTCGCGGGTTTTGGCGATGTGGTCGTCGTCGTCGAGCGCGGCGAGCGCCGCGGCCTGCGCCATCGAATTCGCGTTGAACGGCTGGCGAACATGATTGAGCATGGCGATCAGCTCTTCGTCCGCAATGGCGTAGCCGATGCGCAGTCCGGCCAGCCCGTAGGCTTTCGAGAAGGTGCGAAGAACGATGACGTTCTTCCGGCCTGCCCGAACATGTTTCAGGAGGTCAGCTTTGGCTTCATCGGGAACGAGCTCGAAATAGGCTTCGTCGAATACCGCCAATACGTGATCGGGAAGTTTTTCGAGAAAGGCTTCGATCTCGGCGGGCGTGTTGAGGGTGCCGGTCGGGTTGTTGGGATTGCAGATGACGACCATGCGGGTTTCGGGCGTGATCGCCGCGAGCATGGCATCGAGATCGTGCGTGAAGTTTTTCATTGGCGCAGAAACTGCCTCCGCATTGAAGAGCGCGGCGACGAGACGATAAACGACAAATGCGCATTCACTCATCACCAGATTGGCGCCGGGCTTTAAAAATACATGGCCGAGAAATTCAATCAGCTCGTTGCTCCCATTACCGAGCAGGATGTTTTCGGGTTTTACACCGAGTTTATCGGCCAGCTTCTCTTTGAGATAGAAACCCCCGCCATCAGGATAGCGATGCATCTCGCTCGCCACGGCGGCCATCGCTTCAAGCGCTTTGGGGGACGGACCGAGCTCGTTTTCGTTGGAGGCGACTTTGATGATCTCATCGACATCATCAAACCCTAGCTCACGCGCAACCTCGGTGATGGGTTTACCCGGCTGATACACCGGTACATTCAAAATCCACTCTTTCGCGATCATTCGTTTCTCCTCACTTATAAAATTCATTGGCAGATAGAACCCCGATTCCGGCATCCGCCAAAACCTGCGCCGCGCGGTCCAGGTCGTCGAAGCGAATCACAATCCATGTGTTCCCTTCACCATTGAGAGCAAAGGCATACATGTACGCGATGCCTAAACCGGCCTGCTCGGCCACCTTCAGAATATTTTCGAGCCCGCCGGGTTGATCGGGCACCTCAATGGCCATGACGTCTACGGCATTCACGGCCGAACCGCCCACTTCAAGAATTCGTTTTGCTTTTTCCCAGTCGCGCACAATCAAGCGAAGGATACCGAACTCCTGGGTGTCGGCGAGGGTCAGCGTTTCGATGCTGATCCCCGCGTCTGCTAGCATTTTACAAACATGACCCAAATGGCCGGGACGGTTTTCAAGAAAGACCGATAGCTGTTTCAACTTCATACGTTTTCCTCCGGTTGATCGCGCAGGTCGATAACCCGCTTTGCCTTGCCTTCGCTACGCGCAATCGTCTGCGGCTCTACCAGGTGCACCGGCACCCGCAACCCGACGGTGTGCTCAATTGCGGACGCTAACCGTTTCTGAACTGCCTCGAGCTGACTAATCCGGTCGCCCAGTAATTCTCCGGTCACTTCCACCTGAACCTCAATTTGGTCGAGACCGCCTTTCCGCGAAAGCAGAATTTGGTAGTGCGGAACGGCTTCTTCAACAGAGAGGAGTGCGGCTTCAATTTGTGAGGGAAAGACATTTACGCCGCGAATAATCATCATGTCGTCGCTGCGGGAGCGGATGCGCCTGATCCGGCGAATCGTCCGACCGCAAGCGCACCGCTCCGAGATGATGGAGGTGATGTCATGCGTGCGGTAGCGAATCATGGGAAAGGCCTGTTTGGTGAGCGTGGTGATGACCAGCTCTCCTTCTTCTCCTTCGGGGAGCACCTCTCCGGTTTCGGAATCAATAATTTCCATCAGAAAATGATCTTCGAAAATGTGCAACCCAGCCTGTTCGGTGCATTCGATCCCGACCCCGGGGCCGATGATTTCGGAAAGGCCATAGATATCAAATGCTTTAATGCCCGACTCGCGCTCGATGTAGGTGCGCATTTCTTCGGTCCACGGTTCGGCCCCGAAGATTCCAATGCGAACTCCAAGATTTTTGAAGCAAACCTCGCCGATGTTGACCCGCTCAATGAGATGGATGAAATAGCTGGGCGTACAGCAAATGGCGGTGACATCGAAGTCCCGCATGACCATCATTTGCCGTTCAGTGTTTCCCCCTGAAATGGGGATCACGGTGGCACCTAGGCGCTCCGCGCCGTAGTGCGCGCCGAGCCCGCCGGTGAACAGGCCATAGCCGTAGGCGTTCTGCAGAACGTCCTCAGAACTCATGCCGGTGGCGACAAAGGAGCGAAGCATGACACTGCTCCAGACATCCAGATCGTCCTGCGTGTATCCGACCACAACAGGCTTACCGGTGGTCCCGCTGGAGGCGTGCAAACGAACCACACGATTCATCGGCACGGCGAACAGTCCATAGGGATAGGTGTCGCGCAAATCCGTTTTGCGAGTAAAGGGAAGCCGAGCGACATCGTCGAGAGTCTGAATATCTTCCGGAAGCAACCCGAGTTCCTTCATCCGAGAGTGAAAGAGATCGACGTTTTCGTAGCAACGCCGGACCGTCGCCTGAAGTCGTGTGAGCTGCAGAGCCTTTAGCTCACCGGAATCCAAATAGTCCGGCATCGATTCCGGATGAATGTCTCGCTCCATCATAAAAAGTCTCCTATGCAGATTGGCGCCCGAGCTCAAAGGCCGCTTCATTCGCGACATGCAGTTTTTCGGGAAGGATATCCCGGATGACACTCAACCAGACGTCGACAGGAGCCTCCAGATTAGAACTCAACACGCCGAGCATCGCCACGTTAAGTGATTTTTTATTCGCCAGTTTTGAAGAATCAATCGTCGTCGGTTTGATCTGCACCGTCGATGACGAACAATCCGCTTCATACAACGGAAGCTGGTCCTCCTGAAACAGAACCAGAAAATCAATTTCTCCACTCGGGATCATCGGGCTGAACACCTTATTTCCAAAGCGCACATCGCTGCAGATTGATCCGCCGCGCTGACTCATCCCATGCACTTCCGCCTTTTTCACATCGAATCCCTGACGAAACAACACCTCGGCAAGAATCTGCGTGGAAGTCAAAACCCCCATGCCGCCCAGTCCGGCAATTTTAATACTGGTTACTTTTTCACTCATAGAAATTTCCTTCAACTTAGGCAGGTTTCACCGAGTTGCGGACCACTGACAAAATGCAGGGCCGTCGCACAATCAACACGGTCAATTCATCTTTTCCAAGCGCCTCAACCAAGGCCGCCTCGAATTCTTCAGACTGACGAAGCGGATCAAACGTTCCAATGTTTGGAACATTCATGGCACGGGCAATCGTTTCATAGTCGAGCCGATTAGCAGGGGTCTGATCCAAAAGGCGACCGGTTCCGGGGTGCTCCTGCAGACCGGTCATGGCGGTCGTGCCATTGTCAAGAATCAACAGAACATGGCCGGTCGATGGCACATTATAGGTCATTTCGGCCAGCCCCGTGAGTCCGCTGTGGACGAAGGTGCCGTCCCCGATCACACTGACCACGCGTTTGGCTTCCTCACGCGGCAGCACATGGCGCAACCCGAGGCCGATGCCGAGACTCGCACCCATGCAAATTTGAGTATCCATTGAGGCCAACGGCGGGAGTGCGGCCAGCGTATAACAACCGATATCGCCCGCGACGATGCACTTGTTTTTTTTCAATATTTCGAAGGTGATCGTATGCGGACAGCCGGCGCAAAGCTGCGGCGGCTTACCGCGCGGCGGCGTCGCCTCCGGCGACGTGTCATTCGCCAAAATACGTTTGATGCGCCCCACATCCAGCTCGCCGAAGCGGTACATTTCCGGTGCGCTTTCAATTGCACCGCCTGCGGCGCGCACCGCATCGGCCATATACGGATCGTTTTCCTCAATCACCACGGCGCGCTCAACGGATTCAACGAAATCGAGCATCTGCTTGATCGGAAGTGGATAACTCATGCCCACCTTCAAAAAGGAGGCGTCCGGCGCGGCTTCGCGCGCATGCTGCGAAGCAACACCAGAAGCCAGAAGCCCGAGGGTTTTTGATCCTTCGATTTTCTGATTTGGACCTTCGGTTTCATTCCACTCTGCGATCTCCGCCAGCTTCTGCCGCAGACGGCGGTGCGCAGGGCGGGCATGCCCGGGAACCATCACATGATAGGGAATATTGCGCTCAAAGTGCGCCGTGGGCAGATCCGTCTCCGCCGCGCGCGGTGTGACGATCGTTCCGGAATGACAAACCCGCGTGGTCAGCTTGAGGATGACCGGAATTTTCCAACGTTCGGAAATTTCAAAGGCTAGCCGGGTAAACTCGTACGCTTCCTGAGAGTCTGACGGTTCCAGCAGCGGCACGCCGGCCGCTACGGCGTAACGACGGGTGTCCTGTTCATTTTGGCTTGAAGCCATGCCCGGATCATCGGCCACAACAAATACCAGCGCGCCATCGACGCCGCTGTAGGCGGCGGTGAACAGCACGTCGGCCGCCACATTCAGCCCGACATGCTTCATCGTTGTGAACGTGCGAACGCCAGCGAAAGAAACGCCCAGCGCCACTTCGGCGGCAACTTTTTCGTTTGGGGCCCACTCCGCCGAGCCACCCAACTTGTTAAACACGTCCAAGATTTCACTGGATGGCGTACCGGGGTACCCAATTCCGCGGGCCGCGCCCGCATGCAGTGCGCCTAGAGCCACCGCCTCATTTCCCATTAAAAATTGTCGGTCCATTTTTTATTCCTTTTCTAAAAGTTCCAATACCCAGTCCGGCGCACGGACCGGTCGTCCGTCTGTCCCCAGCAGGGCATGCACAGTCGATCCATGCGCTACACTTCCTGAGCCGTCATCCTGTACAATACGGTTTTCAAAACGAATCCGGGCACGCCCTTCGCGATGAATGCTCGTAGTCATTTCCAGCAGATCGTCATATTTTGCACGGCCGGTAAAATACACATGCGCTTCAATCAAAGGAAGTCGAATGCCGCGATGTTCCCACTCCGCATAGGGAACGCCCATCGAACGCGACAGCTCGGTGCGGCCGACTTCAAACCACTCCAGCGCGCGGGAGTTGTAGAAGGTCTGCATCTGGTCGGTTTCACTGTAACGGACACGAAATTGATGATGATGAGACGGCACAGAAAACTCCTTTAGACAACAACCCTGAGGCCACATGTTATTTCAGGGTCATTCCAAACATTAAAAATCAGACATCGGCTCGTGGATAGGAACCGAGCACGCGAAGGATGGCACAGTGTTCCTCCATCTCTTCGAGCGCTTTTTTCACGTTCGGGCTATCGGAGTGACCTTCAAAATCGACGAAGAATACGTACTCCCAAACCTTGTCTCCGCTGGGACGCGACTCGATTTTGCTCATATTGATGCCGTTGTTTTTGAGCGTATCAAGCGTGTCGTGCAAGGCCCCGACTTTGTCTTTGATACCAAAGTAGATGGAGGTTTTGTCTTCACCGGTTGGGTCGGAACAGGCGCGGCCGATCACCAGAAAGCGGGTGGTGTTTCCGCTGACGTCCTGAATATTCTCATCGAGAATATCGAGGTCGTAGAGCTCGGCGGCGAACTTGCTGGCAACGGCGGCGCAGTCGCTCGTCGATGCCATTTCCGCGGCCTGTGTCGTGCTGTTGACCGCATCGAACTCGATGCTGGGCATATTGGCGTTGAGCCAGCGGCGGCACTGCCCAAGCGCCTCCTGCTTACTGCAGATGCGAGTGATCTTTTCTTTCGGCACCGAGGCCAATAGACAGAGCGAAATGGGCAGGTAAATTTCCGCACAGATCTTAAGCGTGGTTCCGGTGAACTGATCGAAGGTATGCGTCACCGCGCCTTCGGTCGAGTTTTCGATCGGCACCACACCGTAGTCCGCGTTGCCATTTTCGACGGCGGCAAATACATCGTCGATGGACCCAGCGGGATGATAGTCCACACTGGCGCCGAATTTGGAACACGCCGCCTGATGGGTAAAGGTGGCGGGCGGACCCAGATAGGCAATCTTCAAATTGCTCTCCAAAGCCAGTGCGGCCGACATGATTTCCCGGTAAATCGCGCGGGCCGATTTATCGGGGAGCGGACCGTTCTGGTTCAGCTCGCTGATTTTATCAAAAACGGCCTTTTCGCGAGCGGGCACATAAATTTCGCCGCCGCTTTCTTTTTTGGTCTTCCCGATTTCAAGCGCTACATTGACCCGCTCATTGAGCAGCTTGATCAGCTTTTCATCGAGATGGTCAATCTGCTTTCTAAGTTTCTCCAGACTCATCGTCGCCCTCCGTTGTGGGTGTTTCTGCCCGCTGTTCTAACTCTTTTTCCATTTCAGGGAAAGATTTTGTCTGGCCGGCCTTGTCGCCTTCCAGCTCCATGCGCTTGAGCTCATCCATGCCGGGCATGTCCTCTAGGACATTCAGGCCGAAGTGCTCCAGGAAGCGCTGGGTGGTTCCAAAGAGCCACGGGCGGCCGGGGAGCTCGCTGCGGGAAACCACTTTCACCAGCTGCATTTCAACCAGATTGCGGAGAACGTGGTCGACGGCCACGCCGCGCACAGACTCAATCTCTGACCGAAGAATCGGCTGGCGATACGCCACGATGGCGAGGGTTTCGAGCGCGGGCTTAGACAATTTGGCGCTACGGTCTTTATCGAGGAATGTGCGCACCCACGGGCCGCAGTTCATCTCGTTCTGCAAACGAAACCCGTTGGCCACATCGGCGATCGACAAGCCGGTACTGCCGTGAATCAGCTCCCCCTTCAACTCTTCGATCGCGGCGAGAATATCGTTCTCTTTCACACTCGCAAACTGCTCGTAGAGTCCGCCGTAGTTTTTGCCGGCCTCAACCAGTGTTTTGCGAATCTCTTTCGCGGTCACTGGCTTTTTGGCCGCAAACAGCAACGAGCCGATGATTTCTTTCAATTCGGGAAGTACTTCGATGTCACTCATAGTTCCTCATCCTCACTCAGTATGGGTTCCCACTCGGTCTCGTCGGCCTGCTCAATGACGATCTCTTCAAAATGGCTGTCCTGGCGCGCGATGAGCCGGTTGAGCTTGATCAGCTCCAGTACCGCCAAAAACGTGCAGACAATTTCCTGACGTGAGCGCATCCCCATGAAAAGACGTCCCAGAGAAATGGTTTTCCCTTTTTCGGTCATCTGCAGGAGAATGTCTACTTTGTCCCCCACCGTGAACTGTTCGGAAAAAATCTCCCCCAGCTCCTCTTCGGGCGCGCGGTCGAGTGCCTGATTCAAGGCGCTGATCAAATCAAAGATGCCCACATCGGACATGCCGACATCGGGATGCAACCCCAACTCAACATGCTCGCCCTCGCGACTGAAAATGTTTTCCTGCTCCTCTTCCAGATATTCAAGGAAGCCCGCGGCGTCTTTAAACTTTTTATACTCCACCAGCTGACGAACCAAATCCCAGCGCGGATCATCCTCGTCATCCTCATCGATCGGGCCGCGATCATCATCCGGAAGCAGCATACGGCTTTTAATGAGCATCAGCGTGGAGGCCATCACAATGAAGTCGCCGGCGATCTCGAGGTTCAGGATCTTGAGCAAATCA
>Ga0307929_1002160_pt1 | contig 13267 bp, 7 predicted proteins | sample AceLakmetage1330_FD_203160 | JGI IMG/M metagenome (GOLD analysis project Ga0307929, IMG submission 203160) | Saline water microbial communities from Ace Lake, Antarctica - #1330 | ecosystem: Environmental > Aquatic > Non-marine Saline and Alkaline > Saline | place: Antarctica: Ace Lake...
TGGTAGTCGGCTACCTTGAGGGGCTTGAACCGATGGATTTGCACGCTTGGTTCGAGGCCTATGTCGGGAATCGGTGGTACACATTCGATCCGACACAAATTGATCTGCAAGGAGGTCGTGTCGCCATCGCTTTTGGCCGCGACGCTGCCGATGTTGCCATCTACACACAATTTGGCAACCCGGTGGAACTGATAAATATGAACGTGAAAGTCAAACGGATGCCCGGACCGACCCACTGAAGCTGGGCACAGCGACACTTCTAATCGGCGAACAAATTGTTGCACCAGACAGGGGTGAGGGGTAGGTCATTTGTGGACACTACCCATTTTTACTTGACCCGGTCAGGAAAATAGGGAGATCCCTACAGAACAGACACATCCACAGAAACGCTCAACAGGTGCTCGCCGCCCCCAAGTACTGTGCCCTTTACCGGGGTTACATCGCTGTAATCCCGTCCCCAGGCCAATGTCAGATGCTGATCCGTGGGGATGACATTGTTGGTGGGATCCAGATCCACCCAGCCCATACCCGGAATAAAAATGGAAAGCCAGGCGTGGGAGGCATCGGCCCCCACAAGTTTTTCCTTGCCCGGAGGCGGCAGGGTATGAAGATACCCACTGACATAACGGGCACAAAGCCCCAGGGAACGCAGGCAGGCAATCTCAATGTGGGCAAAATCCTGACACACCCCCCGTTTCATATCAAAGGCCGCATCCACCGATGTGGAGGTGGTGGTGGCATTGGGATCATATTTAAACTGGGTGAAAATTCTTTCGGTTAATGCCAGAGCTGCTTTTAAAATGGGCGTCCCCGGCTGAAAAAGATCCCAGGACCATGCGGCAAATTTTTCATCCACCGGAATCATGGGAGAGGCAAACACAAATTGAAAGGCCTCCAGGGTTTCAGGGGTGGCGTGCTGCCAAACCCTCTCCTTTACCTGGTCCCAGGCCGGGGTCTGTTCCGGGTTTATGGGGGCTGCCGGGGTAAGGGTTACCTGGCTTGCTGCGGTTATTTCCAGGGCAGTGTGTCCCCCCTGGATGGTGGTGGTGGTGGCGATGTTACCAAAAAAATCCACCCGCTGGGAAAAGGTGGACGGATCCGGAGACAGGGTGATGGTGCTTTTCACACAATTCTGGGTGGGTGTCTGGCGGGGAGTCAGAAAAAGTTCGTTGTGGGATAAAGAGGCCACATCGCCATGCTGATACCGGGTGATATGAGAAATATTATACTGCATAGGAAGCTCCGGTCTGGGAAAAATCATTTTTCAAAGCAACCGGGTTTCCAAAATTTCCCAGCTGTTTTTCCGTTTCAATGCGGCTTAAATAATGCTGGGTGATGTGGTTGGCAAGGGCGAGAATTCCCTTGTCCAACCGCTCCAGCAGCTGGTTCAGCCGGTTCAATTCCCCTTCCCCGGTTTTTTCCATGAGCTCCCGGATATCGGTGAGCCTTAGCTGGGTGGTCAGATCCAGGGTGATCTTCTCCTCCCGGGTTTTAAAAGCCCTTGCCTCACTGCCGGGCAGGGTTTCCACATGGTCAAACAGGGCCGCCATCTGAAACCCCACGGCCCGGGGATTCAATTCATCCAGTAACAGAAGATCCACAATGGGTTCCACCTGAAGGGTGGTGCGATACCGGGTGTGGTAGGTGATGGTGCTGTCCGCCACCTCCAGCAACGCCTCCAGTTCCTGGTTGAGGGGTTCTCGGTCCGATGCAAACAGCGTCTGGAGCAAAGAGATCATGTATCCGGCCCGTTCCAGTCGTCGCCCCATGTCCATGAACCGCCATCCCATGGCCCGGGTCATGCTTTCCAGTGCCAGGCCCGCAAAGGCGGACATGGTGAGAATCATCTCATTGACCAGCTCCTGGGCTTCACTGATACGGCTGTGACGGTGGGGAGAAAACTGGGCCATCTCCTTTTCCATGCGTCCCAGAATATGCCAGGAATCAATGGAGAGTCTGTCCCGGACGCTGGCGGCCACCCGCTTGACATTTAAAAGGGAACTGATGATGCTGCCGGGACGTTTGACATCAAATAGACAGGCCAGGATTTCCGTTTCAATGATCTGCATGGAATAGGCATCCCCCGGGGGAGAAAAAGTGGGTGTGGTGATCTCCAGGGCGGCCATGGCCCGCAGCAGAAAAGGAAATTCTTCCATGATATCCAGCCGGGTTTCACTGTTCAACCGCGTGAGTACACTTCGAATCACCCGGAGCATGCCCTCGGTGCGCTCCACATACCGCCCCAGCCACAGCATGTTGTCCGCCACCCGGCTTGGCAGATCACTTCCCCTGTGGATTTCCAGGGGGTCTGTAAAATGGGTCATCATGCTCTGATGTTCCACAATGTCCTCGGTGAAGCACCAGGTATCCTTGCTTCCGCCCTGGAGCGTATTGTCATGGTTCAAAGGCCCCCCGGCATCCCGGGACACCCGGGTCAGTGCTCCCGGCATCACAAACACCCTGTCCATCTCAGACAATACCGTTTCAGCTCCGGTGGGGGAATCGCTCCCATGGGTGACCAGGGTGGAAAACAGCCGCATGGTGGCACTTCCATTTATCAGGGAGCCCTTGTCCCACACCGGAAGGGTGCAGGGGGTCATGGGTTCCCGGGCCACATAGGCATGGGGCATGGCCTTTATCTTTGCCCCAAGGGCCGCAATTTTTTCCGGGGGCATTCCCCGGGTATCTGACACCCCACCCTCCGGGGATGCAAAGGCTGAATAAATGATCATGGGATGAGCAGGGTCTGATATCCGGGAAAGAACGGTGTCCAGGGCTTTTTTTTGACCGCACCACACCGTGGGCACATCTTCAAGAAGGACGTCTTCCCCCAGAAGCAGTCGGCACAGCCCCGGCAGAAAAGGAATCAGTGCCGGTGTTTCCAGAATGCCGCTACCCAGAGGATTGGCCACGGCCACATTCCCCGATCGAACGGCCTGCACCAGCCCTGGAATTCCGGTGAGTGAAGCATTGCCAAACACCAGGGGGTCACAGGCCGTGTCCTGTAGACGTCTTAAAATCACATCCACCGGATGCAGGCCCTTCAGGGTTTTTAAAAACACCGCATCATTGCGCACGGTGAGATCACTGCTTTCCACCAAGGTAAAGCCCATGTACCGGGAGAGAAAAACATGCTCAAAATAGCTGGGGCAAAAAGGCCCCGGGGATAGCATGACAATGGTGGGCTCCCGTTTTTTCAGGCCCGAAATTTCCATGAGGGCATGGTTGAATGATTTAAAAAAGGGGGCCAGGCGCATGACCTTGCCGGAATGAAACATCCGGGGCAGAATTCGGGAAAGGATAATGCGGTTTTCAAGGGCATACCCCGCTCCAGAAGGGTCCTGGGTCCGATGATCAACCACCCGCCACACGCCGTCGGAAAAACGGCATAGGTCTGTGGCATGGAAATGAAATGCCGGGGCATCCTTCCGGTACATGCCATGGCACTGACGAAGAAATTTCGGGTTGGCAAAGAAAAGTTCCGGCGGCAGGTGATTGTTGTGGATCAAGGTTTGGGGGCCATAAATGTCTGCATGGATGGCTGCCAAAAGTCGGGTTCTCTGGGCCACCCCCTTTTCCAGGGCTGGCCATGCCTGGGCAGAAATGGGCAAGGGGATGGGATCCAGCTCCCAGGGACGCTCCTGCCCGGCATCATCATTGAACACGTCATAGGCCACGCCATGTTCATGCATGATCTGGCGGGCCTTTTGCCATCGGCGTTCCAGCTCCCGGTTGCCAAGGCTGTTCAAATAGGTGAAGACACCCTGCCAGTGAGGATGGGGGGTGCCGTCCGGGGCCACGATGCCGCTACAGCTATCAGGAAATAAAAACGCCCCGGGAAACACGGGATCAGCGGTGGTGGCATCGTCTTCCATGTCAGTATTGGGTAAAATACTGCTGCTCTGCTGCTGAAAAAGAACAGAATTCTGCCGGGGAGGATTTTCCGAAAAATGGGGTGAATCTGATGTCATAATGATATCTTGGCTGTACCATGGTTAAAGAATAGGAGAAAGGGAGCACCTTAAGAAATGAGTCCAAAATAACTTTTCCATTTTGGAGGCGGGGACAGATTTAAAAATTTGTCTCCAAAGCGCACAAATGGGCAACTTGTTTAAAATTCATTCCTAAATAATAAGGGAAAGGGAACCCCTTAAATCAAAAAAACGGAAATTTATCAGATAAGGGGTTCCTGCACAAGTTATCTTTTGGGTCGGGTCCGCAGATCAAGGGTATGGGGAAAGGCCTTGTTCACGGTTTTGGGTGGTATCTGCTCCAGGGGTCCCGGGGTGTGCCCGAAACTGAAGAACCGAGAAACCCGCCGACCCTCAGCCTCATAGGAATTAACGGGAAACACCTCATAACTGCGGCCCCCGGGGTGGGCCACATGGTAGGTGCATCCGCCAACGGACCGTTTATTCCAGGTATCCACCAGATCAAAGATCAGCGGTGCATGGCTTCCGATGGTGGGATGCAGACACGACGGGGGCTGCCAGGCACGGTACCGCACGCCTGCCACAAATTCCCCCTGGGTACCCGTGGGCTGCAGGGGCAAGGGACGGCCATTGCACAGCACCATGTACCGGGAATCGGTCATGTTTTTCACTAACACCTGCATTTTTTCCAGAGAAGAATCCACGTACCGGGCCGTTGCGCCACCGCCGGGCTCTTCACCCAGTACATGCCAGGGCTCCATGGCCACCCTTAATTCTATCTCCATACCGGCATGGGTCACATGGCCCACAAAGGGAAAGCGGAACTCAAAATGGGGGTGGAAATGCTCGGGGGTCATGGGGTACCCGTCCCGGGTGAGTTCATCGAGCACCTGCCGGAAATCCTGCCACACATAATGGGGCAGCATGAACCGATCGTGCAGGGTGGTGCCCCAGTGAACCAGTTTTTCTTCATAGGGTTTTTTCCAGAATTTCACCATGAAGATACGCAGCAGCAGCTGCTGGGCAAGGCTCATCTGGGCATGGGGGGGCATTTCAAACGATCGGAACTCCACCAGGCCCAGCCGCCCTGTGGCACTATCCGGCGAGTAGAGCTTATCAATGCAGAACTCGGCCCGGTGGGTGTTGCCGGTGAGGTCGGTGAGCAGATGCCGGAACAGCCGGTCCACCAGCCAGGGGGGGCAGGGCAGATCGGAGTTACCGGTCTGATTTTTCAGCTCATCAAAGGCGATCTCCAGTTCATAAAGGGTATCATGACGGGCCTCATCTATACGCGGGGCCTGGCTGGTGGGTCCCATGAACAGTCCTGAAAAAAGGAATGAAAGACTGGGATGATTGTTCCAATAGGTGAGAAAACTTCTCAGCAGATCCGGGCGTTTGAGCCAGGGACTTTCAGCCGGGGTGGCACCACCCATGATGATGTGATTGCCGCCGCCGGTGCCACTGTGACGACCGTCCAGCATGAACTTTTCCGTTCCAAGCCCCGTCTGCCGGGCGGCTTCATAGAGTTCCGTGGTGTTTTTTACCATCTCCTTCCAGCTATGGGCCGGATGAATATTGACCTCCATGACCCCGGGATCCGGGGTGATGCTGAACCGGTTGAAACGATGGTCAAAGGGCGGCGCGTACCCCTCTATGATTACGGGCATCTTTGTGATGGCTGCGGCATCTTCAATGGCGGTGATGAGCTCAAAATAATCCACGGCCCGCTCCATGGGGGGCATGAACACATAAAGCCGTCCCCCCCGGGGCTGGATACAAAGGGCCGTTCGGATGATCCAGGCCGCAGAATCGCCCACAGCGGGTTTGGGATCGTCAAAGGGGCGGGGCTGGGGCACCACATCTCCCCTTGTTTCTTCTTCGGGGTTCCCTTCAAGGTGGGTCTGGGATTGCCGTTCCGCCACCAACGCCTTTATCTTTTCTTTATCGGCCTCGGAGGTCAACGGGTCCGGCAGGGGTTCTCTTTTTCCCATGGGATCTTCTTCCACCACATGGGGGTATTCCTTTTCCGTCACCCAGGGCAGGGAATCCAGGGGCAACCGCAGCCCCATGGGGGAATCACCGGGAATGAGAAACAGGGTTTCGTTTTTCAAATGCCAGGGACCGCTCTTCCATGAGCCCTTTTGCAGGGGCAAAACAAAGCCGGTTACCTCACCAACCCCCCTTTCAAACACCAGGGCCATGCGGGCCCGGTCTTCCGCATTTTTAAGTTTCGGGTCCGTGGGGGTGACATTAACGGGCAGGCGTTGCTCCTTCCACAGCCAGTGGAAGATATCCTCGTAGGCCGGCATGACATATTTCGTATTGACCCCCAGAACGCCTGCAATGGTGTTCATGAGTTTCTGGGCCTGGTCCGGGCCGAAGCCATAATCTTTTTCTTCATCGGCAAGAAGGGCATCATCCCGCCACACCGGCTTTCCATCCCTTCGCCACAGACAGGTTAAGGCCCACCGGGGCAGGGATTCACCGGGATACCACTTGCCCTGGCCAAAGTGCAGCAGACTGCCCGGTGCCCATTGGGAGCGCAGTCGTTTGAGAAGCGCCACGGACAGGGGCTTCTTGGTGGGACCCACGGCCCCGGTGTTCCACTCATCGCCTTCCATGTCCTTTACGGACACAAAGGTGGGTTCTCCGCCCATGGTCAGGGTGATGTTTTCCTGCCGGATCTCTTCATCCACCCGGTGGCCAAGGGTTTCAATTTCGGTCCAAATCTCCTGGGGATAGGGTTTTGTGGAACGGGGATCTTCATGTATCCGGGTGATCTGCATGGTGTGGCTGAATTCCACCTCGCATTCTTCAAGGGCACCGGTCACCGGAGCCGCGCTTCGGGGATCCGGGGTGCAGGCAAGCGGAATATGTCCCTCTCCGGTGAGAAGACCGGAGGTGGCATCAAGACCGATCCACCCGGCTCCGGGCAGATACACTTCGGTCCAGGCATGCAGATCCGTGAAATCCTGCTCCGGACCCGACGGGCCTTCCAGGGATTTCACGTCCGAGGCCAACTGAATGAGGTAGCCGGAAACAAACCGGGCCGCAAGGCCCATGTGCCGGAGGGTTTGTACCAAAAGCCAGGCCGAATCCCGGCAGGAACCGCTCAATTTGGTCAGGGTCTCTTCACAGCTTTGGACATTGGGCTCCATGCGGATGTTGTAACTAATCAATTTTTCCAGGCCCTGGTTCACCATGACCAGGAAATTGTTAGTGTCCATTTGGGTGCGATCAATGGATGCCAGATACTCTTTTAATTTTTTCCCCGGTGGCTCCACCTCCAGAAAGGGTTTCAAATCCTTGGCAAGATCGGGTTTATAGGAAAAGGGGCATTGTTCCGCATGGGGTTCCAGGAAAAAATCAAAGGGATTGATGATGATCATCTCCGCCACCAGATCCACTTGAATGGAAAAATGGTCGGTCTTTTCCTGGAAATTCATCCGGGAAAGATAATTGCTGAAGGGATCCTGCTGCCAGTTGATGAAATGATCGTCCGGTTTGATGGTTTGGGAATAACTCAAAATGGGAGTGCGGCAGTGGGGGGCCGGTCGCAGTCGGACCACTTGGGGTCCCAGTTGAATTTTCCGGTCATAGGTATAATCGGTTTTATGATACAGCGCCACTTTAATGGCCATAACGGGTTCTCCATGGTTAAACTTAATGATCAAATTTTTATATTGACAATATCTCGAAAGGGCCAGACTTGCGTTTTTTTATATGAAAATGAAGTGTCCAAGTAGCCTCAGCAGAGCCCCCCCCCGATGGGTAATAGGAACCGGCCAATTGGGCCGTCTACGGTTCCGGGCCGGGCCCATTGCCCGTCGGGGGGGGGCGGCATCTGGCCGTTTTCATTTTTTGCAGTGCCCGCAAGAACAGTCCCGTTACTGGGAGGTCCCCCCATTGGCGGGTGAAGTAATGACCTTAAAAAAGGCGTTGTGGATATGACCGCCCACTGTGTTGACCTTGGTCTGAAGATCATCCAGGTATTCGTGCATGCCCATGTCTATGGTTTCATCTATATCTGAATAGTCCAGATCGGCACACAGCCGTCCCAGACTTCTTTCCGCCGGATTGGACACCGTTCCCACCGGGGTACCGGAAATCTTATGCAGAGCCAGCTCCCCCTTTTTAAGACAATAACGGATGGACCGGGGAAATTCACTGTCAAATATCAGGAAATCACACACCTGTTTCGGGATAATTCGATGAAACCGCTTGCGGTACATCTCCAGCGCACTGGCAGATTTGAGCACCGCAGCCCACTGGATGGAATCATAGGGGGTGTTGACCTCTCCTGCCCGGGGCAACAGCATGAAATACTTTACATCCAGAATCCGGGAGGTTTTGTCCGCCCGCTCCAGCAAAAGACCGGTGAGCGCAAACTGAAAGGCTTCACCATGGGACATGGTGGAGTACAACAGACCGGTGAACATATGACCCCGCATGGTGATGATCTTGAAAAATTTATGGGGATTGCGGCTGGCATAATCCGTGGTGCTGGCATCTTTCAGTTCAAGGTAATAGCGATTGACCTGCTCCCACATTTCAGAGGAGATGATCTCCCGCACTGACCGGGCATTTTCCCTTGCCGCCCTCAGAGAAGAAAGTATGGAATTACCATACGCCGGATCCAGGGCAAGGAAATGGATCACATTTTTTGCCGAATAATCATTCCCATATTTTTTCTCAAACAGCAGGTGATCCCCGGTGGCCATGACGATGGGCTGCCACTGCCGGGTGGCCTCGGCGGGAAAATCCAGGGTCAGATTCAGGTTCACCGTGATAAACCTGGCAATATTTTCGGCCCGCTCAATGTATCTTGTCATCCAGTAAACAGAACTTGCAACGCGACTAAGCATAGGGTCCTCCTGTGGTGTCACCGGGAATTGAGGTCTGGGATTGTGATTGAGAATCTACAGGCGGCAGGGGTGACGGGGACGGATTGTCATCCCCTTCACTGTCCCGGTCGGTAACCCAGGTATCCTTGGTGCCACCGCCCTGGGAAGAGTTCACCACCAGGGAGCCTTTTTTCAATGCCACCCGGGTGAGCCCGCCGGGCATCACATAAATTTCCTCTCCATAGAGAATATAGGGTCTTAGATCCACGTGCCGTCCTTCAAAATGATCGTCCACAATGGTGGGCACCCGGGACAGGGAGATGGTGGGTTGGGCAATATAATTTCTGGGGTTTTCCTGGATGAGCTGTGCAAATTTTTCCCGCTCTTCCTTGCTGGCATGGGGGCCGATCATCATGCCGTAACCGCCGGATTCATTGGCCGCTTTTACCACCAGTTTATCCAGATTTTCAAGGACATGGGCTCTGGCTTTATCCTCCCGGCAGATGAAGGTGGGCACATTGGGCAAAATGGCATCCTCATCCATATAATATTTGATGATTTTAGGCACATAAGCATACACGGCCTTATCATCGGCAATACCCGTACCCGGCGCATTGGCCATGGCCACCCGTCCGGAGCGATAAACATCCATGATGCCGGGAACCCCCAGCATGGAATCGGCCCGAAAGGCTTTGGGGTCCATGAAATCATCATCCAGACGGCGGTATATCACATCGATGCGCTGGAGGCCTTTTGTGGTGCGCATGTACACAAATCCGTCGGACACCACCAGATCCTGGCCTTCCACCAGCTCCACCCCCATCTGCTGGGCCAGAAACGAATGCTCAAAATAGGCGGAATTGTACATGCCCGGGGTGAGTACCCCGATTTTGGGTTCTGCAATACTTTCCGGGGCCAGGTTTTCCAGGGTGGCCAGAAGGTTGTTGGGATACTCATCCACCGGTCGAACCCCAGAATCGGCAAAGACCTGGGGAAAGGTGCGTTTTAATACCTGGCGGTTTTCCAGCACATAGGATACCCCTGAAGGGCAGCGCATGTTGTCTTCCAGTACATAAAACCGGCCATCCTTATCCCGGATGAGATCTGTTCCGGTGACATGACACCAGATGGATTTAGGAGGATTCAAGCCCTCACATTGTTTTCGGTAGGCGGCACAGGTCATGATGAGATCTTCGGGGACCACCTTGTCTTTTAAAATTTTCCGGTCATGGTAAATGTCATCTATAAATTTATTCATGGCGTAGATGCGCTGCTGCAATCCCAGCTCAATCTCCCGCCAGTCTTTGTTATCAATGATGCGGGGAATGACGTCAAAGGGAAGTATTTTTTCGGTACCCTCTTCACTGCCGTACACAGCAAAGGTATTTCCCAGCTGGAGCAGGGCTGTTTCAGCGGAACGCTGTTTGTGCATCAGGTCGTTTGCTGGCAGGGACTCGATCTTATCAATTAAGAGTTCTGCACCGGGGCGGGGAAGATTGTTTTCATCGAATAACTCATCATAAAATCCCTCGGTATCGTAGTTTGAAAATTTCATGGCAATTCCTCGGCTGTTGTCATAGGTGATGTATCAAACGATGCTCCTTTTTTTCTCGTTGCATGTATCCGGTGGAGGAGCTGACGTGCGCTACAGGCATTTTTGCTTAACGTTGACGCTATATTGCGACCCCGGACAAAAGAACAATAACATAAACCAGGTTTCATCTCAACAAGGTTATTGGACTCTGAATCACCACCACCGGAGCATTTTCTTACGCTTTTGTCGCCGGAATGCGAAATCGCCTTTACGTTACTGAGGTTTCATGCCACCTCATCGTTGATTGGGTGTGGTTTGGGTTGCCGGGAATTGATCATATCGAAGAATTATGGTACCCTTCCATGTCCTTAAAATTCCCAGAACCACCGGCAGTCACAGCCCTCGTCCGGTGAACCTACATTTTTTTCGTCAAGCGCATTCACTTCAATTATGCCGACGGTATGGGCAAGTCTATTCATTAATTCTCGCCTTTAATGAAGCATTTTTACACATCATACACATAACTGTCGATCATTTCACAGCCCTTCAAGTAGCTTGTAATACTCCTTGAGAGTATGAATGGATTCCATTGTGGTTTGGAACAAAATCCAACTGAGAGCAAGTATTCCTATTGTGAGTCCAATCTTCCATGTCCTTGTCATTTGCGGATGCCACCAAATTAGTGGCAATGCCAGAGGCCCTACACAAAAGACTGCGATGATAATAAAGGATTTTTCGAAATACCATTTGACTTTTTCCATAGCAAAACAGGGGTAGGAGTCGTTGGAGGCATTCAGGAATTCACCACAGTGCTTGCACTTTATCGCTTCATCTTGAATTTCTTCTGCGCAGAAGGGACACTTTTTCATTATCGGTTCTCTTGAGTAAGGCAATTATATTATATTATTAAAAAAATAGCTGATTAAATAACTCTCATTCTCAATGGCTATCAAAAAAATATGAGTGTGGCAACAACATTAGTGATGCGGAATTTCTCTTCTATAGTGTATGTTGTGCCATGGAATCAGATTTGGACTTATTACGATACCATCAAGTTTGTTTACAATAAGATATTGAACCGTTCACGGATAGCTGTATCAGCTTTTTCAGATATATAGGGGACCGCAGGATCTTTAGATAAAATCTTTTTCACAATTTCCCTGGCACGCGTCCTGGTATCCTTGCCTCCTTCAGCCTTCCATCGGGCAAAATCTTTATCGTTGGACACCCCATTTCCCATAAAATATTCCGATCGCATGTGACGCATGGTATGTGGAGAGGTAATATAGTTTCCTCCCGGTCCTATGGCATCGATAACCTCCAATGCCAAATGGTCTGAATCGGTATCAATCCCTTTAAGCACCTTACATGCAGCCCCAATGATTTCATCGTCAATAACGTATTGCTCATATCCCACAGCCAACATGCTGTCCAGCATGCCGGCAGCATGGTGGATATAATTAGACCCCCCCATGGCTGCCAGGAGGATATTCATTCCTTTTTCATAGCCCGCCTGTGTATCTGGTATTTTACTTTCTGTTAGACCCGCAGAATTATAGTTGGGAACTTTGATATAACGAGCCAATTGATGAATGGCAGCATTTCCCATTCCGCACTCCACAGCGCCACCGCGATATCCCAAAGTCTTCATATTAGACAAGGCCGGCGCCCCTCCGTAAAGGACACGGCTATTGGGTTTCCACGTCTGACAAATGGCAATCCCCGCCAATTGTTCAGCATGCAACATGGTCAACATTGCCGCCATGGTAAGCGGCGCTGTTGATCCTGCCATGGGTGCACCGGATAACGCCACGGGAATATCATTTTTTACGGCTTCCAACATGGTTCGCATGGGTGTCGTGGAAAGCTTCAGGGGGCTGATGCAAAAACAGCTTATATTGGAATATAAAGGACGGTTTTTTAAGTCTTCGATGGAACGGCCCGTAGCCATGGATAAAAGTTCATGGATTTCAGAAACAACCCTGGCTATATCTTCCTGTTTTTGAACATGGTTGATACCGCCCATGATGTGTTTTGAAACTGACTTGATAAGGGCATAGCAAAAATTAATGTCCGAGCACTCATCGGGCACATCTGTGGGAGTGCAGGGCCGCAGGCAAAAATGAATATTTTCCATTTTGTCCATAATCCGCCCAATATTGTATACATCCTTCAATACAGGCGCCCGCGCCTCTCCTGTTTCCGGATCTAAAACCCGTATGGCAGCGCCACCATTTCCCAGATAGACACGATCCCCACCCAGCATAATGTCGTGATTTTCATCACGGCTGTAAAGGGTAAAATACTCCGGTGCCATGGCAACCTTTTCCAGTATCCAGTCGCTGGTAAATCTCAATCGACCTGCTGAGTGATCGACATTGACCCCTTCAGCTTCAAGAAAATCAATCACATCTTCCAACCCCGCTTCATAAGCCAATCCCGTTGTCTCAAGGATTTGCAGGGCTGCATTGTGAATGGTCTGAATCTGTTCAGATGACAAAGGACGGTATTGCCCTCCTTCAAGGCCCGCAGATGTATAGCTCATTTTTTCCTCCTGAGTAGCGTTTGCAACTTTTAGTGTCTTAGAAATGTTTCTGCGCTTTTTGGGCAAGAAATTATGGCTCATCGCGGATTTGTGTGAAAATTCATAATTTCCAATGCGTAAACGCTGATAATTGGGCATCAAAACCGATCCCAATCACACTAATCCGCGAAGAGCCAAATATATAAATCAAATTCATTAAAATGGAAACTTTAAAAAAAACAGACATTTTCGAACCGGGCATTTTATAACATTTTCACGCCGCCGCTAACAATCAGATGTTAAATTTTACCAAATTGTTTTGATAGATTTTGCTTTTTGTAAGTTCTTATCTGCGGTTATTAATGGCGCTTTTTTAATCACTGAAGTTGCTGATATAATGCGATCAGCAGGATCTTTATTTACTTCATTTGGT
>Ga0307929_1002161_pt1 | contig 13266 bp, 10 predicted proteins | sample AceLakmetage1330_FD_203160 | JGI IMG/M metagenome (GOLD analysis project Ga0307929, IMG submission 203160) | Saline water microbial communities from Ace Lake, Antarctica - #1330 | ecosystem: Environmental > Aquatic > Non-marine Saline and Alkaline > Saline | place: Antarctica: Ace Lake...
ACGATGCACTTCCCTGGGCCATGCCCCTCAATCTTTCCGAGGATGAAGTAATGAAATTGGAGGTGCCCGACATATTCAATTCCTATCCGATGACAGAGATGATCAAGCAGATCGAATACTTAAAAGAAAAATATGGTGAGGTGGTGGGAGACATCAATACTACCGGGGTCCAGAATCTGGCTCTTAAGATCAGGGGCGACCAACTCTACTTTGACTTCTATGAGAATCCGGAACTGTGCCATCATCTGCTCAAGATATGTACGGAATCGATTATCCAGCTCTTTGAGTTCAACCATAAGACCACCGGCACCGGGGCCATAGACGTGACCCCTATGTGTGACCCTAAGCTTTACGTGTTCCCCAACTGCACGGCCGAGCAGATCTCCTTAGAGACCTATAAATCTCAAATCCTGAAATACGATAACCAGGTCGCCGATGCCTGTCATCCGGTTGGCATTCACCATTGTGGATCAGTTGACGAGGTGATGGACGGATATGCAAAGGTGCACCATTTGGAGTTTATAGAGATCGGCTTCGGTTCAGATGTAAAAAGGACCAGGGAGGTCTTTGGCCCTGATGTAGCTGTCAATGCCCGCATAAGCCCTGTGTTGATGAAAAACGGCACAACAGAAGAGGTAGCAGCAGAGGTGCGGCGATTGATAGACAACGGCGCCCCCCTTGAGAACTTCTCCATTGATACAGTTGGCCTGACCTATGGCACCCCTGATGAAAACGTTAGGACGGCGTTAAAGACGGCCGCAGAATATGGCAAGATTAACCGGGATGTTTCCCTGGCTGCTGACAAGCGCCCCTTCTATGGCTCCGGCCAAGTGGCCACACCTGTAGAAACCAGTGTAGCGAGCGCCACAAAAACGGTCGTAATTGGACCTTCTCTCCCCCTTGTTATCATTGGCGAGCGCATTAACCCCACGGGCCGGAAAAAACTGGGAGAGTCCTTGGAGGATGGAAATCTCGATCTGGTCCGATCGGAAGCGATCAGGCAGGTGGAGGAGGGCGCTCATATATTAGACGTCAACGTTGGGGTTTCGGGCATAGACGAACCAAAAATGCTAAAGGCGGCCATATTGGCGATACAGGAGGTCACAGACGTACCACTCTGCATCGACTCGGCCCTCCCAAAGGCATTGGAAGCAGCTCTTAGTGCCTATCAAGGAAAGGCCCTGGTCAATTCGGTCAATGGCGAAAAACATAAGCTTGAAGAGGTACTCCCCCTGGTGAAAGAACATGGGGCAGCAGTGATTGGGCTCACCATGGACGATAACGGAATTCCCAAGGAGGCTGAAAAACGTCTTGAAATTGCCAGGTTGATTGTAGACAGAGCCGAACAGGCAGGTATTCCCCGGGAGGATGTGATCATTGATCCCCTGGCCATGGCTATCAGCGCCGATGACCAGGCCGGTATAGAGACCATCAAAGCGCTCCGGCTTATACGAGATGAACTTGGCGTCAACCAGACATTGGGGCTTTCCAATATCTCTTTCGGGCTACCCGAACGTACATCTATCAATGCAGTTTTTTTGGCTATGGCAGTTTTGAATGGTTTGACCTGCCCTATTTCCGATCCCACCATATGGGAAATGCTAAGGGCTACACTGCTGACTGATCTCCTTCTTGGGAAAGACGAATTTTGCATGAATTATCTCTCCTTTTCCACGAAAAAATCGGGGAAGGGCAAAAAGATTGAAACAGCAGTGAAAGAAGAGGAGCATGAGGGGGCGGATCTGGAACGTATAAAAGAGGCCGTGATTTCAGGAAAGCGGAAATTAGCGGTGGAGTATACCAAAAAGGCCCTGGATCAGGGTGCGGATCCCCAGGACATCATTAATAACTATCTTATTTCGGGCCTTAATATTGTTGGGGAAAAGTTTGAGAAAAAGAAAATATTTGTTCCTGAAATGATGATGGCGGCCAAGTCAATGCAGGCATGTGTGGATCTGGTCAAACCCCTTTTAAACAAGGAGGGAGATGCCAAGGGCCTGGGCACCGTTGTCTTGGGTACGGTCTTTGGGGATCTTCATGATATCGGAAAAAACCTGACTAAACTCCTGTTAGAGACCTCAGGGTTCCGGGTGATAGATTTGGGAGAAAATGTACCTTCTGAAAAATTTTTGGATGCGGCAAGGGAAAACAAGGCTCATATTGTAGGGCTTTCTTCTCTATTGACTACCGGCGATCCCCATGTGGAGGAGACTATTCATGCGATCAAGAATAGCGACCTTGCTGACAAGGTGAAGGTAATTTGCGGTGGGGCTGCTCTTACCCTCAAGTTTGTTGAGGCATGCGGGGCTGACGCCCATGCCAAGGATGCAGCCGACGGGGTGAAGAAGATCAAAAACATGTTGGGAGTGAATTGAGAAATTGAAGGATAATAGGGAATAAACAGTTACCAATTAAGTCTTGTGCAAAAAACACAAGAATTTTTTATTTTTTTCTTTGCGAGCTTTGCGCCTTTGCGAGAGACCTTTTTGGCCCCGGTTTATCCGGGTTAGGGGATTGGGATTTAAAAAATGCCAAGAATTATATTCTCACCCTTTAAAAAGGCCATCGAAACAGATGGCTCCAAGAGCATCCTGCAGTTGGCCCAAGAAGCCGGCATTCCCCTGCAATCAACCTGTGGCGGCAAAAAAATATGTGGCAAGTGCAAGGTCATCATAGAGAAAACCGATGGCCCTTTGTCCCCGCCTTCAGATCGTGAGCAAGAGGTATTAGGCGGATATACAGAAAAGGGGTATCGCTTAGCCTGCGAGACCGTGTTGACCCATGGCGCCACGGTCGTGATTCCAGAAGAAAGCCGGATCAGACGACAGGTCATTCTGACATCGGATACAAAACACTCATATCCTGTCAGATTGCGACCAAAGGTCAGCCATTATTATGTGGAAGTCTCGCCTCCAGATCTCGATTCCGTAATAGCTGACCGGGAAAGGCTTATCCTTGCCCTGGGAAAAACCTATGGAGTCCGTCGACCTAAGCTTGATCCTTTTGTGTTGAGAAAGCTCCCCCACATGCTCCATTCGGACCGGAAAGGGGTTACCGTGGCCATCCGTGATAAAGATGAGATAATCGATCTTTACCCGGGAAGAGGGGACGGGCTATTTGGCGTGGCCTTTGATGTTGGTACCACGACGGTGGTTGCCTTTCTCATGGATTTGATTACAGGTGAGAAGCTGTCAGTGAAACCTGCCATGAATCCTCAGATTGCCATCGGGGATGATGTCATTACCCGGATATCTTTCTGCCAGGAGAACTCCGGAGGTCTGGAAAAACTGCGCACAAGCATTGTTGAGTGCCTCAATGCCTTAATTGCTGAGGCATCGACAGAGGCGGGAATTGATCCGGATCAGATTATGGAGGCGACTGTAGTGGGGAACACGGCCATGCACCACTTGTTTGTGGGCCTCGATCCCCATTATCTGTCCATGGCTCCCTACTCCCCTGTCCTTCAAGAGGGCCAGGACTATAAGGCCAGGGATCTGGGTCTTAAGATCGGGGCTTCGGCCTATGTTCATCTCCTGCCGCTCAAGGCCGGATTTGTGGGGAGTGATACCATTGCATGTGTCCTGGCCACAGGCCTCCACAGAAGCAAGATCTCTACTCTTCTCCTTGATCTGGGCACCAATGGTGAAATTGTCTTTGGCAACAGGAATCGGATGCTCTGCTGTTCAACGGCCGCGGGCCCTGCCTTTGAAGGAGGACACATCCGATGGGGCATGCGGGCCTCAGCCGGTGCTATTGAACGTCTGAAAATTGATCCGGAAACACTGGATGTCAGATGGGAAACCATTGACGATCAACGACCATTAGGTCTGTGCGGCTCAGGTATTATTTCAGCGATAGCTGAGATGATCAGGGTGGGGATTATCTTAGGAAGAGGGAATTTTGACGAAGAGCTTCAAACCCCTCGCCTGCGTAATGGGAAAGATGGCCGCGAATTTGTTTTGGTCTGGGCATCCGAAGCCGCAACAAAACAGGATATTGTAATCACGCAGAAAGACGTGGCTGAATTGCAGATGGCCAAATCGGCAGTCAACGCGGGGGCAACACTCTTGATGGAGGAATTCGAGGGTGAAGAGGTAGAGCGAATCCTGTTAGCAGGAGCATGCGGCAACTATGTTGATCCTCTCGATGCCTGTACCATTGATCTTTTTCCAGGCTGTCTCACTGCAGAGGTTGTTGGTGTTGGCAATGCGGCTGGACATGGTTCCTGCCTGGCCCTGTTAGATAAGAACAAAAGAAAAGAGGCTGAGCGAATTGCCACAAAAATAGAATATCGTGAACTTGCCGCCACAACTCGTTTTCAGGAGCTGTTCGTATCAAGCATGTTCTTTACGTTTGCCCGTGACTTTGAGGATGAGTTCTGATTTGAAACAAACCTTGTTATGCGAGTAAGTTAGTGAATGTTTTTCACCGCCCGCTTCGCTAGAGACGCAGAGGGCGCAGAGAGAAAAGATCTTACAGCGTAATTGCAATGAAGACGGTGGCAGCCCACATCAGAACACGGTTGTGGACAACGTCCTTTGTCTCGTACGGCATGTTGTTATCTGTTTTCCTTCCACTCAAAGGAAAACAGATAGAATCGCAAACTCTGCGCCCTCTGCGACTGGTTTATTGTTTGTCAAAGACCCTTTCTGGGCGATCTTTCGAGTTTCAAGTTTCATCCCCACGGAGGCAAATATGCCAAGACTCTTCTTTAAGAAGCAGCACCAGGTGGAAGCCCTGATTTACGAATATTTAGAACATTTAGAGACGAGCAGGAAACATTTTGCCGAGGCCATAAATACCTGTCTTCAGACCGGTGTTTGCGACAATTTTGACTTCCGGACACGTCTCACCCACAAGTTCGAGTCCAAGGCCGATGATGTGCGTGAAAAAATCAAGGAATTAATGTACGGCAAGGCCCTCCTGCCGGAATCGCGCGGAGATATTATGGGTCTCTTAGAGGCCATGGACATAGTCCCGAGACTCTTCGAGCTGATCCTCCAGATGATCAAGACCCAGAAGCTGATCATCCCCGATCTCATCGCATCCGACATCAAAGAGCTTCTCGATGTCTCCTTCGAAAACTGTGAGCTTATGATAAAACAGGTCAAAACCCTTTTTGGAAGGGCCAAAGGAATAAGGGCCCTCGTTTCCACCATCGACTTTAACGAAAGCCGTTGTGACCATATCGAGCGTGGCATCATCACCAAGATCTTTGAATCAGATTTAGATCCCTTTCAAAAGTTGCAACTTAAAGAGATGGTCGTAAATATGGGTGAGATTTCAGACCAGACCGATCGTATATCGAAAAGGGTCAATATCATCAGTATGAAGAGGCATGTATGATGCTCTCTCTTTTGGGAGGGATATTCTTAGGATGGTCCTTAGGCGCCAACGATGCATCCAATGTCTTCGGCTCGGCAGTCGCGGCCCGGATGGTCAAGTTCCGGACAGCGGCAATCTTGGCATCCGTTTTTGTCCTTTTAGGGGCACTCCTTGAAGGCCAGGCAGGGATCGAAACCCTTAAAGGCCTGACTCCGCTGAACCTTGAACAGGCAGTTGTCTCTTCAATGGCAGCCGCTGTCACTGTAACCATCATGACATTTTTCAGCCTCCCGGTCTCGACCTCCCAGGCGGTTGTGGGGGCCATCTTAGGGATCGCTCTGCTGAACCAGAACATCAACATCCCTGGATTGGGAAAGGTAGTAGCGTGCTGGATTGGTACCCCTGTAGGGGGGATGATAATCTCCATCATGATCTACAGGGTGCTGGCCTTCTTTTATAACAGACTCAATATCAATCTGTTTCAGGCTGATAACCTCCTGCGCCTCTCATTGATAGGGGCCGGTTCTTATGGCGCATATGCCCTCGGGGCAAATAATGTTGCCAATGTGACAGCGGTCTTTGTCGGCGCAGGAGAATTGACCCTGTTCTCGGCTGTTCTCCTTGGGGGCCTGAGTATCGACCTTGGGATACTGACTTTTAGCAGACGGGTCATGGAAACCGTAGGGAGGCGGTTGGTAAGATTAGACCCCTTTTCAGCGCTCGTAGTGCTCCTGGCCGAGGCTATCACGGTCCACATTTATACCATTATTGGGGTTCCGGTCTCGACCTCTCAGGCCGTAATCGGAGCCGTCTTAGGAGTAGGCATTATAAAAGGTATCAGCACAGTGGAGAGACGCACACTGATAAACATTCTCTTTGGCTGGTTTCTCACACCAACGATAGCCGCTGCAATTGCATTGTCCATCTATTTTGCAATTCATCTACGTTATGTTCCCACGGGTTGACAGTACAGAAATCGCCGGGCTATTGAGTGGAAAGTAATTTAAGACGAAGACCGGAAATGTATCAGTATGAGACCTTGAAAACCGAGATAAGAAAACATAACTTTATCTTTTGACACAGGTTCAAATAGTAAATCCACGGTACAACACATAACTTTTACAAGACAATCATGATGGTCTCGTAAAAAGTCTCCAAGGCCGTCACTCCCGCGAAGCTTGTCCTCGACTCCGATCGGGGAGCGGGAGTCCAGAACTGGTTGATTTTACTGGATTCCCGCTTTCGCGGGAATGACGACAACGGGTGCTTTCCGACTTTTTACGAGTTTGTCAATCATGATTATGTAAAATTCATTTTTGGAGGATAAATGTTAATGGAATTAACCGAAACAAGATATGAAATTGATAAGGGAATAGCTACAATTACTCTGTATCGGCCTGACAGGATGAACGCCTTTACTCCCACGATACGAAAGGAACTGATCGAACTTTTTGCTGAGGCAGATCGCGACGATGCGGTTCGCGTAGTCGTAGTGACAGGCGCGGGCAGTGCGTTTTGCGCTGGCGCAGATCTCTCTGCAGGCGGTTCGACATTTGACCGGTCCGAAAAGGCTACCATCAGTGAGTATCGTGATGGAGGGGGTCAGGTTGCATTAGCTATATTCAGATGCCGCAAGCCTGTAATCGGGGCTATTAACGGACACGCAGTAGGAGTTGGCATTACAATGACTTTAGCGATGGATATGCGGATTGTAGCCGAGGACGCAAAAATCGGTTTTGTCTTTGCACGACGTGGCGTCCTTCCGGAGGCATGTTCCTCATGGTTTCTACCCCGTATTGTTGGCATAGCCAAGGCCACTGAACTCGTATATACGGGGCGTTTATTCCGGGCCTTAGAGGAAGTGAACTCCGGCCTTTTTAATTACGTGGTGCCCCGCGACAGGGTGCTTGCAAAGGCTATGGAAATCGCAAAAGAGATCGCGGACCACACCTCAGCTGTATCCGTGGCCCTTAGCAAGGCACTTCTTTGGCATGGTTTAGCGGAAGATGACCCCCAGTCAGCCCACCTTATAGACTCGCGCTGTTTCTACTGGGCAGGGAAGCAGAAGGATGCAAATGAAGGGGTACAGAGTTTTTTGGAAAAGCGCCCGCCGAAGTTCACCATGAGCGCCTCAACCGACATGCCTGATTTTTACCCCTGGTGGAAGGGACCCAAAGTTTAGAGGCTTTTATTCTGCCCCACTGGGTTTTACTATGATCACGGGTTTTCGAGTATAGCGGTATGGAGGCACGATATGGTTAAGCATCTATCGTTTCTTAGTAAGTCAATTTCGCCTCCGAAAATAGCGTTCTAAGTCCATAAAACAGGGAATTTCTTGCTCATTTCCTGTTTATTACAACCGATTACCTTGGCCCTGCCCCAACCAACAAGGAAAACAAAAATACTCACCTGTCCATGAGGCCGGGGTGTTCTGTCAAAACCCAACGGCATCCATTCCCTTGAGCCCGATTATCTCCCGGGCCTCGGGTGGGGTGGCCACGGCGCTGCCCAGTTCCTCGCAGATATTTCGCATTTTTTCCACTAATTGCCCATTGCTTTTGGCCAGTTCGCCCCTGTCGATGAGGAGATTGTCTTCTAAACCAACCCGGATGTGGCCGCCCATGGTCAGGGCCACGGCGCCCAAGCGGAATTCGTTGGGCCATCCAGTGCCAATGACCGACCAGGTGTACTGATCGCCAAACAGACGATCGGCGGTATTCTTTAAATGGACCAGGTCGTAGACCGTGGCCTGGGTTCCCCCCATGACGCCTAAGACAAACTGCATGTGCAGGGGAAATTCCAAAAAGCCCTTTTGGACCAGATAGGAGGCGTTGTAGAGGTGGCTGGTGTCGTAGATCTCTAATTCCGGCTTGGTGTGGTTCTCCTTCATGATGGTGGTGACCTCTTCGAGAGAGGCAAAGGTGTTGGGAAAGATGTAGTCCCGGCTCGCTTCCACATAGTCCTTTTCCCAGTCGAATTTCCATTCCTTGATCCGGTCCAGGAGGGGATGCATAGAAAAATTGATGGAGCCCATGTTCAGGGAGCCCAATTCGGGCTTGAACAGGGAGATGGTGGCGGTCCGCTGTTCGATGCTCATGCCGGCCCCGGCTCCGGTGGTGATCCCGATGACCACATCGCAGTGGGCCTTGATGTCAGTGATGATCTCCCGGTACAATTCCACGTCTGCAGAGGGCCGTCCGTCTTCGGGGTTCCTGGCGTGGATGTGCACCACCGCAGCGCCAGCCTTCCAGGCGACCACGGCTTCGTCCGCGATCTCTTTCGGCGTGATGGGAATATGGGGGCTCTGGCTCGGAAAGGTGGCTGCGCCTGTCACTGCCGCTGTTATAATGACCTTTTTCATTGCTTTTCCTCCTATGCAGACCTTGTTGAGTGCTTGAGTTGATGCCGTGTCCTGTCGGGCTACGTTTACACTAACCTACAAGTTTATATTTTTGCGCCTCTTTGCGGCTGAAAGCATTTTCCCGGCAATGTGTATGGAAGATTCGTGTTTAGCGCAAATTTTTTAATATAAGGTCAGCGCACAACATGGCGCTTTTGGCCGCGCCGTTTGTGGCTAACCCTCTCCCCACATACGTATCACCCGCAAAGAAAAGATTGGGGATGCCCGGGGCCCTCAGGTCCGGCTTGAAACGCCCCACCAACCCCGGCTTTCGGGCCAGCCCGTCACAGCCGTCCACATAATAGGGAAGTCGCCATTCCACCTTTTTCTCGATTCCGGGAAACATCTCTTTGATATCTTCCCACATGAGATTCAACAGCCTCTGCCTTTTGAATCTGTCTGATGCCTCGGCGTGCTCGCAGACGATATCAGTATGAAAAAGCTGTTTTCCTTCCGGCACCACATGTGGTGAAAAATTGGAGGCCGGGAACCCCTGAAAAGGGAATCCTGCATGGTTCGTCTTCAGGGCAGTAAAGAAACACCTCTTCTCCGGCTCTACGACCGGTTCGGACAGACCGATCACATAACCGATGAGGCCCGTAATTTCGTACCGGATATCCAGAATGCGTTTGATCCACCACCCGGGCATGGGACTGGTTTCCGGATTGAAGTCAATAATATTTTGTAACTGGTAAATGGGCAAGGCGCAGACTACCTGATCCGCACAAACAGTTTCCGTTTCACAAAGCCTGTATTCTTCCTGATAGATGTGTTTTGCTGAAGGCACGCAAACGCCTGCCGCCCTGTTGTCCTGAATTACGATCCCCTGTACCTGGCAAAGGGTTTCTATTGTGCCGCCGTTTTCCCGGATGACCTCGACCAGTCCCCTCGTGATCCCTTCCATCCCTTCCAGTGGATAACTTGCCTGCAAAACCTGTCTCGTCTTCTGAAGGTTCTCCCTTGCAATATAGAGCACTTCGCCGGCGGCCATATCAATGGCCCTGGGAATCGTGGTCATAATCATGCCGATGTCGGTAAATAATTCCCTGATAGAGGGCTGTGGGACATTTTCCGTCAACCACTCCTCAAGGGAACGATTGTCCCACGCCTCAATGTCTCCGTCCTTCATAACAGCGACTTGCTGCAGTAAATCCCTGAAGGCGTTCTTGTCCTTATCACTCATAGGGACAAGCTCCGCCACATTAATAAAACGCTCCCCATTCCACATATCCACAGTCTGACTGAATGGGGCCCACTTTATCTCTTTGCCGACCCTCATGTTCAATTCAGTGCAACTCGACTTTTCGCCCAACTCGATCAAATGGAGGCCCACGTCAACGGTCCAACCTTTTTCAGGGTAACCCTCATAGCTCATCAGCCTGCCGCCGGACTTGGGAAATCGATCCAGGACCAGGACCCTCTGTTCAGCCTCTTTCGACAGAATGGCTCCCACTCCCAGACCGGCAATACCGGCGCCTACGATAATGGTGTCGTATCGATCTTGCATCAGTGTTCCTCCTCTTTTTCTTATGTGGCGCTTGTCTATGAGACTGTATCTCATGATTTGAAAGGACAGCAATTCAAATCGCTAACGGGTTCGGTTTGCGAGAATCCGGTTCAGCGCCTTTACGCGGCCTTTGCGGATCGCACGGCACAGGGACTCCACCGAGTCGACCCGGTCTTGAAAAACGGTTCGGCACATGCCGATGGTACGGAGATCATGGGCATCGCTACAGCCGATGCCAGCGATGTTCATGTCGGACATCGTCTGCGCCGCTAGCCTGCGGCTTTCCTCATCGTAAGAAGGGTGTTCCACCTCCAGGCCGTCCAGATTCAGATCCCGTGCCAGGTGTGCGCTGCCGTAGAAGCCCTCGCTGTGTTTGGATCTTTTGAAGGGGTGGGCCGCGATGACAACCCCTCCCTCGGCGTGGACCATCTCGATAAGTTCGTGGGCCGTTTTGTTGGAACCCAGGCTTTCCGGATATCCATAGACCAGGAACTCTCCATGAAAGATACCCGTCGTGGAATAACAGGCCGCTTCCTGTCCCGGGACCACCACCAGTCCGTCCACGCCGCTTTTGGACACCAAGGCCGCCAGTTCGTCATCCGGCCACCGGATGCCGTGTTCTGTCAGGGCGATGAGGTCCAGCCCCACCCTTGAGGCGATTCTCAGAGCGGCCACGGGGTCGATGTTGCTGCAGCCCGAGTATCGCATGGTGTGGATATGGAGATCGGCCCCCATCCTTGTCTCACAGTCCCATCTGCTTGCTGATGACCTCGTTCATGATCTCGTAGGTCCCGCCGCCGATGGAAAAAAGCCTTGAATCCCGGTAAAGTCGTTCCACCAGGTATTCCCGGCAATAGCCGTATCCCCCGTGGATCTGGACCGCGTTATAGACTACCCGGTCGCACACGGACGTGGCAAAATTCTTCGCCATACACACCTACTTGAGGGCCTTTTGTCCCTGACCAATCATGCCGGCTACGCTGTAGTTGAACCGCTTGGCAGCTTCCACACCCGTGGCCATCTCGGCCAGTTTGTGACGGGTCACCTGAAAACCGGTCAATGGCCGTCCAAAGGCCTCGCGCTCCCGGGCATACCGCGTGGCGGCCTCCAAGGCCATTTCCGCCACGGTATGGGCCTCCACGGCCAAGTAAAGGCGTTCTTTTTCAAAGTTGACCATGATCCCCTTGAAGCCCTGGTTTTCCTCTCCTAAGAGATTTTCCACCGGCACCTGGCAATCCATGAAGGAAAGCTCGGCCGTGTCCGAGGCATGCCATCCCATCTTTTCGATGTTGCGGGAAACAGCGAACCCCGGAGTCCCCTTTTCGATCAATAGCAGACTGATCCCCCTGGAACCCGGCCCGCCCGTTCGAACGGCCGTGGTGACCAGGTCGGCACGCGTTCCGCTGGTGATAAAGGTCTTGGTCCCATTGACAACGTACTGGTCGTCCCGGCGCACGGCCCGGGTCCGGAGATTAGCCACATCGGATCCGCCGCCCGGTTCCGTCACCCCTAAGACCGCGATCTTTTCCCCTCTCACCACGGGCGGGATGAATCGTTCCTTCTGCTCAGGGGACCCTAACGCCAGCACAGGGGGGAGCCCGATGGATCCGCAGCCGAGACTGGAGGCCAAGCCCACCGAGCCGCACCGGATGATCTCTTCGGCATAGACTACTTCGTGGAAGATGTCGCACGGGGTACCGCCGTACGCCTCCGGGTAACCCATGCCCAAAAAACCGGCGTCACCGGCCTTTTTGTAAAGGTCCCGGGGAAAGGTCTTTTCCTGTTCCCACTGATCCACATGGGGAGCGATCTCACGGGCTACGAATCTCCGCACCTGGGTGCGCATGATCTGGTGGGACTCTGAAAAATATGTCCGATCCATTTTCATCCGAACCCTCCACCCTTGTGGCAGTCGACCCCGTGAGCCGTTATAAAGACCTGCTCCTGGGACGGCCCGAGCCCTTCCGGCCGAACTACAATCAGGGCCAGGTCATCGACAGGCGAGGTGCTGACATCGTATCGCGCCAGAAGGTCCCCGGGTACGGCTTCCACGGGGTTTTCCTGGATGGAACGGGCGACACAGCCTTTCATGCGGGCAGGTTCTGAAAACCGTAGATCCGAAATCCCGTCTGTCGCCAAAACGAAGGTCGAACCAGCAGGCGCTGGAAAGCCCTCGGTCTGATACAATCTTTTTGACCGGCCCACCATCCAGAAATTGGTCTGAGAGACCTGCCGCAGTCCGGTTTCCGGATCAAACTGGAAAAGCAGGCTGTCCCCGCAGTGACACAGGAGCCCCACAGATCCTGTGTCGCATCTGAGCACTAAGAGCGCCGTGAACGTAGAGGCCTCTCCGTAAGAGATGTCTGCCAAGATCGACTCCGTGGATGTTTTGAATTGCTCGAAGACCTCAAGCATCTCGCTCGACCTTCGGGTTTGGACCCAATCGATCCCCCTGAAACCCAAGACCATGCGGGCAAATTTGGCCATAAACCGGTGAGAGGCGCCGCTTGCCCTTCCGGCCCCGTCGGCAACGGCAAAGAGGCCTTTCCGCAAGTCCATAAAGATGACGTCTTCCCCGCTTGGGCCACCCCGGCCCGGCCTCATCTTTGCGCCCACGCCGCCTGGCTGCTCAAAGGAAAAGGGAGCGTCATGCATGGCGCTGATTCTTCCTCTCATCGGATAATTTCAAAGTATTGAATGTCCTGGATATTGCCCTTCATCTCTTCCGGCTTTTTGAATACGGCCTTCACCGGCATGCCCACCTTGATTTTGCTCAGGTCCGTCTCGTTGATGATGTGCGAAAAAATGGCGTCCCCTCCCTCAATCCGGATATAGCCGTAGGTATAGGGAATGGGTCGCTGCTCTCCTGTATCCGGGTCCAAAAAGGGATAGTTGACGACCGAGAAGGCCGTGAGGGTCCCCCTGTTGGGGAGGGGCACCAGCTCATCTAACTCCCTGAAACATGTACCGCAAAGCCTTCTGGGGGGCACGTAGACCATGCCGCACGAGGGACAGCGGATTCCGATGAACCGCC
>Ga0307929_1002163_pt1 | contig 13255 bp, 11 predicted proteins | sample AceLakmetage1330_FD_203160 | JGI IMG/M metagenome (GOLD analysis project Ga0307929, IMG submission 203160) | Saline water microbial communities from Ace Lake, Antarctica - #1330 | ecosystem: Environmental > Aquatic > Non-marine Saline and Alkaline > Saline | place: Antarctica: Ace Lake...
TTTCGCCCGGAATGGACCATCTTCCACGGCCTGGCCCTGGGTGGGGGGCTTGTGGCAGGTGCATACCTCATGCAGATGATTCGACAACGAAACTCAAAAGAATAGAGGGGAAGACACAGTGGACCAGATCATATTGGGAACCGCCGGCCACATAGACCATGGCAAAACAAGCCTCATCCGGGCCTTGACAGGCATTGAAACCGACCGGCTCAAGGAGGAAAAACAGCGGGGAATCACCATTGAGCTGGGATTTGCCTCCATTCCCCTGGAAAGCGGAGAGGTGGTGGGCATTGTGGACGTGCCGGGCCATGAAAAATTTGTCAAAAACATGGTGGCCGGGGCTAGTGGCATTGACATTGTCTCCATGGTCATTGCCGCCGATGAGGGGGTGATGCCCCAGACCCGGGAGCACATGGAAATCTGCACTCTCATGGGCATCAAACACGGTTTCATTGCCATGACCAAAATAGACATGGTGGATGAAGAACTCATGGAGCTTGCCATGGAGGATATCCTGGAATTTACCCAGGGCACCTTTCTGGAGGATGCCCCCATCATCCCTGTCTCTTCCACCACGGGGGAGGGCCTTGAAAATTTCAAAAAAATTCTCAATGAGTTATGTCATAAGATCCCCCCCCGGACCCCTTCTTCCATTTTTCGACTGCCCGTGGACCGGGTTTTCTCCATGAAAGGGTTTGGCACGGTGATCACCGGCACCCTGGCATCGGGCAAGGTGAATGTGGGGGACGATATAATGATCTTCCCCTCCCGTGTCACCTCCAAAGTCCGGGGCATACAGGTCCATGGCAGCAGTGTGGACACGGTGAAGGCAGGTTCCCGCACCGCCATCAACTTCCAGGGGCTGGACCGGGAAACCATTGACCGGGGCGACATACTTTCCACCCCGAACACCCTGCATCCCAGCTACATGGCCGATGCCGAACTTCTCTTTCTCTCCAGCAATACCAAGCCAGCCAAACCCCGCACCCGGGTGCGGTTCCATTCCGGCACCAGCGAAGTGTTCGGCTACATGGTGCTCCTGGATCGGCCGGAGCTTACCCCGGGTGACACCGCCTGTGTGCAGCTCCGCCTGGAAACGCCGGTGTGCCTCATGAAGGGCGACCGATTCGTCATCCGCAGCTACTCCCCGGTAAAAACCATTGGCGGCGGTCAGATCCTCAACCCCGTTGCCAGAAAACACAAGCTCTCCGACACCCAGGCCATAGAGGGATTGACCTGCCTGATCGAAGAAGATCAAGAGATGATTCTCTCCTACTTTGCAGAACAGGGAAAATTTGCCGGTGTCTCCTTTGCGGATTTGAGAATAATGACCAGCATTCCGGATAAGAAACTGGAGGCCACCCTGCAAAAAATGCTTGCCAACCGGCGTCTCATCCAGACCGATAAAGAACAACGAATTTACATCCATGGCGCCCTTTTTGACACCATTGCCCAGGAGGTCCTTGAACGTCTTGCCACCTATCATAAGGACAATCCATTAAAAGAAGGCATGCCCAGCCAGGAACTGAAATCCAAATTCCGGGCATTTAGCGACAAAGATTCAAAACTCTTTCCCTTGGTCATTGCAAGGCTCACCAAAGAGGACAAAGTGGTCCAGGATAAAGGAAGCATTCGTCTTTCCCAGCATGAGGTGGCATTGCAGGTGGATGAGCAGGAAGTCAGGGAAAAATTTCTCAAGACCTACCAGAACTCTGGGCTCACCCCGCCCTTTTTCCGTACCATCTGCCAGGATCTGGCGGTGGATCAAAAGGTGGCAAGGGGGGTGCTTCAAATTCTCATTGATGAAAACCACATTATCAAAACCAAGGACGATCTTTACTTTGATGCAAAGGCCATCAAAGATATTGAAGCAGAACTTGTGGCTTTCCTGCAAAAATCCGGAGAAATCACCACGCCCCAGTTCAAGGATATGGCAGGCATTTCCCGTAAATTTATCATCCCCCTGATTGAATACTTTGACACCATTAATCTCACCATCCGTGTGGGGGATACCCGGCAGTTAAGGAAAAAAAGTTAATGAAAAGGAGTCGCCATAACAAGACCGGGCACTTCCTTTTTAATAGAAAATAAAAACAGGTCAATTTCATTTAAGGAGAAAAAAATGGACAAGAAAAAAAACAAAATTATTCTATGGGGGTACCTGGGACTGATGGTTGCCTTCATCATGGTGGTCACCTTTGGCGGTGATGACAGCTCCCATACACCTGCTGCAACGGAAACACACAATGAAGTTGCCATGGAGGCCCCCGCTGCCCCGGAAGCTACTCACGAAGCAGCCGTTACCAAAGAAAAGGTCCATGCTGAAACCGCCTCACAGGCCAATGAAGCAGAAGAACACCCGGCCGATGAACAAAAAAATATCACTGAAGAAGCACCCCAGGTGGCATCCACTGACACAGTAGAACCCCATGTGGACACCACAGCAGCAGAGACATCAGAAGCGCATGCCGTCGTGGAAACAACCCCTTCGGAAGCGCATGCCGTCGTGGAAACAACCCCTTCGGAAGCGCATGCCGCCGTTGAAACAGCCCATAGGGTAAAGAATCCCTTTGAAGGCAAACCCACCCCGGATGAGGCCATTTGTCTTTTGAGAAAAGGGAACCAGCGGTTTGTCCACGGAGAATCGGCCCACCCCCACATGAATCTTGCAAGACTGCTCCAGGCAGGATCGGAAAACCAGGGAGACCACGCCTATGCCACAGTGATCACCTGCTCGGATTCACGGGTTCCCGTGGAGGCTATTTTTGACGCTGGCATCATGGATATTTTTGTAATCCGCGTGGCCGGTAATGTGTGTGATGTGGATGAAAGGGGTTCCATTGAATATGGTCTTGCCCATGTGAATACTCCGGTGCTGGTGGTGCTGGGACACACCCAATGCGGTGCAGTCACCGCCGTTACCCAGGCCGTTCTGGGGAATGGTCACAAACTGGAGCGAAACATCCCGGCCCTGGTGGACAATATCATTCCAGCCGTTAAAAAAGCCATGGCAGATCATCCCGAGGTCAAAGGCATGGACATCATCCCCATGGCCATTGAAGAAAACATATGGACCGGCATTGAAGAGCTGTTCATGGAAAGCCCGGCCACCCGAAATCTGGTTGCCGCAGGCCAGGTCAAAGTACTGGGTGCCATCTATGACGTGGGGGAAGGTACCATTCAATGGCTACCCCAGGAAAAATCCATGGAAATCCTGAAAAAAGTGGAAGAAAACCCCAAAAAAGCCACCATTGAATAACAGCCCTGTCGGACACAGACTCAACAAATAGTTAAAATGGCATTATCCCACCCCCGACGGCTTCCCGGATCAAAACGGGAACGTCGGGGGTACTTTTACCCTCCCCCGTTGGGTCCCCAATATGCCGCCCAGCTTCCAAAACCCAGCACCCAGTCCCCAGTACCCAATATCCATTAACCGATTTTTCAGACAACCCCGTCCACAAACCACTCCACCACCGTATCCAGGTAAACCATCCCCCCAAGGTTCAGGGCAAACCGCCCTTCAAAAATTTTACCCCATCCCCGTTCTTCCACCCGCTCCAGAACCGTTCGGAACTGTTGCTCAAAAGAATGTTCAGAAATCTGTTCAAAGGCCAGGATATCAATACCATCAAAGGTTCTCAGCCCCAACATCACCCGCTCCATCAACATCTGTTCCCGGGTGAGGGTTTCTTGTTCCATGACAGGCAGTTTCCCCTTGCCAAGGAGATGGACATACCGGGTCACATCCCGGTAATTCCAGGAGCGACGAGCACCATCAAAGGAGTGCGCTGCCGGGCCAAGGCCTGTATAGGGCACACCGGACCAATATTTTTCATTGTGATGGGAGCGGTATCGTTTTTTCTTCGCAAAATTAGACACCTCATAGTGATCATACCCCCGGTGTCCTGCGTGGTGGGATGTTAAGGTAAAAAGGTCGGCTACATTTTTATCTTCCAGGGGAATCACCCCACCGGCCCTGCGGGTATTATCAAGGGGCGTATCGGGTTCATAGGTGAGCATATAACAGGAGAGGTGTTCCGGGGAAAAAGAAAAAGCGGCATCCATGTCCCCCTGCCAGTCCGGGGCCGTTTCATGGGGAACTCCAAACATAAGATCAAGGCCAATGTTTTGAAATCCTGCCCTGCGGGCACTCTCTATGGCCTTGACAGCATCAGCGGCACTGTGGATTCGACCCAAAAATTTAAGTTTTTCATTCTGAAATGACTGGACCCCCAGATTAAGGCGATTCACGCCCAGGGAGTGCATATCGGCAAGATATGTCCCTCCCACGGTGCCGGGATTCACCTCCATGGTCACCTCCACCGGGTCAGAGATACAGGCCAGATCATGGACGCAAGATAAAATGCGCTCCATCTCCCGGGCTGTGAGTACCGAAGGGGTTCCCCCGCCAAAATAGATTGTATCAATGCAATGATCGCCCAGAGAACGCATCCCCATTTCCACCAACAACGCTGCCACGAAATCTTCTTTCAAGGAGAAATCACTGGTGGAGTAAAAATCACAATAGACACATTTTTTAACACAGAAGGGAATATGGATATACAATCCGTGGGGCTCAGACAAAACACTTCCTTTTTCCTGGGAGTTCATGGGAGATGAAGTAACAAAAATCCAATAAATTGCTCATAAAAAAACTAATTACCGTCAAATCCTTTGACATGAACCAAGACCTGATTTATCCTCTTTTTTTCATGAATTTTCATGAATACCAGAATTTTAAATTTTTATTATGGGTAAACCCAAGTGTAATACAAGATTTACCCATGGTAGTTGCAACCAGAAACAGTAGCACCGGAGTATCGACAGCAGAGCCCCCCCGATGGGTAATAGGAACCGGTCAATTGAGCCGTCTACGGTTCCGGGCCGGGCCCATTGCCCGTCGGGGGGCGGCATGATATCATTTTCAATATTCGTTGTGTCCGGCAGGACATGCCCATTATATCGGTGAATCGACACGACGGCTATAGGTAGAAGGATCGCCACAAATAGTGAGACGTATGATAAAAAAAACAACTTTCGCCCTCCTGATTCTGGGCAGCCTGTTTGCACTGGCCGGATTCACCTACATGAATCATTTTGCCAAAACGCCCCTAAGCATTCGGGGAACCGCCCTCCTGGTTACCATTGACAGGGGTGCTGTTTTAAAGCAAATTTCAAATATCCTTTACAACAACCACCTCATCAAAAACAACCTTGCTTTTCAAGCCTTGGTAAGGCTTCAGCAAAAGAGCGGAGCCATCAAATCAGGGGAGTACGAACTTTCCCCTGCCATGTCCCCGGCGTATCTTCTTGACATCCTGTGCCGGGGAAAGGTCAAGCGCTACCGCATCACCATCCCCGAGGGACTCACCGTGGCGGAAATCGCCCAGAAAATTCAGGCCGCAGGCCTGGGGGAAAAAACAGAATTCATGGGACTTGCACATGATCCGTCCTTTTGCACCACCCTGGGTATCCCGGCAGGCCAACTGGAGGGGTATCTGTTCCCAGACACCTACTTTTTTGAAAAATCCACCCCAACACCCCGTCTCATCACCACTATGGTTAAACGATTCAAAGCCATGTTTCCACCGGAGTGGAAAACCCTTGCAAAATCCAGGGGGCTTTCCATGCACCAAGTGGTTACCCTTGCCTCCATCATTGAGAAAGAGACCGGGACCCCCGAAGAACGCCCCCTGATATCATCGGTATTTCATAACCGGCTGAAACAAAAAATGAAATTGCAAAGTGATCCCACGGTGATCTATGGCATTGCCAACTTCAACGGCAACCTCACCCGCCGGGACCTGAAAACGCCCACCCCCTACAACACGTATACAATTAAAGGGCTTCCCCCGGGTCCCATTGCAAATCCAGGCAAACAATCCCTTGAAGCGGCCCTCTTCCCGGCGGAGAGCAACTTCCGTTATTTTGTATCCAGAAACGACACCACCCACTACTTTTCAGAGACATTGAAAGAACATAACCGTGCTGTCAGGAAATACCAACGGGGCAGATAAGGACCGCAGATGAAATAACTTGACAAAAATAGATTCTGCCCCTACGTAGGATTGGTCACAACATGGGCCACTGGAGGGGTCAATCAAACTGATTGAGATAAACAATCAGGGAGCCGCTGTGGGACTTTATCTTCCGATCCCACTCAAACCAGAGCACCACGCCATCCCGCTTGAGCCGCACCAGAAGATCCTCCACCACATGGGGCAGCACCGCTCCAAATTCAGAATGAAGTCCCTTTCCCACCACCACCCGCAGGGTGAAAAAACCGTTTCTCCAGGAGTGCCGAAGGTAGATTTCCGTGCGCGACTGTGCTTCCATGGCGGTGAGACCGTGGAGGTCCAGTTGATCTTGAGGCGGTGGATATCTTTTCAGCCGTTTTTTAAGTGGCACTGGGCGGGGGGGCTCTCTGTCCCTTTTTTCCCTTAAAAGGGCATCCTGATTTTTCCCCTTTAACGAAGATTCCAGCAATTCAGAAAAATTTACCTTATCCGCATTTTCATTTTCAGCCGCCGCTTCCGGCACTTTAAACAAATCGGAAAGATGCAGCTCTTTATCCAGAAAAGGCAGGCCATGGCGATCCTTGATCACCCGCTTCCGACTTTCCGTCAAACCCTTCTCCTGGACACCATCAACCCCATCCGTATTGGGGTCCTCCGGAGCCAATTGTGAAAAAATCCGGTTTAAATCCTGATCTTTCTCAAACACCGGAATCCCGTTTCGATTGACCCATTGGGCAGGGATTGCATTGTATCTTTTTTTTCTTTGTGCGGCCATGGAACCATATTAGTAGAAATGCCTTTTTTTTTCAAGAAGAATAGCGTCATGTTAATTGACTTTACATATACTTACTGATATTGTTTTCCGTTATGGATACAGGAAATATAGCAGAATATATTGATCAACAAAGAGTGGTCTGTGCAGTGGTGACACAGCTAAAGAACCTGCGGCTGAAATTGCTCACGGAAAACAACCGTGAAGTCAATCTTGCCACAGGACGGCTGGCCCATATCTCCCGGGAGGGACTCAACCCTTCGGCCTCCAGGGAGTCCCTGGTGAGAGAGCTGAAGCTCATCTCCCAGAAAAGACGGAATCTGGCACAGACCCTTGACATTGAGGAGTTGTGGGAACTGCTCCACGAAGAGGGAGACCCCATTGACATCCCCACCATGACGGCGCTTTGCTTTGATCCACCGGTGACGCCGGACCACGAGTCCGCTGTTATCCGGGCGTTTTTCAACGATAAGCTCTATTTCAAATTCGGAAAAGACGTGGTGACCCCCAATACGCCGGAGCACATTGAGTTAAAACTCAAACAGATCCAGGAAGCCGAAGCCCGAAAACGTCTCATGGACAACGGGGGCGCATGGGTCAAAGGCATGGACCAGGGGACACCCACGGAAACCCCTGATCCTGAAATCATCAAAATCCTCACCGATTATTATATCCATGAAGGGGAGAGTAAAACAGCCAGCGATGCAAAGGCCATCCTCTCCCAGGCGGGCACAGAATCCCCCCAGAAAATTTTCAACATCATGGTCAAGGCGGGCATCTGGCGCAAGAATGAAAACCTTGATCTCATCCGCCTGGATATCCCCACCTGTTTCCCTTCTCCGGTTATGGAAAGGGCCAATGGTCTGATTTCAACCCATGAAGATTTTACCCAGGACCCCCTGAGAAAAGATTTAAGACAGGTGCCCCTCATCACCATTGATGGGCAGTCCACCCTGGATTATGACGATGCCATCAGCCTTCAGAAAAAAGAAGATGGAGGATATCTTCTGGGAATTCACATCATTGATGTGGGATTTTACATCAAAGACGATGACGTCATTGATAAAGACGCCAGAAGCAGGGCCAGTTCCATTTACATGCCCGATGACAAAATTCCCATGCTTCCCCCCAACCTGTCCGAAGATCTGTGCAGCCTACGGGAAGGGGAAACACGGCCCGGTATTTCCACCTTGGTGAACCTCAACCGTTTTTTTGAACTCATTGACTATGAGGTCACCGCCAGTATCATTAAAGTGCATCACCAGATGACCTACACCGAAGCCAACATGCTTAACGGTGAAGATGATCCCATCACCACACTTCATAAAATTGCCACGGTGCTCCGGGAAAAACGCATCAAGGCGGGTGCTGTACAGATAACCCTCCCGGAAGTCAACCTCTGGGTGGAAGACAATGGAGACATTGGCATCTCCCGCATTGACCGGGAGAATCCCTCCAGAATGTTAGTGTCAGAGATGATGATCCTTGCCAACTCCCTCATGGCAGAGTTCCTTGCCAGCCATGACACCCCAGCCGTTTTCAGATCCCAACCAGAGCCCAAGCAGCGATTGTTCCAGGGGGTGGAAACCTCATTGTTCATGAACTGCATGCAGCGGAAACAGCTCAACAGAGCCGCCACGGGCACCAAACCCGCCCCCCATTCCGGGCTGGGGGTCAAGGCATATTCCACAGCCACCTCCCCCATCAGAAGATATGTTGATCTGCTCACCCAACGTCAGATCCGGGGTATTCTGGGATATGAAACAGCCTATACAAAAAACGAGCTGGAATCCATTCTCCATGTACTGGATATTCCCATGGCCAATACGGGCAGGGCACAGTTTCAACGACGTCGCTACTGGTTGCTTAAATATCTGGAAGGCATGAAAGGGTCTGCCCAGGAAGCCGTTGTTCTGGACAGCCGCAGGGATTTTTTCACCATCCTCATCAAGGAGTTCATGCTGGAGTGGCGATTGCCATCAGGAGGAATGAAACTCAAACCCGGTGATCTGGTCCAGGTGACCATTCAGCATGCCGATGCCAGGCGGGATCAACTGTCGCTGTTCAGTTATTGATGGGATAAACCAATCGGGCGCATTCCCATTTTAATGCGCCCAACCAATCAACACTCCTGAATTAAAATCCAAGGGCGCTTAAGCCAACCTACCAGGGATTAATGAGTCTGTTGATTTAAAGGCGATTTCAGTCTGATTAGATTTCCCCAACACAACATGTGGCAATTAAATTATCAAAAGTACGCTATATGGATGTGGGTTCTATCTGAAATATGAAAATCGCGAATTAATCAACAGGCTCATTAATGCAGTAAGGAACTTCACCATAATAAAACTACCCACTTTCAAATTTAATGCTCAGTATTTACAGCATATTTTAAGTGAAGATGGGTAGGTTATTTGTCATGAGCTCCCGAATCACCTTCCACAACGAAAATTAAAAATGATATCATGCCGCCCCCCCCCCCGACGGGCAATGGGCCTGGCCCGGAACCGTAGACGGCCCAATTGGCCGGTTCCTATTACCCATCGGGGGGGGGCTCTGCTGAGGCTACTTGGACACTTCATTTTCATATAAAACTGCCACGGGCAGACCGTATTCTGGCCTCGGCCTTCCCACAACTAAGCATGAAAAAATGTCAGATACGTCTACTCTTTCATATAACATACATGGCAGTCACCACTGCCACAACGAAAAATGAAAGTCTTTTAATTCCAGCGTGTTGGTGAGACTTTCTTATAAACATACATGGCTGTAAGACCAGCCACAACGAAAAATGAAAGTCCTTTAATTATAGTACGTTGCTGAGACTTTCTTATAAAAAAAAATAATCAAAAGCACCATTGTTTGCAACACGCTTTCCTAATGTTTAAAACTTCTCTGGCCAGTGTACACCATGGTGGCATTATTTTCGTTACAGGCCTCAATGACCTCATAATCATTCATGGAGCCACCGGGTTGAATCACCGATTTAATCCCTTGATTTAACCCCACGTCAATGCCATCCCTGAAGGGAAAAAAGGCATCGCTGACCATGGTTGAACCAATGAGTCCACCTTTTTGAGCTTCCACATCCGCTGTAATTTCTGCCCGTTTATCTGGGTCAACCAGCAGGTTGAACGGCGTGTCATATTTTTCAAAAGAAAAGCGATCCATTAATTTTCGATAGGCCTTATCAACGGCAATTTCAGCCACGCCCACCCGGTCCTGTTCCCCGGTACCAATTCCCACGGTTACATTATCTTTCACGTAAATAACGGAATTGGAGGTGATTCCGGACTCCACCAGCCATCCAAAGCGCATGTCATTGTACTCCTGCTCTGAAGGCTCTCTGTCTATTTTATAGGTTTTTCCCTTGTACTGGGTCTCGGCCACCTTTAGATCATCCGTAGAAAGAGCCGTGGGCGCAAAGGACCACTGGGCCACAATGCCGCCATCCATGAGACTTTTAAAATCCAACACCCGTTCTCCAATATAATTTTCCAGGCGATGGATATTGTTGATGCGAATCACCCGCAGGTTTTTCCGACGGGCCAGGATATCCACGGCTCCCTCTTCAAAATCTGGAGCCACCACCACCTCGGCATACTGATTGGCAATGGCTTCGGCTGTGGCTTTATCCACAGATCGATTCAAAGCGATGCATCCGCCAAAGGCTGCCACCCGATCCGCCATGTAAGCCTTTGTATAGGCGCTTTCAAGACTGTCTGAAATGGCCGCTCCGCAGGGATTGTTATGCTTTACAATCACCGCCCCGGGGGTGCTGGAAAAATATCGTAGGATATTCAAGGCATTATCAGCATCGGTGAGGTTGGTTTTACCGGGATGTTTACCTGACTGAAGCAGCTCCAGGTTAGACACCATGTATTTTCCGGGCTTGATGGTTTCAATTCCCCCCAGCACCAGATTGCCGTTTACCAAACGATAAAGGGCCGCTTCCTGACCAGGGTTTTCACCGTAGCGCAACCCTTTTTGTATCCCGTCAATGGTCCATGCGACCTTATCGTAAAACAGGGTCTGTCGACCGTTTTCATCCACAAAGCTGATCTCCATGGACGGGGTAAAGTGGTCATCCATAACTGTTTTGTACATTTTTTTTAAATCATCCGCCATTTTTTATTCCCCTGTGGTGTTGTAGCAGGCAGCCATATCATCCACAGACATCCCTGCCAGGTAGTCTGCAATGGTTCTGTCATACACCGCTGTATGTTCAAATGCTTTCTGTGAAAGGGCAAATCGATCTGCAAGGGTCAATGCCCCGCTGTTTTGACCCATACTTTTTAAAATACCATCATAATCAGCAGGATTCACCACCGAGGCCACCCGGAGGAAATTCTTTGCCGAGGCCCGGATCATGGTGGGACCGCCAATATCAATGTTACCCCGGGCGTTTTCACAGGTGATTCCCTTTTTTTCAATGGTCTCTTTAAATGGGTATAGGTTCACCACCACCATGTCAATGGCCAAGGAATCCGTACGTTTCAAATCATTCTGATGATCGGGGTTATAGGTTTCCGTGAGAAGTCCCAGATAGACCCTGAAATCCAAAGTTTTTACAAGCCCTCCCTGGGTTTCAGGTTGTCCGGTGTACTCAGATACCTGTTGCAGGCACCCCTGGGCTCTGTCTCCCAGTATCTCCTTAATCCGACCATGGGTCCCTCCAGTGGAAAGAATTTTCACCTGGGGGTTGATATCCAGTAATCCCGGAACAAGTATTTCCAAACCCAATTTATCAGAAACACTGACCAGGACCGTCTTGATTTTTACAGCATCATCAATTTTATTTACAATATTTTTATCCATTATCCACCTTTAATTGACTGATCAGGGGTGATCTCCCCCACCAGAATTTTCAAATCATTTTTAATCTTATCTAATAGTATACATCAAAGATATAAGTCAAGTTGCTTTCCACAACCTTAAACCACCCCTTAATGCTCTCTGATTTTCATAATAAAATCCCGGTAAACCTGACGGATTTCAATCTTTGTTGTAGGCGGACCAAGATCAAAAAATGGTCCACCCGTGGCGGTTTTATAAGAAAATAAAACTTCCGGGCACCCTCAGCAGAGCCCCCCCGAGGGGCAATAGGAACCGGCCAATTGGGCCGTCTACGGTTCCGGGCCGGGCCCATTGCCCCTTGGGGGGGGGGGCGGCATGATAGCATTTTCAATATTCGTTGTGTCAGCTAGGACATGTGGGTTATATAAAAATGTCGACACCAGAGCCCACCGTCGGGGGCGGCATCATGCCATTTTCGTTGTTTGTTGTGTTCGCCAAGACATGGCAGTTATTGGATCCAAACTTCCCTCCAGATGGGGTTGCTGGTGCCACAGAGTCAGACTTTTTTACATTTTTCATTGATCCTTGAGAAATTTTTATGTACAAGTAGGCTTCAAAAAATAACTTTCATGATTATTTTACATCCAATCAATATAATAATGGAATTTATTTTTGTGGGCATCTCGGCATCTGATGCCCACCACACGGGTATTGGCCAACTAAGAACCCAGCGCAAAAATATGTAAAAACAATTCCCATACCGGAGAGGTGAACATGTCAGAAAAAAAAACAGCGCCCCCCCAGACCACAACCGTCGATCTCCGGGGAAAACAGTCGGTGAGGGCCACATTTAAGCTCTCGGCAAGGGCCATTGATTATTTAAGTCTGGTGGCGGTTCATCTGGGCATCAAGCAAAAATCTTTGTTTGACCACCTCATTGATGATGCCACAGCCCTGCGGGATATTGCAGCAACCATTCACATACGTCAATTCAACCGCATTGACCGGGTGCAAAAGACCTATGTGCTCAGCAGAAAGACCTTGGAGGTGCTGGAGTTCATCTCAAACGATCTGGACACCCCCAGAGATGCCTTGGTGGAGTACTCCCTGCATAAACTCGAAGCGGTGATCCAGGGAGAAAAGAAACGTCATGAACAACGGAAACGTCTTTTTAAAGAACTCAAGGCCCATTGGGAGGAGGGAAGTCTTCTCCTGGAAAAGGCCAAAAAAACCTTGGGTGAGGAAGATCCTTTCTGTCTGGAAATCAATCGCTCCATGCTCTCATTGACACGGACAACAAAGGATCTATCCGCCTTCATTGAAAAAAGCAGAGTCATTGAAGCGTATTAACCGTCCGTCATTTGCCAGTGTTCAATTATTGAAGCAATAAGGGCATTTTCAGGAATCACTCTCCCAAAAATCCAACGTATTTTTGGAATGATTTGAAAAATGCCTATTATTAAATTTTACATTTTGTTGTGGCAGGCTTTTTTTGCCATGACGGTCATATTATGAAGGAGGTACTGTGATACAGGTCGACAATCTGACCAAATACTACGACAGCTTCTGTGCGGTGGACAACATCAGTCTGGAGATCAGAAAAGGAGAAATTTTAGGTCTCCTGGGTCCCAATGGTGCAGGTAAAACCACCACATTAAGAATGCTC
>Ga0307929_1002165_pt1 | contig 13253 bp, 7 predicted proteins | sample AceLakmetage1330_FD_203160 | JGI IMG/M metagenome (GOLD analysis project Ga0307929, IMG submission 203160) | Saline water microbial communities from Ace Lake, Antarctica - #1330 | ecosystem: Environmental > Aquatic > Non-marine Saline and Alkaline > Saline | place: Antarctica: Ace Lake...
ATGGAAGAGAGGAGGGAGTAACCCGTAATCAATAATCAATGGGGTTCTTACTGAGGGCACATAAGATGTCATGCCCGTATCAATATGTTAACTTGCTGTTTCGGAATTTCAATAAATTCCGAAACAGCCATAAAAGCATCTTGAAATTAAATGATTTGATTATTTTATTTATATTATTTTGCTGCCCAAAAATAATATTTATTCAACTTTTAGCCAATAGATAACTTATGCAATGAGTGTGAAATGTTGGCTGAGGTCAGGAAAGCCTTTTTCTCATGTTGCATTGGTGAAATAAATGTAGTGTAAGCAACAGACCCCGATTGAATCAATCGGGGTCCGGATAAAGTAGCGAACGAAGTGAACTAATTTATCAACAATAAGCAGATGAAACGTTCCGACGCACTTGCGATTACAGTTATTACGTTAATTATCCTTGTCTACGTTGCTCCTATGCTTTTTGGTTGGCTTGGTATCTTCTGGGATGACTATAATGAAAGCTTCCCCAGGATTCTCTTTAATGTCAGATGCATTAAACAGGGGGTATTACCTCTATGGGACCCGACCACCTTTGCCGGTGGCCGGCTTAACTTTTTACCCTATACGAATATCTGGTACTGGCCTCTTTATCCCTTTTATTTCCTGACGTCCGCTGATAATCCGGATATCGCCTTCTTCTGGCTGATCAAACTCCCTCGCTTTGTCCACTGGTTGATCTGTGCCCTGACGGCATACGGGCTGGCTCGATGCGGGTTGAGGCTGGTACCTGTAGGCGCGGTGGTATTTTCGCTTGTCTATGCCTTTGGCACACCGCTTTCTAACGTTATCATTGAAGCAACCAAAGGGTATGCCGCAGGCTGGATCCCGCTGGCGATCTGGGGGATACTCTCCTTCGCGCGAACCAGAACCTTTGTGATGGGGTTGCTGGGTGCGCTGGCGGTGAGTTTTATGCTCTCGGTAACCGATGCCATGGATGCTGTTTTCAGCCTGGTAACAGTTATTATATTCTTTATCTTCTTTTATCTTTCCGTACTCATTCAGGGCATACGACGATTGAAAAACGGACGGATTTTATTCTTTAGTATAATTATCATCATCGTTGGTTCTCTCCTAGCCGGTTTTTACTGGGCCAACATGCCGGAGTCGATAGCGGCACATCGGGATTCACCGATTGGTGATGTGGCCGACTGGCAGGTGAAAGAGACAAGTATGCCCTGGCGCTACCTTTTGACCCTCTTTGTTCCCAACCTTTATGGAACCATGACCGGCTCGAATCTCCAAAATCTGTTCTTTAAGATTGTTCCGGTTGACGCGGTCTTTCATTTTGACGGAAACCTTACCGGCGGATACTGGGTATTGTTGCTGATAACGGTCGGATCGATAATCGGTTGGCAACAAAGAGGAGTTTCGCAGGAAGCTACCTATATGAAGCGCTGGTGGCTGGTCGGGGCGGGGCTTTTTATATTTTCTCTTATGCTGGTAACAGGATATTTTTCGCCGTTTTATCGAGCCCTTTCCCGCCTCATTCCGATCTTTGGTCTCCCCTATCCGGTCCGCTGGCGGATTATGGAGAACCTCGGGATCGCTCTTCTGGCCGGGGTATCAGCACACTGGCTCTGGGAAGCCCGGGGCCGGCTCTCCCGGTGGGTACTGGGAGGATTTCTTCTGGTAGTATCAGCCTTATTTCTGTGGGGTTGGGCGCGATTCTTTGATTTTTATAAAGTCTGGGGAATCCTCCGGAGAAGCGATAATTGTCTGTTATGGCTTGTACAGACTCCGATCATCTACTTGGTGGCAGCTATTGTGGGCACAATAGTACTGATCGGGGTATCTAAGAAGAGATGGGCAAGTAGAGTAATCATTCTTGCTGCTGCTGCGGAGATCCTCATCACTGGGTTTTGTGCTACTTATTTTCTCTCCAATTACCGGGAGACAACCGAGTGGTACCGGCGGTATTGTTCTCCGACCGATTCCGCGTATTACCGCTGGACGAAAGAACCTGCTCTTACCAATCTCCCCGCTGCCAGAACCGGACCGTTCAGGACCACTTTTTATTCCAGCCGCCTCGATCAGATGGCTTCTCTCCACGGGGGCGATTACTTGATGGGGACCTGCTGCAAGCCGATGGAACCCCGGCTGACCGCTGTTCTTAACAGAATAACCGAAGGGTGGCCTTATGATCTTACGCTGCTTGATCCCGGGTCTCCCTTCCTGAGAAACATGAGCGTGAGGTATGTGGCTCTGGATTCAAAGAAGCGTCTCACCGGTACAGAGACCGGACCCCGATCTCTCCCGGGTACAAAAGGCATATGGTTGCAGAGATTGACTGATCCCCTCCCACGGGTTTTTACCCAGGACCGGGTTGTTCTATCTTCATTGGAAGAGGCGCAGGACGAGTTAATAAATGGAGATCTGCGGCGAGGGGCGTTCTTAGAAAATGGTAAGCGATTAACAGTAAGCGGGCAGCTGTGGGCTAAAGGGGGAGGAGAGGTGATGGGTTATCAGGAATTTATACAGATGAACAGGGAAGAGGAATCGGTGAAGCGTTTTAATGAACTCCAGGATATCAACCGGATCACGAAGGTCTGGCTTCCCACACCCAACCGGATGAATATTGAGATCGAAGTCCAAAAACCCGCTCTCCTAATTGCAACAGACGTCTATCATCCCGGCTGGAAGGTGAGTATAGACGGGAAAGAAGCCGAACCCATTCAAGTTAATTACCTCCAGCGTGGGGTCTGGTTGGATGAGGGGAAACATACGGTGAAATGGATCTTCCGCCCATCGGCGGTCAAGTGGAGCTTATTTTCAGTAGCCTTAGGCCTGCTCGGATTAATTTTATTGGCCTATTTAACCAAGGGAAGACAGGGAGATTTAACCGATAAATGAATGCAGTAATAAAGATACATTTTTTTGGCAAGCTGCTTCTTGCCTTTGTGATGGTTCTAAGCATCATAACTCCAGTGTCATCTGAACCGGAAGCAAAAACGGTCCAGCGGCCTAACGTTATTTTAATTGTGATTGATACTCTGCGTGCGGATCATCTGGGATGTTATGGCTACGGTCGAAATACCTCCCCCAACATCGACCGGCTGGCTTCACAAGCGACCCTTTTCTCCCCGGCGGTTACCGTCTATCCCCGCACGATACCTTCCGCCGCATCCCTTTTTACCGGACTCTATCCCCATACCCACGGCATCAGATCGATGTACGAGGAAAATATTCCCGGAGAATTCCCCCTTCTTTCCGAACTGTTGAAAAAAGCCGGATATCAGACCGCCGCTTTCATCAATCACGGCGCTGTCGCCCGCATGATCGCCCGCGGTTTTGATGTCTGCCGGTTTTGCGAGATAGACAATATGGTGAGCGACGGCGCCCTGTCCTGGATGGAGATGAAACGGGAAAAAGACCTCCCCTTCTTTCTCCTGCTCTGGTATCTTGCCCCGCACTGGACGTACTATCCATCAATCGAGGAGAGGGAAATGTTTGACCTGGCCGGGAAAGAACCCAATCTCCAGAAGTTAATCGCCCGGGGAAACGATAACCCGGCCCGGCCATTTACCAATATATACACTGACAAGGAACTGAAGTTCCTGCTGAAAGCGTATGACGCGGAGATTCACTTCGCCGACCGAAACCTAGGAAGAGTAGTTGATTATATGACGGAACGAGGATTGTATGATAATTCCCTGATTATCGTGACTTCCGACCATGGAGAGAGCCTGGGTGAACATGACTACTTCTTCGAGCACGGAGAGTACTATTATGACGCCACCACCCTGGTGCCTTTGATTATCAAGAGGGCAGGGCAGAAAGAGAGGAAGAAGATTGAGATGAATTTTCGAACGATTGATATCTTCCCCACCATCCTGGGAGAAACCGGCATTGATCATTCATGTGAGGGGGAGGACATCTTCCGGTATCTTGAGGAGGGGCCCGGTAATTTGGTCCCGCTTATGGCATTCGGAGAGAACGATCTCAATACCCTTCCCGGCAACCCGAGAAGATATATCCGGGGGATAGCGGGGAAATGGCGGATTGTTCGTACTCAGCAATGGAAATTGATATATATCCCACATCCCGAGAAGGATATTTTTGAGTTCTATGATCTTCAAAATGACCCTTCGGAAGAGAAGAACTTGATTATGATCCCCACTCATCAGAAAAAGATTAAAAAGTTCAAAGAGGACCTTTTTAAATGGATCAAAAAAGAAGATTTTCGCACAGTCACTGAACCTTCAGCAGACCGCCTGAGCCCGGCCCAGAAAGAGACATTGAAATCCCTGGGATATATAAAGTAGCGCCGAAGGCGCTAATTTACTGCTTCGGAATTCACGTCTGAAACCGCATCTTTGACAATAAACTGCAGATTAAGCGGATTTAACGGATTGTTTTTTCTCTAATCAGCGGTTAAATAAGTTGCGAAACTAAGTTTTAATGGAAATGACAACAGTCGATAAAAGTCGAAAAATACAGTTTCACGTAAATTGGGGGGATCTTCTCGTTCTCCTCATCATCTCTATTATTGTTTGTTCATTTCTTTCTCCGATGCTGTTCGGCTGGCTGGGTATCTTCTGGGATGATTTTACGGAAGTCTTTCCACGCCTCTATTCCACCGCCCGGTCTGTTCAACAAGGCGCCATTCCCCTCTGGAATCCGGGGGTCTTCGCCGGGGGGCGGATTAATTTCATTCCTTATACTCCAATCTGGTATTGGAGCATATACCCATTTTACTGGCTGGCGGATTTATTCAGCCCATCCAGCGCCTATCTTAGCCTGATCAAACTACCGATTCTGTGCTTCTGGCTAATAAGCGCTCTCAGCGCCTATGGATTAGGTCGGAGGTTGATCAAAATAAATCAAACGGGAGCAATGGTTTTGGCTCTGGTCTTTACGTTCGGTGTTGCCGGCATGACCGGGAACAGCGGCGGCCCGATGAGACTCTACGCTGCCGCCTGGATGCCCCTGGCAATCTGGGGGCTGATTGATTTTAGCAAAAGAGGAAACTGGTTGATGGGCCTGTCGGGGGCGCTGGCTATTTGTTTCCTTACCCCGACCTTTAATGCCATCATTGGCCTGTTTAATTTAACTACGGTAATAATCTGCTGGTTTCTTATGGGGACAATACGGGCTCTTCGCAATGCCGGGAGAGGGGGACTCAATTATATCTTCCGGGGTTCCCTGATTATTGGATTGGGATTGCTATTGTCAGGACCATTCTGGGCTTCCCTTGTCGCCGGCAGGGCCTGTTATCAGGGTTGGGACGTACTTCAATGGCAGATGAATGTCACCAGCATGCCCTGGTCCTACCTGTCCACCCTGGCGGTTCCGGACTTACTTGGTTCCATGACCAACAACCACCTTGTTGATTACCGGGCGATCATCGGGCTTCCCAATCCATTGTTCCATGTCGAGGCCAATCTTACGGGAGGATTCTGGTTGCTGCTTCTCTGTATACTAGGGTCGGTCTGCGGCTTCCGTCGCCGGATAAATAATCCGGAAGGCAGCGTACAGAAAGAATGGTGGATAACGGGTATCGCCTTGTTTTTATTCTCTATCCTACTGATTACCGGACGCTGCTCTCCCGTTTACCGGGTGTTGACTCGGTATCTCCCGGTATTCGGCCTCCCTTATCCGATTCGCTGGCGGATCTTGGAACACCTCGGTATCGCGCTGGTAGCAGGGGTCTCGGCCCACTGGCTCTCCACATCAAGGAGGAAATTGCCCATCTGGGGTTTACTGTTAGTGCTTTTATTATCAATTAGTGTTGTAATCTGGCAGTGGGGGCGACATATTGCTCCAAACTCCATAACCATCTTGAATTATTTTTGGGCCAATTACCGCAATTGGTTTCTACACGGTCCGGTAAACTACCTGATTCTGATGGTAGCAGGGACAGTACTGCTGATAGTAATATCCCGGCGGGTGTTGGCCTGTTGTATGATCATCGGCGCGGCGGTTATTGAGGTGTTGCTAATTGGGTTTTTAACGTTTTACTTCCTCGCTTATCCCAATGAAGAAACGCGCTATCTCCTGCCCGAAGATACCGGGTATTATCGGTGTACCCAGTTTTCCCAACTTGCCAATCTGCCACCACCCCGGACCGGTCCGGAGCGGACGGTCTTCTGCTCCGGGGCGCTCGATGAGATGGCTACTCTTCATGGGGGGGATTATCTCTTCGGACTCAATGCCAAACCGGTGGCCCCCAGGATGACCGAGGTCCTGAAAGCGGAGACCCGGATCTGGCCCTACGCGGTTGAGCCGAGAGATTGCAATTCTCGCTATTATCCTAATATGAGTGTTCGTCACCTGGTGTTGGATGAACCCGAGGAGGATACCGGTATCCAGGCACAAGATGTTCAACCCCTGCCGGGAACCGAAGATACCGGTCTCTATGGGTTGTTGTATGATTATCGCTTGAGAGATACACTCCCCCGGGTCTTTTCCCAGGACCGGATTGTTCTCTGTTCTCCGGAAGAGGCCATGAACGAACTGTTGAATGGCGATTTAAGAAGAGGGGCGTTTTTAGAAGGGGATAAGCGGTTAGCGGTTAGCAGTAAGCGGTGGACTGAAGGCAAAGGTACGATTATAAGTTATCATGAATTTATGGATGCCGGTCGGGAAGAAGAGTCTGCTGAGCATTTTAAGGAATTGCAGAAGCTTAATCAAATAAACCGGGTCTGGTTCCCGAGTTCAAATCGGATGAATATAGATATTGATGTAAAAGCCCCGTCTTTATTGATCACCACTGACGTCTATTATCCCGGCTGGGAGGTTAAAGTGGATGGTGGAGAGAAAACGCCTCTGCAAATTAACTATCTCCAGCGGGGAGTATGGCTGGATGAAGGGAATCATCTGGTGGAATGGGTTTTCAGTCCTCCGGAGGTAAAATGGGGATTTGTCGGGGTGGGGATCGGTCTGATAGGCTTGGTCTGTCTCATGGTCCGGTCCCGAAGAAGTCGGGTTCGGATAAAGGTAAACATTCGGTAAACCCGGCATTTCTCATTTTAAATTGTCTGTGGGAGCGGCTTCCAGCCGTGATAATAGGGGCAAGATGCCCCTCCCACAATTTACCGATACGGGTTTACCGAATGTTTACGGATAAAGTAACGATCGAAGGGAGTTATTTTACTGGGACAAAATAGTAATAATTATCAAATCGGCGTTAATTTCAGTGGATTTACACTAAGTTAGCGCCGCAGGCGCTAACTTAAAATGGACAAAAAACGTCAGGATATAATAGCGATTAGTGCTATCTGCCTGATTGTGCTTGCCTACCACCTGCCCATGCTAATGGGCTGGCTGGGGATCTTCTGGAATGATTTCTGCCACGGCTATCCCCGATTGTATTTTAACGCCCAGACTGTACAATCAGGCTCATTGCCTCTCTGGAATCCCCATATCTTTGCGGGGGGGAGGCCGAACTTTCTCCCCTACACCGAGATCTGGTATTGGCCACTTTACCCTTTTTATCTGCTTGCTTCTCTGAAAAGCGCGGATGCCGCATTTCCCTGGCTGGTGAAGCTCCCGCGTCTGTTCCATTGGCTGTTCTGTGCCCTGACGGCGTATGGGTTGGGTCGGTGCGCGTTACGGATTTCACCGGCAGGGGCGTTCATTTTTTCCCTGATCTTTTCATTCGGGACGCCGATGGCAACGATGGTGATCGACCCGGTCAATAATTACGCCGTTGCCTGGATTCCGCTGGCTCTCTGGGGAATACTATCATTCTCACTTCGGGGGAATTGGTTCATGGGGGTGCTGGGGGCGGCCGCGATCTGTTTCATGGTATTACCCTACGACGCGATCTTTAATCTTTTCTGCCTCATAACCGTTATCATCTGCGTGGTAGTCTTTGGATTTACGTATCTTTTTCGCAGGCGGTGTTTAACCGGTCGCGTGGTCCTGGGCGGCGCGATTGTCGTTCTGATCGGGCTCCTCCTTTCCGGACCTCACTGGGCCGGGATGATCGAATCCTTGCCTTTGTACCGGGACCTGCCGGGAGGGGGGGTCTTTTCTTGGCAGAATGAGCGCTCCAGCCTCCCCTGGCCGTACCTGCTGACTTTGATCTGTCCGGATGTCTATGGAACGCTCACCGGGTCGAGTACTCCCGGCCTGGCCGCGCGGATTCTCCCTGTTCAAATCGATGATTTCCATTTCGATGCCAATATGACGGGTGGCTACTGGCTTCTTCTCCTCTGTCTGACCGGCATCATTCTACTATGTAAAAAACGGAATGATCTAAAAGAAGAAATATACCTCCGCAATTGGTGGTTGACAGGTTTTTTTCTAATGCTCTTCAGCGTCTTCTTGGTCACCGGCATACACTCTCCGATTTATAGAGTGGTGTCGCGGATAATTCCCGTTTTCGGTTTGCCCTATCCGTTCCGCTGGCGGATCATGGGGCATCTCGGCGTGGCCATAATGGCCGGGATCTCCGCTCATCTGGTTTTGACAAGCCGCTCTCCCCTGCCGCGCAGGTTCTGGTTATTATTTCTACTCTTTGTTTTACTGGCTGTGATCGTTCAATGGTCATCAATGTCAACCGGGGGAGGAGGGAGGGTCTTTTCACTGGTCTGGGAAAACTATCGTAATTGGTTTCTGCGGAGCCCCGTTATCTACCTGGGCCTGACGGTGGTAGGAACTGCCGTCCTCTATTTCGCGGCCCGGAGACAATGGGCCCGCGTGTTGCTCATCGGGGCGGTGGGGATGGAAGTAGTTCTGATCGGTTTCTGGGGGACATATTTCCTGGCGGCAAACCTGGAGAAGGGGGAACAGGAACGCCGCTGCTTTCTTCCTTCTGAATCGGTGTATTACCTCGCGCCCGGCAGCCTCCCTGTTTCTGAACCGACAGCGTCAGGCCTGGAACGTTCCGTTTTTTTTAGCAGCCGGTTTGATCAGATGGCATCCCTTCAGGGAGGGGATTACCTGCTCGGCTATCCTTCCAAGCCAATGCTCCGACGTCTGGCGGATGTGGTAAACGCTGTGACGACCGGATGGCCGTATGCCCTGGTCCTGCAAAAGCCGGGGAGCAGCTTTCTTCCTAACATGTCCATACGACAGGTTATCCTCCAAAAAGGAAGCCGGCTCCCGGTGCCCCGATCTGAAACTCGCTCGATTGGGAAATGGATGCTTTATCGATTGAATAATACTCTTCCCCGGGTCTTCACCCAGGACCAGGTCGTACTCTGTTCCCAAGAAGAAGCCAGGAATGAACTGTTGAATGGCGATCTAAGAAGGGCGGCTTTTATTGAAGAAGGTAATTGCTTATCAGAGGTCGGTGATCAGTTATCGGTAATCAGTGATCCGTATGAACCCGACACGGAGCACAATTCAGCGATTACCGATTACAAGTCATTTATCACGGGAGAAAAACAAGAATCAGTTAAGCATTTTAACAAGTTGCAAGAACTCAATAAAATAAGCCGGGTCCTGTTTCCCACCCCAAACCAGATGAAGGTAGAGATTAATATCAAAATCCCATCTTTATTGATTACCACCGATGTCTATTATCCCGGCTGGGAGGTCAGAGTAGATGGTGAAGAAAAAGCACCTCTGCAGATAAATTATCTCCAGCGGGGAGTCTGGTTACCCGAAGGGCGCCATACCGTGGAATGGACTTTCTCCCCGAGGTCCCTAAAGTGGGGGCTTCTTGGAGTGGGATTGGGCTTGCTTGGCGTCCTCGGGATATGTATTATTGGGCGATCGGATTTATTTAAGAAACCAGAAAATTTAACCTGAGTCTCATGTCATTATGCCGTATCCACGCTTCAGAGTAAATATGACCTTGAGTGAGTTGGGAACTTCACTTAAATCCATCTTCCTGGGGAGAGAAGGTGATTCGCCGGAAGCATTTTCGCTTGCTTTAAAGGAATTTGGTCAATTTCTTAACGTTGTACTGGTCGGATCTGGACGCACAGGGTTCCGGCTTCTTTTGGAATCGTTAGACTTTAAACCAAGTTCGGAAATTATCTTTCCTGCCTATACTTTCCATCCAATCCCGCTCGTAACAATGGAATGCGGCTTAAAGCCGGTATTTGCCGACGTCGATGAACAGACCTGGAACATTGATCCGGAGAAAATAGTCCCCCTGATCAACGAACGTACGAAAGCAATCATGCCCACTCATCTTTTCGGGGTTCCGGCGGATATGGAAGCCATCGATAAGATCGCACGTTCGCATGGACTTTTCGTGATCGAAGATTGCGCCCATGCCCTGGGTGCCACATATCGGGACAAGCTGGTGGGCAATTTTGGTGACGCGGCACTATTTACCTTTGCCATGAGCAAGAACCTTCCCTGCTGGGGTGGGGGAGCTATGATACTGAAAGACCGGGACCTGGGGATTAAAATGATGGAACGTATCGCGGAGGGGGAGGCTCCGTCGGGTTGTACGGTTCTGAAGCGGCAACGATCCAATGTAGCCGCCCTCCTTTTCACCCAACCAATGCTCTTTCCCTGGACATTATACCCGGCCTTGCGGATCGCGGATTTATCAGGCAGTGATTATTTTGACCGGCCCTTCTTGGAAGAAGTAGGCGCTTCCGCTCCGGTTTCGAAGTCTCGGATTCAATCCATCTCGCCTTTTCAAGCTGCATCAGGCTTGCGGCAGCTTGCCCGGTTTCCCCGTTGGCTGGAGAAGCAGACCGCGAATGCCCGTCTGCTCCGGGACCGCCTGGCGGATTGCCCCGGAATAGAACTTCAGCAGGAACCGCCCGGGACCCGCTCCTCATTCCTCTACGTCAGGGCCCGAGTGGATAATCCCACGCGCGTTCGACATATATTGCTGAACCATGGGGTTGACACCAAGCCCGACGATATGCGTAACTGTGCAGCGTTAAATATTTTTGGCAAGCAGTCCCCCTGTCCCGAAGCGGCCCGGTTAGGCGGACAATGTATAGAGATCCCGTGTAGTCAATTTTATTCGGAACACCGGATCAGCCGATTGGCTGATCGTATATTAGCCGCCTCTTTCCGGTTTTAACGAACCGGTATTCACTATTTATGGTACCAATAGCTCTGATTTTATGAAGATTAATGATCTGATATATTTTGGCTGGTCCGTTTTGCGGATGCACATGCAGAACAGCTATCGCATTCCGTTAAGTGTTCATATTGGTGTAACGAACCGATGTAATAACAAATGCCGGTATTGCAATTTTCGATCTCTCTCCCAGAAGGATGTATGGACGACAGAGGCTTTGCTCAAGGTTTTGGAAGAGATGAGGGAAGCCGGTACCCGTCGTGTCCAGTTTACCGGTGGGGAACCGATGCTCCGGAAAGATCTGGGGGCGGTTCTCACCCATGCGAAGACTCTCGGGATGTTTGTCGGGGTATCAACCAATGGTTTTCAGGTCCCTGATCGATTCGAGGAATTGCGTCCGGCCGACATTGTCCAGGTCTCGTATGATGGCCCCCCTGAGGTTCATGCCTATCTGAGAGGGGAGAAAAGTGTGGAGGAGACGCAAGCCGCGATAGATACACTCCTGATGAACGATATCCCGGTCTGGACGAATACGGTCTTGACGGAGGCCAATGCCCGTTATATTGATGAAATCGTGGAATATGTTCGTTCTCACGGGATGGTGGCGAATTTTGTCTTGCTGGATTATTTTATCGATCCCCGGGAACACTTCCACCCCGCCCTGGCCGATATCCGGGATCTGGTGCTTATCGGGGAAGATCGGAGGAAGGCATTGAATCGGCTGATCGAGCTGAAACGGTCAGGAGCACCAATTGCCAGCTCGATACCATATTTTAAGAATGCACTGGATTGGCCATACAAAGACCGAGTTACCAGCCCGGATCCTTCCCCGCTTTACCGCTGCTGGGCTGGTCGGGCCACCGCCCATCTGGAGTCCGATGCTAAGCTCTACGCTTGCGGGATGGGGGTAGGAAGGGTTCCGGGGATAGATGTGCGGGAGATCGGTTTCGCGGAAGCCTGGAAACAGATCAAGCCGTTGCCGAACTGCAATTCCTGCACTATGGCCTGTGGTGTGGAAGCGAACTTGCTATTTTCCCTTAATTGGAGGGTGATTTATAACTGGTTCAAGCAGCTCAGGTGAAACCAGCGAGCGGTAAGCTGTGAGCTGTAAGCGATGAGCTGTGAGCGGTAAGCTGTGAGCGGTAAGCTGTGAACAGTAAGCAATGAGCGGTAAGCTGTGAGCTGTGAACAGCAAGTGATAAGCGAGGATTTATTTTGTATGTGGAAGATTTTCGAGATCTGGAGGTTTATAAATTAGCCAGGAAATTAGCGGAACGAATTTTTGAATTAACTAAAACGTTTCCAGTAGAAGAAAAGTATTCATTAACGAGCCAGATTCGCTGTTCTTCCCGATCAGTCGGAGCCCAGATTCCTGAAGCCTGGGCGAAGAAACGCTATGAATCTCATTTTATAAGCAAATTGACGGATTCAGATGGTGAACACCGCGCAACCTAACACTGTATTGAAACTTCTCTTGATTGTGAATATATTTCTTAAAATGTCCGGGATGAATTAATTAGTGAATATAAACATGTTGGAAAAATGCTCCAGAATATGATCAATAAATCTTCTCAGTTTTGCTGGAAACCGCGGAAAAAATAGAGGCTGTTTATTGCCGAGTGCTAACAGCTAACTGGTGAACTGCTTACCGCTTACTATAACTGGTAGTATTAGAAAGAAGATAAAAAAAGGAAAAAATCATGAAAAAATTCAACGACATAATGGTAATCGGCGGTGGGGGGTACGTGGGGGCTGTACTGGTCCCCAAGTTATTGAAGTCGGGTTATAAAGTTAAGGTCTATGATCTCTTTATCTATGGCCGGGAAGTTCTTGATGAAGTTAAAGATAATCCGAATCTTACCCTGATCGAAGGAGATGTTCGGAACATAGATCTTTTGGGAAAAGAGCTTGAAGGAAGTGAGGCGATTATTCATCTTGCCTGTATCTCCAACGATCCCAGCTTTGAGCTAAATCCGGAGCTGGGTAGGTCGATCAATTATGATTGCTTTGAACCACTGGTAAAGACGGCAAAGGCCGCAGGAGTGAAACGCTTTATCTATGCCTCCAGTTCCAGTGTTTACGGGATCAAGGAATGCGAGAATGTCACCGAAGACATGAGCCTGGAACCCCTGACCGATTATTCCAAGTTTAAGGCTATGTGTGAAAAAGTTCTCCTCCGCTACGCGGATGATGACTTTGTCTGTCTAATTCTCCGCCCGGCCACCGTTTGCGGCTATTCCCCCCGCCAGAGACTGGATTTGATTGTAAATATTCT
>Ga0307929_1002169_pt1 | contig 13205 bp, 12 predicted proteins | sample AceLakmetage1330_FD_203160 | JGI IMG/M metagenome (GOLD analysis project Ga0307929, IMG submission 203160) | Saline water microbial communities from Ace Lake, Antarctica - #1330 | ecosystem: Environmental > Aquatic > Non-marine Saline and Alkaline > Saline | place: Antarctica: Ace Lake...
AAGTTGGTAATTGCGTGCGCTAATATTCGTCGCGCGCAATTTTATAATTAAAATGTATAGAAAAAACTTACGGAGGAACTGGTAAACCATTGTGCTAAAGCACAAGGTATCCTTTAAATGTAATGAAAATAAACCAAAAAGCACCAGAATTTACAGCAGAAGCATTTCAAAACGAAGAAATAAAAAAAATTAGTCTTGAAGATTACAAAGGAAAATGGACTGTCCTATTTTTCTATCCAGCAGATTTCACATTTGTTTGCCCTACAGAACTTGGAGAACTTGCAGATAAGTATGAAGAATTCCAAAAACTAGGAGTCGAAATTCTAAGCGTTTCAACAGATACAGCATTCGCTCACAAAGCATGGCACGACAATTCTGAAACAATTAAAAGAATAACATTCCCAATGGTTGCAGATCCAACTGCGAAAATCTCAAAAGATTACGGAGTCTTAATTGAAGAAGAAGGACTTGCTCTTAGAGGAACTTTCATAGTTGATCCTGACGGAATATTAAAAGCATTTGAAGTTAATGATAACTCCATAGGTCGAAGCGCAGATGAACTTATTAGAAAAATTCAAGCAGCACAATTCGTTAGAGAAAACGGCGGAGAAGTTTGTCCAGCATCTTGGAGACCAGGTGGAAAAACTCTTAAGCCAGGTTTAGACTTAGTTGGTAAAATCTAGGATTCAAAATGGATTTAAGCACAGAACACATCAATAATTTATTTTTTAAGCAAATTAGAAGTCTGACTAAAAGGACTCTAAATTATTGCGCTTATCCAAAACAATAAAATTACGATGTACTCAGAAATAAAATTTCTGGATACACAAATTAAAAAATAAAATTACGAGGCAAAAAAAATGGTTAACTCATCAAAAATTTATAAAAGTAGAAGTACAGGTTTAATTGTAAGCCCAATAGGTAACGCAGAAGAAATGTTAAAACTAGGATCAGAAGATCTTCAAGAACTTCCTGAAATGTCACCTGAACTAGAAGGAAAAGAAAAACATGTTCCACTAGTTGAAATTGAAGGCAACAAAATTACTGTAACAGTTGGATCAGTTCATCACCCAATGGATGACGATCACTTCATTGAATTTGTTCAATTACTAAAAGGCGATAAAGTCATTGCAGAAAGAAGATTATATCCAAGCGAAAAACCAGTTGCTGTTTTCTACGTAGAAGATGCAGAAGGAATTAGAGCTAGAGAATTTTGCAATAAACACGGACTTTGGTCTAGTAACTAATTTTTAATTAGTTATCATGCCAAAAGCTCAACTTTTGAACATAGCAATTAATTCATAATTAATTTATTTTACTTTTTTTCTTTATTTATTTCTTTATAAGAAAAAATTGGCCCATCTCGACATACATATTTTGATCCTATAGCACATTCTTTACATTCACCATCGGTGCATTGCATTTTGCATTCATAATTTAACCAAATATTTTCTTCTAAGAATTTATCTTTTATCTGTTCAACCACTGAATCAACCCATTTACTTGAACCACTAAGTACAAGAACTCTTTGATTAATATCCCAATCAATATTCAAATCTAATTCTTTATCAAGTTCAAAAAAAGATAAATGATAATTTGTTTCCCACTTTTTTATATCATCCGCAAATAAACTATTCTTCAAACATCCTGAAAGAATTATTTTTACTTCTTTAAATTTCAATCTTGCAAAATCAACATACTCTATTATTGATTTTATTGAAGAAACTCCATATCCTTCTGCAATTAAAACTAAATTTTTATCAAAGAAATCAGTTATTGGATATCCATTTCCATGCGGACCTGTTAAATCAATTATATCTCCAGGCTTACACTGCGATAGCGTTTTTCTAAAATCACAATTCTTCGGAAATATTAATTCTAAATATTTTGAATTTGAACTTACACTTATTGGTGTTGATCCTTTTCCTTTTATTGATACTTCAAAGAATTGACCTGGAATAAATTTCTTACTTGCATTAACTTTAATTAAAGCTAAGTTTTCAGAATTAATTATTTCTTTTACAGTATTTTGTTTATTCAAAAAAGTAATCATATTAGTCCCATATATATTCTTTCAATTTTTTCTCGTCTTACAAAAGCCCTTAAAACTTGCATTATTTCAGGCGATAATTTTTTTGATTCAAATGCTTTTTCAAGTTTGAAACCATCCAACCTTGAGAATTCTTCCCATAGTCCTTGATTCTTTACTTTATTCTCAAATAATCTATAACTTGAATCAGTTGTCCTTGGAAATTTTTCGCATATTCTAGCCCATACTTTCGCTCTTATATCAGTTCCAAATACTGCATCAACATCATTATCGTCTGCATATCTGATAATTAATTCTTTTAATGTATCTAATTTTTTTTTAATATCAGTTTCTTCTTTCTTTAATCGTGCATATTCATTAACATATTTTACTCCATCATCTCGACTTCTTATTTCTTTATCCATTCGAAGATGTTTCCATTGAGGACAAATTGATTTATATTCACACCAATCACAAAGAGTAGATGTTGTTGAAGGAAAATCATTACATGTTTCAATTTCGCCTATGATTTTTATTAATTCAACTTTTAAATTTTCAAGTTGTTCATTTGTTCGTTCACTTGTTAATTCTTTATTAAAACTTAAATAATGCCAAATAAGTTTCACTTCTTTTGCATCTTTATATAATTCTTTTATTGCAATTGCATATATTGCTAATTGTCTATTTTGATCTAAATATTCTTGAATAGGTAAACTACTTGCAGTCTTGTAATCATGAACTTCATATATTCCACCTTTTGAATCAACTCTGTCAATATATCCTTGTAATTGATAAATTCCATCTGCATCTAATTTGATTTTAATATGCATTTCAGTCCCAATAGTTACAGCCTGGTTAAATGGTTGATATTTATCATAATAATCAGACACAAATTTCTTCCCCATTTCAAGATAATTTTCTTGAGTATAATCATTCTTTACAATTAATATGTCATCAGACCATTTCGAGTTCCACTCAGATTCTAAGAATAATAAAAGTTCTTCTTTAGTGTTTTTCTTGGTAAATTTTAAATCTTTATAGAGCTTTTCCAATGTTTCATGAACACGTTTACCTAAGAAAGTTTCAACAGTATCAGGAATATCAGATTTAATTCGATCAATATATTTGTATTTATACTTTAACTTACATTGTTCAAAACTAGAAATCTTAGAGTAAGAATATAAATTCATAATAAATATAATGTTAATGCCTTTTTATGTTTAATGCATATTTGACTTGTGACTAGTGTAGAATTGATTTTATTTTATTTATTGCAGATTTAAAAATCTCAACTTCTTCTTCAGTATTGTACAAATAAACTGAAGCGCGCGCTGTTCCTGGTGAATCACGCAAATTAAAATATGAATGTGCACAATGAGCGCCACTTCTAATCATAACTTTTGAAGTACTATCAAGTAAAAGTGCGATTTGATGAGGATCAATTCCTTTCTTATAAAAACTGGTTATGCCTCCTCTTTGTTCTGCATTTCTTGGCCCTAAAATATTATAATCATCTAATCCTTCAGTTAATTGTTTTGTTAATTTAATTTCATGTTTTTCGATATTTCGTTTTCCTATTTTCTCAAGATATTTTGTTGCTTGACTAAATCCAAGTATTCCTGCATAGTCTTGAAGTCCTGCTTCAAATCTATTAGGTAATTCTTCCCAAACTCTTGAATTAAAAGTAGTATCTTTCACTGTTTCTCCACCAACTAAGAAAGGATTCATATTTTCTAATAATTCTCGTTTACCATAAAAAGCACCCATTCCTGATGGCCCAAGCATTTTATGCGCTGAAAAAGCTAGGAAATCTACATCTAAATTTCTAACATTAACTTCTTTATGTGGTACTGACTGCGCTGCATCAAGCATAACTAATGCTCCTTCTTTATGCGCTCTTTTAATTAAGTCTTTTACCGGGTTTGTTACTCCATCAATATTAGATGTGTGAACTATGCAAAGCATTTTTGCGCCTTTAATTTTTGTTTCAAAATCATCCAAGTCTAAAGTATTATCAGGATTTGAATTTACTACTTCCAATTTTATTAAACCCTTTTCAGCCATTATTTGCCAAGGTAAAAGATTCGAATTATGTTCCTTATCAGATATTACAATTTTATCTCCTTTTTGAAATTTAAATGATTTTGATAAAAGATTAATAGCTTCAGTTGTATTTCTTGTAAATATTAGTTCTTGATCTCTTTTTGCACCAATATGTTTTCTTATTTGTTTTCGTGCAAAATCTACTTCTTGAGTTATCTTATTTCCCAAACTATGCATGCTTCTTCCTGCGCAAGCTGGAAATTCTTCGTAATATTGATTCATTGCTGCAATAACTTGTTTTGGTCTAAGAGTCATGCAAGAATTATCAAAATAAACTATTTTCTTTTGCAATATAGAAAAATCTTCCCTTACTTTATCAACATTTAAACTCATAAAAAGTAGTTTATAATTTAAGCTTTATATAATTTATCTTAGAAATTGAACAAATAAAAAAGAAATGCTCAAAAATAATTAAATCTTTTTGGCAAATTCACAAATAATAATAAATTAAAAAAAAAGAAAATACTCAAAAACAATTAGTTTTTGGCACATCAGAAATTAAATTTCTGAATGAAAATAAAAAAAATAATTTAGTTTTTCTATCCGCAAGCGCCTGATGGAACTTCAGTAGGTGCGATATCTAAAACAATATCATCACATGCAGCTGGTGCATCATCAAATGCTGCACAGATTCCAGCCATATAACCACTAGCTGTTCTTGCACCATTGAATTTAACTCCATCAATAAATACTGAAGGACTTCCTCTAACACCCATAGTGTCTCCTAAAGTTTTATCTGCTAACATCAAATCTTTTCCTTCGTCTGCTTCACAAGTTTTAATTGCTTCCACATCAAAGCCTAAGTCTGCTGCTACAGGTTCCCAACAAGTATTTGCGTTTTGTGCAGTACACTTTGAATTCATTTCAAGTGCGAATGTAAACCAATCGTCCATTCCATTATATTTAGCAACACATGCTTCTCTAATGTCCTGATTTAATTCGCCCATTCCATGCATTGAACAGATAACATTCTCTTCATCCATACAATAAGTTGGATATCCTGATTGATAATTACTGTAAATAACATACTTTGGATTGAATTCAGCATAATCTTTTAATAATTGATAAGCTGGTTCTAAACCTTCTTCTGCTTGGTTTCCATAAGGACAATAGCTCATGACAAAGAAGTCAATTTGAGGTCTGTTATCACCTAAAGTTACTCCAACTGATTCAAAGAATTCTTGTCTTACTGCTTCATCTGCAAAATAACTTGCGCCTGTTGCTGAAGCTTTTAATTTAAGACCAGTAGCCACAACATCAAATGAACCTGCAAGTTCAGGTGTTGTAACCCATGCATCGGTTGATTTAACATCTTCTTCAAATAAAAAAGCTGGAAGGTATGTTATATCATATTCTTCTATTAACTGTTTTCCTTCTGCGCTATTTGCATCAACTGACACAAATTCTGCTGAAGGGAATAATTGCTTTGTTACTTGATTAATAGGTGTAGGATCACAACCAGTTGTTTTACACTCATCAAGTGTTAAAACTTTAACTTTGAAAGCTGCATCAGTTGTTGCTGGCGCATCTGTTCCTTCGCCTGCATCTGTGCCAGTTGTATCATCTGTACCAGTTGTATCATCTGCATCATCTGCATCAGAATCAGCCACATTTCCGAAAGCTAGAAATAAAATAACTGCTAATACTACAATTGCTGCAATTACAGTCCATAATTGAGTTTTTGTTATTGAGATCACATCACTCTTTTTCGGTTTTGTAGCATGATGATGTGTTTCATGCGACTCTTTTTTACTTGAATGTTTTTTTGTATGTTTTACCATTAGATCATACACCCCCGTAGATCAATAAATCTTATTTAATAAAATCTAATTAAATATTATTTAAATATTACTCTTTTGTTGTGCTATAATTTCTTCAAATTCGTCGAAATACGTTATTCCAACTCTTGGTTCACCATTAATAAAAAAAGTAGGAGTACCATAAACATGTGAATTAATACCTATTTGTTGATCATTATCAACTATTGCTTTAATTGAATCATTAACTATACATTCATCAAATTCCACAAAATTAACACCAATATCAACTGCTATTTTTCTTAGCCAATTAATTGATAATTCTTCCGGACTTTCTAATAATGCAAAATAAAAATCCCAATAATTTTCAGGATTTAATTGCCAAACACACTCACCAGCCATACTAGTTTCATAAGATAATTGATGTTTTGGAATTGGAAAATTCATAGTTGTAAATTTAATATCATTACCATATTGTTGAAATAACTTTTTTATTTCAGGTGCTGCAAGTTTAGTATTTGGACATGTAAAACAACCAAACACTACAATATTAATAGATGCATTATTAGGACCAAACGAAGGTCTATTATCCAAATCACCAGACAAAGATAATTTATTATTTACTGGAAGCTCTGTTAAAGTACAAACATTATCTGGACCATTAGGTGAATCATAAGTTGCAAACGGATCAAAAATACAAAACTCAGAACTATCCTCACCATTACAATTCCCATATACAGCATAATTATACCCAGCTTTTGCAGAGAAAAATAAACTTACTAATAATAAGATTAAGAAAATCCATGATACAACTTCAAAATACTTGTAAAGAAGTTTACCAACTGTCGGTAATCTCTTCATTAACTTACCCGTAATTTGAGCTTTAAGTCTTTTATCAAGACCAGATTCACACTTTCTTAAAGTCAATCTTCTAAACACACAATCAAAAGCTTCTTTCGCAATAATCCTATGACTAGCGCTAAAAATTCCTAAAAGACCAAAGACAATAAGTGCTATAATGCAAATCATTCACATAGCTCGCGCGGATATTTTTATAAAGTTTTTCATATCTTTGAATAGAATTGAAGTTAAATCTTCGAAAATAGCAATAAATACGCATTAACTTAGAATGAATATGCGCCGACTGGGATTCGAACCCAGATCACCGGCTTGGAAGGCCGGGATACTAACCATTATACTATCGGCGCGATAATGTTTGTTTAAATTATTGAATTTACGTTATTTTATAAACATTTCGAAGATTTAATACAATACAAAAGAATTAAATGAAAAAACTAATCTAAAATAATACGAATGTGTGCTTTAAAACATAAAACTGTGACACAAATGAAATGATTAAGTCTATATCACCATTTAAAGAAAGAATTTGAGCTCCTTTTTTTCTTTGCGGGTTTCTTTTTTGGTTTAACAAGAGTTTTCTTATATTTCCCTGTTGCAATCTTTTTCACATTATAAGATCTTAATTTACCAGAACTATCTTTAAGCTTTTTAACAACAGTTTCTCCAACTTTTTGTTTTTTTACTTTTGGAATGATTTTTTTCTTTCTAACTCGTGTAACTCGTGTTTTATTACCAAACAAATCTCTATGGATATGAGTTTTTACTTTATTATGGAGTATTGTGTGACAATTTGGACAAACTAACATTATATTAGAAGAAGTATTATCATAATTTTTCATATTTTTATGATGATATTGTAAAGTTACACCTCTTGGCTTAGATTTGCATTTTTCACAAACTAATCTTCCATGTTTCTTTTTTACTCTTACATCAACTAATTTCTTTATTGATGCTTTAATTGGTTCTCTTACCATTTATCTTTAATTTTGAATTGTTAACTATTTAATTTTTTCGAATAAAAAACATTCACTGATCATAGAGACAAAGATTTATTCAAGAATGTAATCTAATATTGACCAAATTTATTGTGCTTATTAATATTTAGAAATAATCTTTTTAATAATGTTACTCATTTAATTTAAATTTTAATTCATCTTTATAAATTTCAAATAAAATGTTAGGTATATTTTTATAATCAATATTTTCATTTGTGATTTTGCAAATAGTAGGGATCTTCTCAATAAGTTTATTATCACTTTTCATAGATTCCTCAGATATAATTATTGGTTTTTTACCTTCTTCTTTTAGCTTATTAGAATATGCGATAAGATATAAATCTGCATGACGATCAAGATAACCATCTAATGCAGATCGTATTCTATCGTCATCATATTTGTAATATTTTTTATTTTCTTCTATGAAATATTTCATGGTTAATTCATCAACTTCAACAACCAAATAATCTGTATCTATAATTTTATGTTTTATTTCTCTTTGGAACTCTTTAATCTCTGTTGTTTTAGGCATTCTAAGCATTTCGGCATAAACTTTATCTATAATTATAATTTCATCACATAAAATTTTATCTTTAAGAAATGTTAATAATTTTGAGAATACTTTTTTTTGATGATCCTTATCGAAGGAGTAGTATTTAAAAAAATCACTTATACTGCAATTATCTATAATTAATATCATCTTTAATATATCTCTTTTTGTATGCTTTCAGGTCTAATTCTCAAATATTTGCATAAAGTATTCTCACTTATGTTTCCTTGAAAATAATTAAATTTAACTACTTCTTTAAATAGATTTGATTGTATTGGCTTAATTGCAAATCCTCCTAGGTTGCCTAAAGCCTTTTGTTTTTCACGTTCCTCTTTGTTTCTTGCTTTTTCTTCAATTCTTTTTTTATTTGCCATCTCTGTAATATCCAACATAATTTTGTAATATGTTTGGCCATCTATTTTATTTAGAATTTTAAGTCTTGTATATAAGGAAGAAACACTAATAAGACTTGATTTTGCTAATTCAGTAAGCTCATATTTATAATAATTATTCTTTGGCGTAGCAAGTTCTAATTTATTTATAAATTCATCTTGTTCCTCTATTAAGAAATAATAAACAAAATCATTACACCAACGTTCATGTAAGTTTGAAGTTAAATTTGTTTTCTCGTTTATTTCATCAATTTCTTCTATATTTAATAAATAATGAGCGAATTCATGTAATAGTGTGAATATTTCTCTTTTTGGATAATATTGTTTTTTTACAACTATCACATTTGGACTCATAAAAAATCCATCAAAATTAACAACTTCTTTTTGGTTATGGTTTTCAATAAACTCAAAAACAAAAATATTATAATCTTCTATAACGGTCATTAAATTTCTAAGATATTCTCGTTCTTTAGTTGGTTTTTTTAACCGTTTATTTTTTATTAAACGTGTTTCAATAATTTTGAATTCTTTTCTAAATTCATTTGCTATCTGTCTTGGATTTTCAGATAAAATGTGAGTTTTTAAATTTCGCTTAGGGTCAAAATCTATTGAAGCACAAAGATTTTGTATTTCAAACTTTTTCTTCTCAAAATTATTAGTGACTTTCTTTGATTGTAGATTTAATTCTGAATTAAATTTATTTTTCCTAAAAAAAATACTGCTAGATTCTGATTTTGATAGGGGTCTTGCAGTGATATACCACAATAAACCTTTATTAAAAACCTTATCAATAGCTTTTACAGTATAAAGAGGTATTTTCATGGTTTCCTTTAAAGCAATATTTAAAGTTTCTTCAGTGAATAAAGGTCTTTTTCTCGGAAGATTATTTTGATTGATATTAATTAATTTTAAGAATTGTTGATTAGAAAGACCATATAATTCCAATAAATATTCTAAACGTTTATTGTTTAAAGGAACAAGTGGATTTTTATTTATGTTATCCATTTTAAACTACTCCAATTTGATTCAAGTATACAAACAAGATTATTAATATTATTATAACTAATAAAAAACGAGGGTCAATTTGCCCTTTTTTATCTTTTCTCTTAGAATTACTAACTGCGTCTAAAACTGCTAATTTTTTTTCAATCTCGATAAATCGTTTTTCCTGTCTAATTTGCTTACGTGTTTCTTGCATCTCTTTAGAATTTTCTTTTAAAAGAAGAGATATTTCTTTATATTTTGAAACAAACCATGTTACAACAAAACTTAAAACAACCACTCCTACAAGTATTCCAAATACAATTAATGTTGAAGAACTGGTGTTATTATCAGAGGTTTTTGTTTGGAAATAAGTTGCTATCATAACTGCAAGTATGGATATTATTTGAATCAGTATACTCCAGTTATTTGCTTTTGAATTCATTAAACTGTTTATATCGAAGAGATATATATAACTTGTCCTAAAAAAATATTGTTCATATTTATAGTATATTTAATGAAAATTTATTTTATCATCGAAAAAGATACGCCCTGGCAAACTACTATTTTTTAGATTTTGTTAAAGAATATGTAATTCCAATTGCAAGTGCAATCAGTATTAACAAACCAATATTAATATATAATAACCCCGTATTCATAAAATGAGCTGTGTAAGGATCAGATATTCTCAACCCGCTTATACCAAGTGAGATTCTTGTTGTTCCAAGATAGAAAATAATTATACCTACAATGAATCCAAGAATATAATGCCAAGTTTGAAGAATTTTCTTTATGAACGACATATTAATACTAAGTTTATTAGAATTTAAAAGTATTTCTAATTAGTTAATAAGAATACGTCCAAAACGATATTCAAATCTTTTTTCTCCACGCATTAACTTACACCTCTTATCCCCAGTCAGCACATATTCTATTCCAAGAAATCAATATCTTAATAGAAAATAAATAATTAACTTAATTCTTCTAAGACTTCGCCAAGTTTGTCGAAGTTTTCACCAAATTCATCCCAGTCGTTTCCAAAAGAATCAAGAATCACATTATAATAATCTTGGGCTTCTTTAATTAAATCATCATTTGATTTATCAACTAGTTCTTCTTCTTCAACGATTTTTTTACTTGCTTCACCAAATAAGACTTGCAAGGCATCTTCTAGACTTTCTTCCATGACAACACGTTCGCCATCTGAAACTAAAATACGCTTTAATTGAGGTAATTGGCCTTGTTCTGCTTGAATGTATAGAGGTTCAATATATAGTAGACTATCTTTTATTGGAATAATAAGAAGATTACCTCTAGTTACACTTGAGCCTTGTTGAGACCATAAAGTTAATTGTTGAGAAATATCAGAGTCTTGGTCAAATTTTGCTTCTGTTTGCAAAGGACCATAAACTAATTTATCTTTAGGAAATTTATATAGTAATAATTTACCATAATTATCTCCATCTGAACGAGCAGCCATCCATGCAATCATATTATCTTTACGGATAGGTGTAAATGAGCTCATTAAAACAAATTCTTCTTTTACTTCGCCTGGTAATTTCATAATGATATAATAAGGTTGAACAGGAACTTTTTGACCAGTTCCATAAATTTCGTAAGGAATTTGCCAAGCATCTTCTTTATTATAAAATACAGTAGGATCTTGCATATGATAAATACTATAAATGCTAGATTGGACTTTGAAAAGGTCAACAGGATATCTTACGTGTTTCTTTAAATCAGCAGACATAAGGTCGTATGATTTGAATTGTTGAGGAAAAATTGAAGCATAAGTTTGAATTATAGGATCATTAGGATCAACAACATAATAATCAATAGTGCCTTCATAAGCATCAACAACAATCTTTACGGAATTTCTAATATAATTAAAATTTCCAAATTTCTCAGAGTAAGGAAAATTATCAGTAGTAGTATAAGCATCTTGAATCCAAAATAATTTACCTTCACTAATAACTAAATAAGGATCTTCATCTAAACTTAAGAAAGGAGTAATGGTTGAAATTCTATCTTGAATATTACGTTTATACATGATACGACTATCTTTTGTAATATCTGACGATAATAAAATTTTAATATCAAGGAACTTAATAGCCATTAAAAGTTTCTTAGCAAATGAATCAAGTAAAACCCCACCTTGACCATCATATTGGATGTAAGCATTTGTACTACCCTCAGGATAATCAAACTCTTTAGTTAAAGTATTTACGAGAACAAATAAATTATCTTTTTCACCATAATAAATTTGAGGTGTATCAATTCTTAGATTTGCTTCATCAAGATTAGAAACAGGTGGAATATCTTGAACAAAATAATTAGGAAGCCCTTCTTTAGTAACTGAATTAACAGGACTAACAACAACTCCATATCCATGAGTATAAACCATGTGTAGATTTACCCAAGTTTTTGCGTTTTCAGTAATTCTAGCTTGATTCATTTCACGAGGCGCAAGCATGACTTGAGTATATTCATTAACAATATCATAACGATCTATGTCAATATCTGAAAGATCATAGTATAAACGAATTTCTTGAGTTTGTTTGTAAGTTTGAATTAAAGGACGCCAATCAAGAATACGAACATTATCAATAGTTTTAGAAGCTTCTTCTAAAGAATCAGCAGTGATAGATAATTGCACATTAAAATCTTTTTCTTCAACAGATTCAAGACCATAAGCAATTTTAGTGAATTGGATATTATTTTCAATATAAGGTTTTTCAAGATTAATCTCATTAGGTGAAACTTTTAACGATTGAATAGCTGATGGAATAAGAGTTGGACCAATAAAAAAGACTATTAAGTAAATTATAATTGCATAAATAAGAATATGTTTTCTTTGAAGTTGTTTATTTTTTGAAATAATAAAAATCCAAACGTAGAATAAAACCGCAACGACAACTGCAAGAATCATTAAAAATTTCATAATAGGAAGAAACGCAATAACATCAGTATAACCAGCACCAACAACTATACCTTTTTGAGAATACATAATTGAGAATTTAGCAAGATAATGTCTAAACGCTAATAATACAAAAACAAAAGAGCCAAGAACAGCTAAGTGAGTTAAAACAGGTTTTTTTAATTTAGGAATATTAGATTTTGAATTAAGATTTAAAGCGTTAGCATCTTGAGTTTGATTAAATAAAGCAAATAAATGATCTTGGAAATAATCTAAAATTACAAAAACTAAAGTAAGTAAAATAGTTGCGAGTAAAAAGTTCCATACAACTAAGATGAAAGGTAAAGAAAAAACATAGAAAGAAATATCTTTGAAAAAAATGGGATCTGCAAGATTAAAAGAAGATTGCTTAAAGTATTGAAGAACAGTAAACCAACTATTTGAAACATTCATAGCAACAAAATACGCAACAAACATAGATAGTAATAATTTGATCTTAAAAGAAATTTTAGACTTGTTAAATTTTGATGCGATCCAAAAATTAATGGATGAAAACAATAAAAACGCCACAAAAGCTAAAGCAAATAAAATAATCTTAGTTTGTAAAGAAACAAGGAAAA
>Ga0307929_1002170_pt1 | contig 13203 bp, 5 predicted proteins | sample AceLakmetage1330_FD_203160 | JGI IMG/M metagenome (GOLD analysis project Ga0307929, IMG submission 203160) | Saline water microbial communities from Ace Lake, Antarctica - #1330 | ecosystem: Environmental > Aquatic > Non-marine Saline and Alkaline > Saline | place: Antarctica: Ace Lake...
CATTGACAACCCCAGTTCCGCCAACCGATGCATACGCACCGGACTCCTCTTGCTGTCCAAATCCTCCGAGCGTTTCCTCGCGACAGGATCAGACCCCCGGCATTGCCGCCTATTTGGAACCGCTGCCTACCAAATTGACAGGATAACCAGATCTGGTGAATAAGTAGTTGGATGGCGTGTTGTACCTGTGCGGAATCATCAATGACATAAAAAATGATACCGCGCCCTATCTGACAACCGGAGTGACCAGTGAGGAAAAATTTGCCTTTCTTACCACTGAAATAACGGAAAGAACGAGATGAGCATTTACTCCGAGCTATTGGATTACATTCAGACACTGAAAATCATTGATACCCACGAGCATTTGCCGTTCGAGTCGGAACGTCCAAAGGAGACTGATGTTCTGGCGGAGTGGCTCACACACTATTTCTCGTGTGACTTGGTGTCGGCCGGTTTGAGTCACGAAAATCTGGCGATCGTGCGCGACAGCGGCAAAGACATCAAAAGTCGCTGGGACCTGGTTGAGCCCTATTGGCATGCGGCCGAGTCCACTGGATATGGACGATCACTGACTCTTTCCGCCAGGGACATCTACGGCATCGATGCGATCAACTCCAAGACTATCCAGCAGTTGAATGAATCATTTAAGGCGCGGCGCGCCAAGGGGGATCATTACCGTTTTGTGTTGCGTGACAAGTCAGGCATAGCTTTGTCGATTCGCGATTCCATGCCGGTTCCCTACAAGGAAACCAAGGACCCATTTGTCTTCACGATGCGTGTTGATGAGTTCATATGCCCCACTCACTACAGCCGGATGCGGCAGTTGGGTGAGCAAGTGAAGGTAGGCGTGCATACTCTCGACGACTGGGCGGAAGTGACGCGCAGGCACATGGAAGGGAACCTCAACGGTCAAAGCCGCGTAGTGTGCCTGAAATGCGGCTTGGCCTATAGCCGCAGCCTGCGCTTTGAGAAAATTGGACGGTCTGATGCCGAACGCGCCTTTGCTGAGTTCTTCCAGGACTGCAATCTCCCGGACTGGTGCCCGCCGATCAAGGCAGCCAAGGCTCTGAGTGACTGGATGATGCACACCGTGTGCGCCGTAGCAGACGATCTCGGTCTGCCATTCCAGATTCATACGGGCATTCAGGAAGGAAACGGTAATTTCATCTATAACTCCAATCCCACACTACTAAGCAACCTATTCCTGGAATACGGCAATGCCCGGTTCGATATATTCCATATGGGTTATCCCTACGTGATGGAACTCGGAAACTTGTCCAAGAATTTCCGGAACGTCTTTATCGATATGTGTTGGGGGCATATCATTAGTCCTGAAGCGGCAAGACGTGCCCTGGTCGAATGGTTGGATGCCGTACCGGCGAACAAGATCAGCGCGTTTGGAGGCGATTACTGCTTCGTTGATGGCGTTTACGGACATCAGGTCCTGGCGAGGCAGAACGTGGCAGCGGCCTTGGCACAGAAGGTTACGGACGGTTCGATGAGTCTCGAACGGACCAAGGAAGTGGCAACCTGGATGTTTATTGACAACCCAAAGAGGCTGTTTTCTCTCGATCGTTTCCTGGATGACAAGGCAGACATGAAGGCACGAATGCCCAGCAAGACGGCTCAATAGTCTAACCCAAAGCGCAGACGTTCTGTGAAACCCAATGATGAGAAAAACAGATCACAACACGTTTGATACCAATTTCTCAGCGAACTTGGCGGACATCGATGCAAGGGGTATCTTGTCGCATGCGAAGCGAGCCTTTGTTCCGAAGCATGACAACTGGTCCGGTCAGTGGGTTTGGCTGAGCAACTCTGTATTTCCAGATCGACAAAAGTGCAGACCCACAACATTCTGCAGGAATGATTTCCCTTACACGGTCGCCATTTTCCGCAAGACCTTCGATATTCCCTTTGTCCCCTCCAAGGCAACGGTGTGGACCAGCGGGGACACGAAATACAGATGCCGGGTAAACGGCACTCTCGTCACCCGCAGGCCGACGGAGGTCGGAGGGGATTGTGGAAACTGCGAATCGCCCAACTGGTGGTTCTATGAGGGATTAGAATTAGAGGACTGTCTGAATGAGGGGCGCAATGTCATTGCTGTGGATGTCATGCTCGGACCACAAGTCCAAGCCGACTACTCCATGGGGCGGGGCGGCTTCCTTCTCGAACTCTTGATTGAAGGAGCGGGCGGAGAACATGTCACCCTCTGCACGGATGACACCTGGCGGGCAACGCTCTCCATAGCTGAATCTCAACTGAATACCTATGATGCGCGGAGCGAACCCCGTGGGTGGACAACCGAAGATTTCGACGATTCTGCGTGGCCGTTTGTTGATAGTGTCGGCACGGTAGAAGATTCACCATGGTCTCTGCTCCCTAGAGAAATCCCGATGCTCGCAGAGATCCCCGTCCAACCCATTGCGGTTGCGTTTGCCAACAACCCTTCCCATGACGCCATATTCCCACTCACACTGGAACCTAAAGGACCGCAGACTTTTCGGCTACAGTTCCCCCGCGAACTGGCAGGTCATGTTTTCTTGGACATGGAAGGCGCCGAGGGGACACGCGTAGACATTGACTTTCGAGAATTGCCCACCGTGACATCGGAGCGACAGGAAACATATATCCTTCCCGGACACCGGTGGTCATACCAGTCGAGGCGTCTGCAGGGATTTGAAACCCTAGAGGTTACAGTCACCTTTCCCGCCGGATCGCAGTGCGGCATCCCGTTAACAATCCATGCGATCGATGCCGTCTTTACATCATTTCCTGTCGAGTACCGCGGGTGTTTCGAATGTTCCGAACCTTTTCTGAACCAACTCTGGGCTGTCGGTCGATGGACTAACCAGTTGTGTATGCAGTCCTACCATCTTGACTCGCCGATTCATCAAGAGGGATTGGGCTGCACAGGCGACTACATGATCGAGGCATTGATCAGCTATTCCTGTTTTGGCGAGACTCGACTCGCCCGTAAGGACATCCTGCGTACCGCCTACCTCTTGAAGCAGAAGCAGGGGCAAATGTTCCACACCAGCTACAGCCTGCTTTGGGTGTGGATGGTCAGGGACTACTGGCTGTACTCCGGAGATAAAGAGATCGTGGGTAATGTGATGGAGGCAATGCACGAGTTGCTTGCCCGCTTCGCTTCCTATATTGGGGAGAGCGGTCTTATCACCGAAGCGCCGAACTACATGTTTATGGATTGGGTTAGTGTGGGCGACTATACCCTGCATCACCCACCCGCATCCATGGGACAGGGTTACATGAGTGCATTCTACTTCCGCGCTTTGCAGTATGGCGCCGAGTTGTCTCGGATGTGCCAAGACAACGCGCGAGCGGAACTCTACGACCAGCGCGCAATAGCACTGAAGCTGGCGTTCAATGATCACCTCTGGTGCCGGGCGTGCGGACTGTACCGCGACGGTATGCCGGGCGCAACCGAGACTACACCCAATCAATGGCTGCCGGAAGATGCACAAAAGGACTCCTTCACGGTTCACACCAACGCCTTGGCCGTTGCGGTCGGAATCGCTCCACCAGATCTGGGCCGCACCATCATGAGTAAAATCATGGCGGATGAGACGCTACCCATGGTACAGCCATACTTCATGCACTTTGTCTTCGAAGCTCTTGCGAGCGCAGACCTGTTTGAGGAGTATGCATTCGGCATCATGGATCGCTGGAAAGGACTCTTGGAAGAACACCCGTCAAGCCTCAAGGAAATGTGGGATCATGGCGACTATAGTCATGCTTGGGGAGGTACTCCCACATATCAACTGTCGACAAGGGTTCTTGGTATTTCGGTTTTAGAACCAGGTTTCCGTGCTCTGTCCTTGCGCCCACGCCTGGGACCATTACAAACAGCAAAGGGCATGCTTCCAACAGCACGTGGTCCAATTGAAGTCTCCTGGAAAAAGGAAGGCGGTTCGTTGAAGGGGTTTCTCAGCGGACCTTCCGGATGTGAAGTCTTCCTTGATGTAGGCCGTATGGATTGCTGCAGCATCAATGTCTCTCAGGCCGGGCGCCGGATCAAGGACTTGAGGACGACAGCGAATGGCGTCTGCTGGACAATTGACAAAGGCGAGTATGGTATTGATATCTTCACCGAACAAGACTCCGCAGAACGGAGTCACTAAACGCGCCGAGTCTGAGTGCATAGAAGAACAGGAGCGCACAAGCGCGGCTACACGCTGCTTACAGAAGATCCGCTTCCGGGCCGGGAAACATCATCGCCATTCCAAATTCCATTTGGAACTCGGGATCCATAGACAGATCAACATGCTCAACCTTGTGCCGGATTTCAGTTGCATAGCGCCGTTCGTTTTTTGAAAGCAAAACCAGCTTTGCGCCAAGGGATGCAGCATTTCCAATAAAGCGGATATGCTCCGTTGGCAAGGACGGTAGCAGTCCAATACGCCGCGCATGATTGCGACGGATAAAATTACCAAAGGCACCAGCCAAAAGTACTGATCCGAGATCCTTCGCGTCCAGTCCTGCCTTCCGTAGCAGAATGTTGATGCCGGCTCGGATGGCACCGCTGGCAAGCTGCAACTCACGAACATCGCGTTGCCACAGATAGACAGGATCGTCGTTGCCAGACTCCTCCGCAGAGGCCAATTCAAAGTTAAAATCATGCTCCCCCGCAATCAAACGCTGCTTCAGCATATCACTCACAGAGTCGGGCACCTCATCCGGCCCCAGAATGCGCCCCGTATCGTCAATGATCCCGACGGTCAACAATGCCGCGACAGCATCAATCAACGCGGTTCCACAAAGCCCAATGGGCCGGGTATTGCCAATCACATTCAGCACAACATCATCCGTGATGATGACCTTCTCAACAGCACCAGTTGTCGCGCGCATACCCTGCTTAATGCGGGCCCCTTCAAATGCCGGACCCGCCGCCGTCGATGACGACAGCAGCTTATCGCCATTTGCCAACACAATCTCACCATTGGTGCCAATGTCGACAAACAACACCGGAGCCTCCTGGCGATCCAAGCGTGCCGCCACCATCCCCGCAACAGTATCCCCCCCAACAAAACCTCCTACTTGAGGAAACAGATACAGCTCAGCAGCAGCGTTCACACGCAGCCCCAAACGATTCGCCGACAGCGTGGTGGCTTTATCAAAGACCTGCACAAAGGGAACTTCCCCAAGCGCCGACGGATCATATCCTGCCAGAATCTGCTGCATCGTGGAATTACCCGCCACCACGACCTCATAAATGTGCTTCGCAGCAACACCCGCTTGGGATACCAGCGTATCGAGAATATCGTTCACCGTCCCCAAAACCGCCTCCTGGAGCTGCGTCAGCGCACCCGGCGTTTCGCGGATCTTTTGGATTCTTGAAATGACATCGTCACCATGGGAAATTTGAGCATTCATACGCGATGCCACGCCCTTTTCTATCCCCGTCGTAAGATCAAACAGCGTTCCCACAACCGTGGTCGTACCAAGGTCAAAAGCAACACCATAGGCCTCAGCTGTAGTGTCCCCCTCCTCCAACGCAATCAGTCGATCCGCAATCAGAACCGCAGTTCCCTTCCATTCATTGCGACGCATAAATATTGGTACCGTGCGGATTAGATCTGAAGGTGCGACAACGAAATCTCCCAAGGCATCATAGAGGCGTGCCATATCCGACCGGGCATCGACCTGACTCGGAGGATCCAAAACAAACGGAACCTTCCGCACCACAGGCGATAGTTCCCCTGTTTCTCCACTGTCCGTCACCAGAATCTGCTGCCGTGAATCGAAACGAGACTCCATGGGAACATCGACCACCATGGTTTTATCCACCCGCGTCTGACAGGCAAGACTCGGTTCGGACTCCCCCACGATCTGGACCTTGCATTTTCCGCAGGTGCCAAGCCCACCACAAGGTGTCTGAAGCACAATTCCCGCGCGACCAGCAGCCTCAAGAAGGGGAGTTCCCGGGAGCACATACACACTGCGCCCCGAGGGTTCAAAAACAACTTTAATCTCTTCGTTTTTCATAGATTCTTTCTATTGCTCTCGCGGACACACACCCACAAGCACACATACTCATATAGTAGCATCATTCATTTCCATCATCAGATTACAGCACAAAAGCATGGCACACCCACAAGCGGCGAGCAAGGAATCGTGATAAAGGTTCTGTGATTTTGTTATTAGAAGGAAACTGTGAACATCATTTGGACCTAAATTCAGATTGCGCAATCGCTATTCAAACAAAGCCTAGGCAGCGTTCATATAGCGTTGGCCAAGAGGCATTTGGCTGTTGGATAAAATGATGTTATTAGAGCGAATCCAGCCTCTGATTTTTTGATTACGCCGCTTGAGTGGGACGCACAGCTATTCGTTTCGTCGGACAAAAAGCAGTTGTGTGCTGCTCGACAAACGGGCATGAAGACACATCAGGTGTGGCAGGAAAAAAGCACCCCCTCCCCCATTTCACCTTTCAGCTTTCAAAATTTCAGCTTTTCTCCACTCCTATATCACCGTCCCTCGCGCAACCCCTGCTCAAGCGCACGGCTCCGTTTGACCGCCGACTGCGCGGCAAAGCGATCGCGTAACGTTTTAATCGCATCGGTGTAGCGGCGAACATCACCACGCGATACGTTACACGGCTTTCGTGCCGTTCCGTATAACGTTGGTAATATATCGGGCAGGTCGATCAGGTCTTCGATCTGGAGGGCGTGATGAACGGGGCACTTCACGAGCGCCAGCGCATTCAACACAATCAGCATCTTGGTGCAGAGCTGTGTGGTGCACGTAATGGGGCGATGCTTCTTAAGCTGGCAACCTGTCTCACTCAGCGCCGGACACGGACCATTGCCGGGCATACTGCGTCCCATATCTTGCCGCGGCAACTTTTCGTACCAATCGCGATCCGAACGCACTTGAATGGCATTCAAGGCCTCCCAGTTGTCATGCACCTGATTATCAATCATGCAGCAACACCAGGCGGCACGTCCCTTGCGCTGCCGCTGCCCGACCTCACTCAGTGTTTTCACGGCACACCGCGAACACAGATCTTCAAACTGATCGAAAAGTGACCATAGCGCCTTTTCAATCTCATTGAACCACTTCAAATACTGGCTGTTTGTCATAGCATTCCTGGCTTCCTGTTTCGCGTGCACAGTCGACCCCCAAAACCCTGTAGCTACGGCTCTCCGACAATCCCTGCCGGAGTTACCAACTCCAGAGCTGTAGCACACACTGCACGATTAGCTCTAGTGTCATGTCTCAGAATTGCATTAGTAAATGAGGAAATACTTGTCATTCCGAGCGAAGTCGAGGAATCTCGTCCCCTCACGAGTGGAGATTCCTCGACTTCGCTCGGGATGACACCTTGATATTGCAAGCCTATTTACGAGATATGACACTAGAAATCTGATCTACTTTCAAAGACGTTACCTCACCGCGTTCCCAGAAACTTCGCCAGAAACGTCCCCGTATGCGAGCGTTTGGATCGTGCGATCGCGGAGGGAGCTCCCTTGGCAACCACACGCCCCCCTTTATCGCCACCCTCAGGCCCCAGGTCAAGAACCCAGTCCGCCTCGGCAATCACGTCAAGATTGTGCTCAATAATTACAACCGTGTTGCCAGCATCCACCAAACGATGCAAGACGTGTATCAGCTTTGCAATGTCCGCCATGTGCAAACCAATGGTAGGTTCATCCATAATATAAAGGACATGATGAGATGACCGCGCTTTGGCCAGTTCAGTCACCAATTTAATGCGTTGAGATTCCCCCCCGCTAAGCGTGGGGCTTTGCTGCCCCAGTGTCAGATAACCAAGACCCACATCCTGCAAGAGTTGCAATGCATGATGAATAACCGGATGCGCCTCAAAGAGACCCAATGCCTCGTCAACCGACATGGCCAGGACATCTGCAATACTCTTGCCGTTGTAGATTACCTCACACGTCTCCTGCGTGAATCGACGCCCCCCGCACCCTTCGCAAGGAACCATGACGTTGGGCAGAAAACTCATTTCGATTTTTTGCGAACCCTGCCCACCACAGACAGGGCAACGCCCCGCTTCGACGTTAAAGGAGAACCGGCTCGCCGCATAACCGCGCATGCGCGATTCCGGGAGTTCGGCAAACAGTTTTCGGATCTCATTCCAAAACCCGATATAGGTCGCCGGGCACGACCGGGGTGTACGGCCAATGGGTGTTTGATCCACCTCAAGCACACGTTGAATCGACTCCCACCCCTCAATCCCACTGCACCCAATTGCCATCGCCGGTCGAGACCTCTTTCGTCGACGCTTCGCTATAACCCAAGGCCTCAAACTGTCATGTAGAATGTCCCGCACCAGCGTACTCTTGCCACTGCCACTCACCCCGGAAACACAAACAAGCCGCAGAAGCGGAATATCCACATTGATGGCCTTGAGATTATGCAGCGTCGCACCACGCACCTGAAGCCATTGCAGGGCTTTCGCCTTGCCACAAGGGCGCGGGGTCACAAGGGGATGCTGTAATGGCGATTTCAGATAGCGTCCCGTAACAGATCGTGGGTTGCGCATCAGCGCCTTAACCGATCCTACCGCCACAACATGCCCCCCATCCACACCGGCTCCGGGACCGATGTCGATGATGTGCTCAGCCCGTCGGATGGTATCCTCATCGTGTTCGACAACCACCACGGTGTTGCCCTTGGCCTGTAGCGCATGCAACGTATCCAAAAGCTTGGCATTATCACGAGCATGCAACCCGATAGTCGGCTCATCGAGAATGTAGCACACCCCTCTCAGGTTGGACCCCAGTTGGGAGGCCAAACGAATGCGCTGCGACTCGCCACCACTCAGCGTCGGCACCGCACGATCCAGTGCCAGATACGAAAGCCCCACCTCACTGAGGAACTGAAGGCGGGAGCAAAGTTCAGCCTGAATGTCGCGCGCAATGGCCTCCTCCTGAGGCGACCATTTCAGAGCAGAAAAGCGTTGATAAGCGGCCTCAACAGAGAGGTGGGTATAGTCGACAATAGAATGCCCCCGGAAGCGCACAGCCAGAGCCTCTGGACGCAGACGGGCACCGCGGCATTGTCGACACGGAATGTCGCCCCCATCCCGCAACGTATTCCATACCGCCTCTTCCCCCGTCTGCTCCTCATCAAATCCTGCCAGCTCAATGCCTGTACCAAAACAGTGCGGACACCATCCCTGTTTGGAGTTGAAGGAAAACAGGCGCGGATCCAACTCAGGAAAACTTCGACTGCAACTCAGACATGCCCGTTCAGTGGAATACAGTGTCATCCGCGCACCAGGAGAACCCGACCGCGTCAGCGGCACCACGCAAACGGCATCGTTGCCATAATCCATACCCAGAGACAAAAGGGCGCTGATTTTGGAAGCGTTGCAAGGGTCAACCCGCACCTTCCCCACGGGCAGCTCAATATCGTGCTCACGAAAACGATCCAGACGGGGCCATGCCGATGTCGACAGCAGTTTGCCATCAACGCGAAGATTCGAAAATCCCTTCCCCGCCGCCCATTTAGCAAGATCGGTGTAGTATCCCTTGCGGGAAACCACAAGAGGTGAGAGCACCATAACCTCACGCCCCCGAAACTGCTTCATCACACACCCTTCAATCGCATCGACGCTCTGAGCATGAATAGGGATATTACACTCCGGGCAATGTTGAACCCCAAGCTTAACAAAGAGCAGCCGCAAAAAGTGATACAACTCCGTCACGGTAGCAACAGTGCTCTTACGACCCCCGCGACTCATGCGCTGCTCAATCGCCACCGTGGGCGGCACGCCAATAACCGCATCGACATCCGGCCGGCTTGACGGCTGCACAAACTGTCTTGCATAGGCATTGAGCGACTCCAGATACCGCCGCTGCCCTTCGCTGAATAGGATATCGAAAGCAATCGTGCTCTTACCGCTCCCGCTAATACCCGTGATCACGGTAAACGTGTCACGCGGTATGGTAACATCCACATTCTGGAGGTTGTGCTCACGGGCACCGTGAATGCCAATCCGACGAGTCCCGCGTTTCACGCGATACGGTGCAGCCATCTCGCGCACGATCGAGGGCGGGACACTCTGACTCGCCTCCTTCAACGCCCTGCCCGTGTGACTGGCGGCGCAACCCATGATCACATCAGGAGCCCCACAACAGACCAACTCACCCCCATCGTCACCACCCTCGGGACCAAGATCGACAATCCAATCCGCAGCACGGATGACATCCAAATTGTGTTCAATAATAACAACCGAATGCCCACGTGCCACAAGCCGACGCAGGGCCTGCAACAGAACGGTGATATCTGCAAAATGCAACCCGGTCGTTGGCTCATCAAAAATGAAGAGATTGCGCTGCCCCTTCTCCGCACCCTTGGGGGTTTTCAAATGTGCCGCCAGTTTAAGTCGCTGCGCCTCACCACCACTCAGCGTCGGCACGGGTTGCCCCAATTTTATATAACCCAGACCCACCTGCAACAACGGCTCCAAGGCGCGAATAATCTCGCGTTCGTCAGAAAACAGGACGCATGCCTCCGATACCGTAATCTCCAAAACATCCGCAATAGAGCGTGGTGGGTGCCCATCCACCATCAATTTGACGTCAAGAACTTCGGACTGAAATCGCGTTCCATTGCAATCCGGACAACGCAGATAGACATCACTGAGAAACTGCATCTCTACATGCTGAAATCCATTACCGCTACAGGTAGGACAACGCTTGCCAGAGTTGAAACTGAAAGTGCCCGCCGTATAGCCACGCTCCTTTGCCAGCGGCTCTTTAGCAAATCGTTTTCGGATTGGCGTCAGCGCCCCCACATAACTTGCCGGATTTGATCGCGTCGTCTTCCCAATCGAAGATTGATCTACCAGCACCACATCATCAAGGGCTTCATACCCCCGAATTGCACGATGTGCTCCCGGTTGATCAACAGGGCGGTGCATCAACTTGCGTAACGCACGATACAGGACATCCTCAACCAAGGTTGATTTTCCCGAACCGCTAACACCTGTTACGCAGACAAGTCGCTCAAGGGGAAATGCCACATCGATCCCTTTGAGATTGTGAGCCGATGCACCACGCACTTCTAAATGCTGTCGGGCCACACCGATCGTGCGAGCCTCCACGTCAACAACACGAGCACCCGTCAGATACTGTGCTGTCAGCGACTTCTTCGTTCGCAGCAATTGCGGCAGCGTGCCATCAAAGACGACCTCACCACCCCGCTCACCCGGCCCCGGTCCCATATCTAAAACACGATCTGCCGCACGAATCAAATCCGGATCATGCTCCACCACCAACAACGTGTTCCCCGCATCCCGCAGTCGATGCAAGACCCCGATCAGCCGCGTGATATCACGAGGATGCAAACCAATGCTGGGCTCATCCAACACAAACAGCGTATTGACCAAAGTCGTTCCAAGCGCAGTTGTCAGGTTGATACGCTGAACCTCGCCACCACTCAGCGTACGAGACTGACGATCCAGCGTCAGATACCCCAATCCCACCGTAACAAGATACTTCACGCGAGCCCGGATCTCTCCCAACAACATCTCGGTTGCCTCATCCAATGGCGCTGGAAACTTAAGCGTCACAAAGAATGTGGCAAGGTCTCGAATAGAGAGCAGTACAAGCGCATGCAACGACAGCCCGGCGCCAGGCCCTATGCGCCATAAGAGTGAATCCGCTTTGAGCCGCGCCCCTTCACAATCCGGACAGGTCAGATACGTACGATACTTCGAGAGCAACACCCGAATATGCATGCGATAGCTCTTAGTTTCCAGCCAATCAAAAAAGCGCTGCACACCATACCAAACACCATCCTCCCAATCACCCTCTCCCTCCAACACCCACGCCTTGTGGGCGTCTGACATCGCGTCCCACGGCACATTCGTGGGTATGCCCTGCTTCCTGGCAAAGCGCATCAACTCATCCTGGCACTCCTTAAAGCTGGGCGATTGCCAGGGTTTGATCGCTCCTTCGGCAAGCGTAAGCCGTCCATCAGGAACCACCAAATCATAGTCAATACGGATCGCGCGGCCAAAACCGCGACAGGTCTCACACGCTCCCAGCGGCGAGTTAAACGAAAAGGTGTTGGGAACAGGATCGCGATAATGGATATCGCAAGACGCACAATGCAAATCCACCGAGAAGTGAAGCGGTTTTCCGACAACGCCCTTTGCAGATACCGGACGAATAGCAACACGCCCCCGCCCGTGCTTCAGAGCCGCTTCAAGGGCTTCAATCCATCGGGATTTTCGTCCAGAGCTTAGCGTCAGGCGATCTTGAATAACCTCCACCTCGCTGTCCGATTCCGCATGCAAACGTCGATAGCCCTGCGTCTCAAGAAGCGCCTTCACCTCATCGCGTGAAAAGTTGTGCGGGACAGGAACGGTAAAGGTGATCAACACCCGAGAGTCCTTCTTGCAACCCTTGCTAACGTGTTTCCAAATCGACTCGGGAGTATCGCGCTGAACATGTTGCCCACAGTCACGGCAATAGAGCCGGGCAGCACGGGCATAGAGCAGCTTGAGATGGTCGTTCAGCTCGGTCATTGTCCCCACGGTCGAACGGGATGTCCGGACGGGATTCGTCTGATCTATGGCAATTGCCGGAGGAATGCCCTCAATGCGGTCTGCACTGGGTTTGTCCATACGATCCAGAAACTGCCGGGCATAGGGAGAAAACGTCTCCACATATCGACGCTGCCCCTCAGCATAGATGGTATCAAACGCCAATGACGATTTTCCGGACCCACTCACACCGGTCACAACCGTCAGTGTGTTCAGCGGAATTGAGACATCAATCCCTTTGAGATTATTCTGACAGGCGCCTTCAACAACGATACAGGACGATGACATACAAACTCCTTGCGTGTTGTTCATCATACGCCACCCCAAACACGGCGGCAATGCAGGAGCAGGCATTGCGGAACGGGACTGCGCATTGCTCAAATCGAGATTCCTCGACTTCGCTCGGAATGACAGCCATAAGGCAGCGAAGTTCCTTAAGACAATGTCATGTTGAGCTTGCCGAAACATCTCGCTGTAGGCGCTTTTTCGGGTTAAGCAACACGCCGGAGATAGATTAGCTTTGATGTCTTCATTAGCTTCTGCTGAAATAGCGGCAGGGTTACAGAAGGGAGAAAAAACCATGTCCGTATCTGACGAATTCCTAGTTTTTGTGCTGGATCAATTCTCGGCGTGGGGGGGGGGGGGGGGTCACGGCC
>Ga0307929_1002171_pt1 | contig 13202 bp, 8 predicted proteins | sample AceLakmetage1330_FD_203160 | JGI IMG/M metagenome (GOLD analysis project Ga0307929, IMG submission 203160) | Saline water microbial communities from Ace Lake, Antarctica - #1330 | ecosystem: Environmental > Aquatic > Non-marine Saline and Alkaline > Saline | place: Antarctica: Ace Lake...
AAAGCCAACAAGCTATCAGAGCTCCTGCCACAAAACTGGGCAGAAACACAGGACAATAATCCACCACACTAATGCAAAATTAAACATCCCCCAAAATTATTTATGACCTGGTTGGTAGAGGGGATACCCACATTGAGACCCCCACCCTCCGGGGCTTGCTGCTTGAAAAGGACAAGGCATTAGTATTGGTGGTTGAGGAATGAAATGGATTAGGGTAAAATCCTAAAGCGAACTTAGAATTGCTGCAATACTTTCGTCATGGTTGGTAAGGCCCAGTTTTTTTCTGAGGCGGGTGCGGGCTTTTCCGATGGCTTCGGTGCTTTGGCCGGTAATACTGGATATTTCTTTTGTGGTCATGTTCAGCAGCAGGAAAGCACACAGCCTTTTTTCGTTGAGGGTAAGTTCAGGGAAACGGGCGGCCAGTTTTTGATAAAACTCACTATTTACTTTGTTGAACCGCATCTCAAACTCTTCCCATACTTGTGCATCCTGGTCATATTCCAAGTCACGGATGGCTGTATCAATCACATCGTGGTTCTCCATTTTTAATCGGGGTCTTTGTTTTTTCAGGTAAGTAATAATGCCTACCTTTTTTTCATTCAATCGTATCATATTTAATACAAAAGAAGTTAGCTCGCGTTCTTTGCCATCCAGTTCGTTTTGCAGGACTTTGTGTTCCAGCTTTTCTTTAGCAATTTTAAGTTTTTGTTTTCTGAACAATTGGAACAGGAAAGCTACAAAAAACAATAACAAGGCAAGGGCAAAATACAGAATGAATTTTTGCTTTTGCTGATCCCACATTTTTTGCTTGGCCAACTGGTCGTTTTTAAATTGTAGCTCAAGTCGTGTTAATTCCTGGTAATTTCGTTTAGCCCGGAGGATGTCATCAAGTTTGTGTTGCTCCTCGAGGTATTTAATTGCCAGGTCGCTTTCACCCAATTGTTTGTAACAATAGTACAATCCCCAGTTACCATTCCTTTCTATCGATGTAAAATTGAATTTTTCTCCAAGGCTATCAGCAATAGCAAAATAGCTAATTGCTTTCTTATAATTATTTATTTTCAAATTGGCTTCACCAAGGTGAAGCAGAACCAGGGCATACTTATTTTTTTCGTTTAGGGAATCAAAAGCATACGTTAATTGGGTGTATAATTTTATCGATTCCTCGAAATTATCATTTTGTTTTTCGATGTTAGCCAGGTTTAGGAGGTTGGTGGCGTAATAGTTCCAATTCCCGGTTCTTTCATTAATACGCATTGCCTGCTTGTAATAGACTCGTGCTGTGTCGAATGTTTTCTGTTTTTGATAAATAAGTGCAATGTTGTTGAGGTCGCGGGCAATTCCTGCACTGTCGTTAATTTCGATGGAAATGTCGAGGGATTTTTGGTAATATTCTTTCGATTTTTTCAAATCGTTGTTCTTGAACAATATCCCAATGCGTGATAAAATATAGGATTTCTTTTTTAGCTTGTTGTTTTTCTCGTAGTAGGTAAAAGCTAAGGTTAAGTAGCTGTAAGCCTGGTCAAAATCATCAATATCCAAGTACAGCAGGCCTATCTCTTCATATACCATAACCTGGTAGAAGGGATCGTTAATTTCGTGCAACAATTCCATTGACTCTGTTATAAACTGCAAGGCAACATCATACTGGTAATCCTTGCGCAGAAGTCGAATTTTTTGGCTGGCCGATTCGGCTATGCCTTTTTCGTAACCCAGTGCCAGCGAAAGTTTAAACAAACTGTCGGCTCGTTTTACAATTTCAATATCAGCATTTTCCTGCTCCGAAATCAGAGTATTAAGGCTGTCGATTTGATGGGTAGTAATTTGTGCTTTCGAAAGGTCAAATTTATTTTCTGAGCACGCGACCACGAATACTACAAGGATCAGAGCCATGGACAAACCCATGGAAAGGGGATAAATATTTGCCAAAAATTGTTTCATAAATTATCCGCCAAATTTATGATTAATTCTGAAACAAAAAAGCCCCGATCCATCTCGCCGGTCTGACGGGATGAATTGGGGCTTCAAAAAGTCAGGGTATGACTTTAAGTCATGCCCTGACTAACTAATCCAAAGTTTATTTTGACAGCTATTCACTTCAGCTTTTTACTGTTTATTCTGTTAAGTATTTTTATTAGCGCACTGTTTTGTGACTCCAATAATGGGCTTCCTTGTTTTATAGCTATGTCTTCCTTGTTCTTCTCAATCTTTCTGCTTTTTGCAGAATTAGATCCAGAGTTATTATTGTTTTTTTTATTCATCGTTCTTTTCTAACTGTATCAGAATAACAAAGATTTTTTTACAAATTACCTGCTTATTACAAGCCGTTTTGTCTGCGCTTTATCATCTGTTATTATGGTAACAAAATACAATCCGGGTTCCAAATTGCTGGTATCATAAGAATAATGTTGTGTGCCCTCCATCATGGTAGCATTTTCATTAATCACATCTACTTGCTTTCCATAAACATCATAAACAAAAATTTTGGTATCTGATTCAGTTGCCTGGTCAAACATAATATTTACCAATCCATTTGAAGGATTAGGGAAGATCTTAAAATTCTTGACCCCTTGAACCTCACTTGTTCCCACAGTACCATCTTCATCCAGATCCATGGTAGCAGCATTCAAAACCGCACGGGATCCTATCTCGGCACCGTAATATGCTAAAAAGCCAATCAGGCTTATTTTCGATTCGTTAAAATCATCAGGCAAAGTATAAGTTATTGTTTCTGAATACGATTCGGAAGCGGATACTTCGGCAGGGATAATTCCACTATTTCCGAAGGCCCCTGAAGGTACTGCCCTAAGTACATGATTATGCACAAAACCTACTACCGGATCTCCTGCTTGATAATAAGGGTGTCCGGGGTAATTATTATACCCATTAGTCTGATCCCATCCTTCACCTTCACCAACAAGGCTATCTTCAACAATCATCGTAACAAAGCGCATATCACCGGCTGCTACATCCACAAAATCGGCAGTTAAAGTCATGGTAATTTCCCTGGTGGCAGGATCATAGCCGTGCCCCATCGATACTTCAACAGGTGTGTACATAGAAAAGTGCTCTTCAACAACATCTATCCATTCCCAATCAAACCTGAATTCCCACTCATCCCCAGGTTGCAGCGCTCTGTCTATCATTGCACTGGGGTAATATGGTGTATTAAAACCCGATATTATCCCATCATTAAATTCCATTGCATCGGAATGGTGAATTGAAACCATTACCACATTATCCGGGTATAATTGATGAATTTCATCCATGACAACTGGCCCATTGATACATGCACTGCACCATGCACCGGTAAATTCTTCAAGCAATACTGTTCTTGTAGCCCCTGTAGCTGCAGATATTACATTATGACATTGTTCATCGTTACATGATCTCTGATCATCAAAGCTTCCATTCAGGTTTTCGGCCCATACACATACTTCATGAGTAACTCCACTGCTTGTAATTGTCCATGGTATATCATGGGTAAAATTATAAGTGCCACCAAAAGCCGGAACTGATGCATTGATTGTTGTGCTTTGAGGATCTCCGCCATCGACAGTATAAACGAGGTCAAAAGAAGTGATTTGTGTAACTCCTTGATTTGAAATTACACCTGAAATTGTATAATCGCCTTGAAGAAGTGTTGTGCCATTTTCAGGCTCAAAGCTCTCCATTGCAAGGTCATATTGATTATCTTCCCAATAAAAAGTATAAACTTTGTCATCAGATCCCCAAGCAGTTTGAGGTTGAACAGTAATGTATGGACTTCCCGGATATTGAACACCCAGGGTTCCATGCGCATTTTCGCACCCAATAGTACCACTTAAGCCAGTCACGTTACCTCTACTGTAAACCACATCAAAATCACCACATTCATAAAGTCGGATAGCAATATAAAAATAAAACTCTGTTCCTATAGGAGTACAAGACCATTGTATCACATGTACACGATAAGGTGCTTCGCCATAGGTATGTGTGGTTACCCGGTCGGGCGAACCAATAAAACCAATTTCCAGATCATCCCAAAAAGTATATATGGCATTGTTTGGCCCATTTGGGTCAGGAAGAGACGTATTATCCGGAAAACTTACCTTGGCCACACTATCAAAAGTGATATAGCCATTGTCGCTGGCATAAAATCCGGTAACAGGAATACCATAATAATTAAAATCAAAAGGCAAAGTTTGCCATTCTGACAATACATCGTTTACTGCAGGTGATATTATGTTGGTACCAGCAGCTCCATCATCGTACGGGAAAGCCGTACCTATTGTGTGAACGATTTCGTAATTCTGTGCATTTGTGCTAATACAAATCAGCATTAAAAAAATTGAGATAAATATTTTCATGTTTACGTTGTAATTATTTTACAAAGATGATTTTATTTTTTGAGTGTTAAATTGCTGATGGATTTTTTTTATCCATTGTGATTTCGTTGAACAAGAAGCAAAAGTAATGGGAGATGGGAGAGGAATCAAGTTTTGCAATGAGCCAAGAGTAGTACAATGCAAAAATCAGTATAGGACAATTATGGGACATAGCAATGCTAAGTACAATTAATCAGCACTTTACGAAATTTGAGATTTGTCTTATAAAATCCTAAAGCGAACTTAGAATTGCTGCAATACTTTCGTCATGGTTGGTAATACCCAGTTTTTTTCGGAGGCGGGTGCGGGCTTTTCCGATGGCTTCGGTGCTTTGGCCGGTAATGCTGGAAATTTCTTTTGTGGTCATGTTCAGCAGCAGGAAAGCACACAACCTTTTTTCGTTAAGGGTAAGGTCAGGGAATTGGTTGGCCAGTTTTTGAAACTCACCATTAACTTTATTAAACCTCATCTCGAACTCTTCCCATACTTGTGCATCCTGGTCATATTCTAAATCACGGATTGCTGTATCGATAACATCGTGGTTCTGTTTTTTTTTTAATATAGGCTTTTGTCGTCAAACAATGTCAATATTTCTGTAATAAACTGCAATGCAATATCAAATTGGTAATCCTTGCGCAGCAAGCGTATTTTTTGACTGGCTGCTTCGGCTATGCCTTTTTCGTAACCCAGTGCCAGCGAAAGTTTAAACAAACTATCGGCTTGTTTTTTTATTTCAACAGCAGCATTTTCATGCTCTGCAATCAGTATGTTAAGGCTGTCGATTTGGCGGGTAGTAACTTGTGTTTTCGAGAGGTCAAATTTATTTTCTGAACATGCAACCACGAATGCCACAAGGATCAGAGCCATGGACAAACCCACGGAAAGGGGATAGATATTTGCCAAAAATTGCTTCATAAATTATCCGCCAAATTTATGATTAATTCTGAAATAGAAAAGCCCCGATCCATCCCGCCGGTTTGGCGTAATGACGCGGGGCTTTTAAACAAATTTCCAGGCTAAAGTTTGCTCAAACACATGCCTCAACATTTTTAATTGATGCACTAATGATAAGCCGGAATAATTAATTTTGTGGTATGGATATAGAGGACATTAATAATAACAAAGCACAGGAGCAACCCAACAATCCCACGCATGGGGTAAAGCTGATGGATATGCTGGAGTTTCTGGTGGCCATTTATGGTTGGGAAGAACTGGAAGCACGCAGTGGCATTCGTGCTTTTGGTAAAAACCCCACCTTCAAATCAGCACTTAAGTTTTTGCGAAAAACACCCTGGGCAAGAGAAAAAATAGAACGCATGTTTTATTATTTTAGGAAAAAACTGAAAGGCTGATAATTAATAATAAGGAATCCTACCACCATTTTTGTGGAACTTGGTTGCATAAACCAGAGGGCTGTTGAAAAAAAAATGGTATTGAAAGTAATTTTTGTATTTAGTATTGGAAACCCGGATAAATACTTTGTGGGGTTAATTCTTATTGGACTTCAAAGCACCAGATCACCCATTATTTAAAAAAAACAAAGCCCCCGAATATGGGAGCTTTGTTCAATGAAAAAAACAATTTACTATTTGATTACAGTTACTTTTGAGGTAAAGAACGCTTTATCAGAAACTACATTAATGATATAGGTTCCATTTTCAAGATTTGAAATATCAAGGGTGCAAGAGTCTTTAATATCATGCTTTTCTGCAACCAACTGACCGTTGATGTTGTATATGAAAACATTCCCCGAGCTTGAAGGGTTTAAAATTTGTATCATATTCCTTGCCGGGTTTGGATAAATATTTAAATATTTATTTTCACTCACATTCGGCATCCCTGTAACCAATTCCTCAGTAGCACCATTTTCAATGAATCCGGTATTCTGATCAATTAACATACCTACGATTTCGATGTTGTTGACATCCCAATCGGCTGGAATTGTTGTGTTAAAAGTATAGCTAAAGGTTTCTCCTTGATTTACTGTCGCGGGAAGGCTGCCTTCAGCACCTGCAAAACCACCGAGAATGGCCCTTGCTACATGATCGTAAACCATATCTGCGGCAGGAACAGGATTAGGAAGGTTTTCAAAGCCCCCCATCGGCCCCTGGGTACCACCTGAGTAATTATTCGCTTGTGCCCAACCTACTCCTGTGCCTGTAACCCCATTTTCAGTCAACACTGCGTTGAACCTGAAGTTGGTAACAGTAGCCACAAATTCCGATGTCAGGGTAAATGAAAGTTCACCTGTTGAAATGTTAAATGTTTTATCTGAAATTGCGAGCGTAGCAGGGGCGACTCTGGTCATTCTACTGTAGTAAGCATTTTCAAAATTAGATGGATCTCTCTCAAGTGCGCGTTCAATAAGGCCTCCGGGATATCCAAAAAGCAAAGGTGCAATGCCGGCATCGTATTCATCAACAACCATAGGATCGCTGTTATGAACAGCAATACCGATCCAGGTATCTGGATGTTTCATGGCCATCGAATCCATATAAACAGCCCCTCTTGGGCACCAGCCGCACCATGTTCCGGTTCCTTCTTCTCCTACTACCTTTTTATCCGGCCTATACGGAGCTATCGAAATAGGCTTGCTTAGCATATCGTTACCGGGGTTCTCATCTCCGGTAAGGTATGTCTGAACCTGGACATTATAAACGCCAACTGTAGCTGGCCATGCTGCAAATGTTGCCTGATATTCCTGACCAATTTCCAGATTAGAAACGTCGATCGTTGATATGTAGCCGGTACCAGGAATTGTGCATGTAACAGGGAAGCTGATTGTCTCAATACCATCATTTACGATGGTGGCTTTGGGAATTACATTACCGGCAAGCATTACCGGAACCATATTAATAGAGGTAACACCTGCGTTTAAACTGGTGGAATTGCCGGTAATCAGTATAGAATAATCTTCCCATTCGCCCCATTCTAATGTGGCACAGGCATCAGGTGAGGTGGGGTAATAGAAACTGACTCCGACCCGCATGAAATGAAGGCCTGGTGTTCCATTTTCCGGAATTGTGATATCTATATTGTATGTTGTACCTCCTAATTCCATTTCATAATCAGTGAGTATCAACTCCATCGGTGAAAACACCAAATCATGGTTGAAGTCAATCCAGATTGATGCAATCTGACCGTTATAACCGCTTTTAATGTTTGCTGTGTAAGTTGATCCGATTTCGGCTGTAGCTTGTAAATTGGTATAATTGCCATATCCATCGGGACTGCATCCACTCTCCAGGTTTTCAATCCCGGCAAAAGTAAAATCAATTATACCATCGCCCCCAGAACAGTCTCCTCCGGGGATACAATAATAATCAGGATTATAAACCGTGAATGACTGCTCTCTCTGATCGTTTGCCGGAAATTCATCACCTGCAAGCATTGTGCTTACGGTAGCAGTATAATCACCAATGACCGTAGTCCAGGGATCAAAATTTACAATAGCTGTTTCATTAAAAGCAAGATCTGTAAGCTGTTTCGTCGATTCAAACACTACATTACTACCCTCACTAATACTAAGTTTTACATCAAACGAAACAGTCTCAGAGCCGTAGTTATTAACCTGTGATGAGATAATTAATGACTCATCCCCATAAATTTGATTTTCCAGACCCATGATTGAGCGTGTTGCTACATCTTTGAGTATTGGATCTCCAAGTGCTACATTATCAATGTACCAGCGTTCGATCAACTGGCTATTGCCATCGAATTTAAAGCAGAACTGAAAATTCGCTGAGCCTACATCAGGGGTGGTTACAGTAAATACCTCAAAGGCAGCATAGTCGGAGGTTGATGTCCAGTTCATTGACCATACTTCGTTCCAGGTGGTACCGCCATCACTTGTGGTTTCTACACCAACCGTGAAGTCACTGTTCCAGGGAAGTATCGCATGCAGAAAAGATAGATTAATATTACTGTATCCGCTTGTATTTACAATAGGTGAAATCAACCTGGATGTACCTATAAAAGGCGGGTTATACCACATAAGGGCTTCGGGGGGATTTCCACCTGCAGAGTTACCATCGAAGGTCTGCCAATTATCGACTCCTTCGCCTGCGACCGTCCAGCCATCAAGGTCATCCGAAAAATCTTCGAAAAAAAGCACATCCCTGGACGAGTTATACCAACCAAGCGGAGGGCTGTTTTTCAATAAAGCTGTTTTTCGCTTTTCAGCATGTTGCCTGTTCATGTTTCGCTGAGCCATTGTATTAATCGAAATCGTAATTCCGAGCATCAGCAGAAATAATAAAGTAAATTTTCTGTTCATAATCCTTTGTTTATTAAATGAATAGTTAAGTTATCTGATTTATTTTTAATTTTTAATTTTTGTTTTCCCCATTTGTTTTTTCATTGATTTTAATCAACAATTTTTCCATGACCTTTCTTTCGGCGTTCTTCTTTTCGATAAATTCATTCATTTCTCTCAAATGATTATCGCCTCCGTGTGAAGAAAAAGGTTTTTTAATTTTTGACATATTTCTATTGTATTTTGAAAAAGTATCGCAAATGTACATTCTCGATTTCAAGAAGTACAAGTTTGTAACCCTTACTTGGCTATGATAAGCGCAGATTTTGCCCTTACAACGCCCTTACAAAAAAATGTTGGTAATTGATAATCAGTAAAATAGATTTAATACTGACTTAGGAAGGTGATGAGGTTGGTTTCGGTATGAGATATGCCTAACTTTTTACGAAGTCTTATCCGGGCCATTTCGATTGCATTGAGGCTCTGCCCGGTGATTCTTGAAATTTCTTTTGAACTCATATCTAATCGCAGGAAGGCACATAAGCGTTTTTCGTTGGGAGTAAGTTCCGGGTGAAGCCTTGTAAGTGTTTCATAGAATTCGTTATGGACCTGGTTAAAACGGGCTTCGAATTCTTCCCAGGCATTAGCATCAAGTGATTCCTGGATTTTCTTTGCTATTTGCCGGATGGCTTCCTTGGTTTCTTCTTTTACGGCATTCCTTTCAATTTCAACAAGTTTTGTGGTCAATGCCGACAATACTTTATTTTTCTCTATGGAATACATCACACCGGTTGTGAGTTCTTTGTTTTTTATCTCCACATCTTTCTCCAATTGCTGCTTTAGCAGGAACTGGTTCTTGTTCCTAATCCTTAAGCGAGCGTAGAGAAGGATGATGATAATAATAATAAATATCAAACTTCCTATGAATATGATCTTTATAAAATCGCTTCGTTGCTGCTGTAGTTCAAGTATTTGCTGTTGTTTTTTAAATTCATACTTCAATTCCATGTTTGAAACTTTCGAGAGTTGCTCTTTCGAATTCAGGCTGTCCTGAATCCGATAATAATTCAGCTCATATAGATTTGCACTATCAGCATTACCAACGAAATTATAAAACGATTGTAAGCGGTAACTGGCATTTTTTTCAAGCAGGATTAGTTTATTTGATTTACTAAAATTGTATGCTTCATTTGCGTAGTAAAAGCTTGAGTCAGGCTTGTGGAGGTTTTCAAATGCCTTGCTAAGTTGAATGCAGCAATAAGCAATTCCCTGTTTATCATCAGTAAGTTCTGCAAGTTTTTTCGACTTGTGAAAGTAAGCTAAGCTTTCAGCAGGCTTGTTTTTACTTTTTTGGATGATTCCAAGATTCATCAGGTTTATTGCCTGCTCTCTTTCTTTACCAAATGATTCATTAATCTTTAACGCTTTTTTAAAATACTCTTCAGCCTGATCATATTTACCTTCAGTTTCATAAACTACGGCCAAATTGTTAAATGCTCTTGCAAGGCTTTTATCATCATTCACCTGAATAGCATAATCTAAACTTTGTGTATAATAGGTGCGGGCCTTCTCAAAATTCCCGAGGTCGTAATACAAATAACCGATTGAGTTTAATACATTGGACAAATCAATCTTATTATCAATTTTCTCAAAGATGGCCAAGGATTTAAACAAATATTCTCCGGCTGTTTCATAATCGTATAAGTTTGTCAGGAATAAGCCAATCTGATTGTAGGATAATGCCAGGTCTTTGTGGTTTCCGTTTTTTTTAACTGTTGACAGGGCAATCTGTGCGAACGTGAGTGCAGGCCTCAGGCTATCCTGGTCAAAAAACAAGTCAGCAATTTTATATGCCGACTCCCATAACTCCATATCTGTCTGGAGTTTTTGAGCATATTTATAGGATTCCCGGGCGTAAACCAAGCTCAAGTCCGGGTTCGATATTGAAAATGAATCCGCAAGCGCCAGTGAAATTGCATGTTTTTGTTTAAGATCGTCAGTGATTTCTAACTGAATTGTCAGACTATCAATGTTACCAACTGCTTTTTGCTGCGGCCACAGAAATGTAGAAAAAATAACAAATATCAGATACCCAAATCTTTTCATTCCACAAAAATAGGCAAATTGTGGTCTGAAGACCGCTCATGGAGGAATTTCATTTTTAGTTTGGTTCTACTATGTTTTCCCTGAGAGAAAAAAGAATTTCAATTTTTGATAGTCAATCGCGCTGGCCGCCACAAAAAAAAGCCCCGATCCATCCCGCCGGTCTGACGGGATGAATTGGGGCTTCAAAAAGTCGGGGTGAAACTTTAAGTCACACCCTGACTATGTAATCCAAAGTTTATTTTGACAGCTATTTACTTCAGCTTTTTGCTATTTATTTTATTAAGTATTTTTATTAGCGCACTGTTTTGTGATTCCAATAATGGGCTCCCTTGTTTTATAGCTATGTCCTCCTTGTTCTTCTCAATCCTACTACTTTTTGAAGGATTAGATTCAGAGTTCTTATTGTTTTTTTGATTCATCGTTCGTTTTTAACTGTATCTGAAATAACAATTATTTTTTGCAAATTACCTCGCTATTACAAGCCGTTTTGTCTGTGCTTTATCATCTGTTATTATGGTAACAAAATATAATCCGGGTTCCAAATCGCTGGTATTATATGAATAATGTTGTGTGCCTTCCACCAGAGTAGCTTTTTCATTAATCACATCTACTTGCTTTCCATAAACATCATAAACAAAAATTTGAGTATCTGTTTCAGTTGCCTGGTCAAACATAATATTTACCAATCCATTTGAAGGATTAGGGAAGATGCTAAAATTTTTGACCGCATGAACCTCACCTAATCCCACGGTACCTTCTTCGTTCAAATCCTGTCCAACAGCATTCAGCACTTCACGCGAACCAATCTCGGTACCGTAATATGCCAAAAAGCCAATCATGCTTATCTTCGATTCGTTAAAATTATCAGGTAGGGTATATGTTATTGTTTCTGAATACGATTCTGAGGCGAACACCTCGGCAGGAACAACTCCACTATTGCCAAATGCGCCTGAAGGTACAGCCCTAAGCACATGATTATGCACAAAACCCACAACCGGATTTCCTGCGCCATAGTAGGGATGCCCCGGTACATTATTGTAACCATTCCTTTGATCCCATCCCTCTCCTTCACCAACAAGGCTATCTTCAATAATCATCGAAACGAACCTCATATCACCGGCTGCTACATCCACAAAATCGGCAGTTAAAGTCATGGTAATCTCCCTGGTGACAGGATCATAGCCGTGCCACATTGATACTTCAACAGGTGTATATCTTGAAAAGTGTTCTTCAACAACGTCTATCCATTCCCAATCAAACCTAAATTCCCATTCATCTCCATTTCTAAGCGTTCTATCTATCATTGCACTTGGGTAATAAGGTGTATTAAATCCACTGGCAATTCCATCATCAAATTCCATAGCATCGCCATCGTGTATCGAAACCATTACCACATCATCCGGGTATAAATCATGAATCTGATCCATAACAACCGGCCCATTGATGCATGACGAACACCAGGTACCTGTAAATTCTTCAAGCAATACTGTTCTTACAGCGCCTGTTGTTGCTGATATTATATTATGACACAGCTGGTCGTTGTCGGGATTTTGATCATCAAAGCTTCCATTCAGGTTTTCGGCCCAAACACATACATCGTATGCATTGCCACCACTTGAAATAGTCCATGGTATATCATGTGTGAAGTTATAAGTCCCGCCATTAGGTGATATTTGTGCATTAATTGTGGTGCTTTGAGGAATTCCACCATCAACAGTATATATGAGGTCAAAAGATGTAATTTGTTCGCTTCCTTGATTACTAATTACACCGGTAATTGTATGATCCCCAATGAGAAGTGTGGTATTATTTTCAGGTACGAAGCTCTCTAAAGCAAGATCGTATTGATTGCCTTGCCAATAAAAAGTGTAAACTTCATCATTAAGTTCCCAGGCAGTTTGCGGCGCAACAGTAATGTTTGGGCTTTCCGGAGATTGAACACCAACTGTTCCATCGGCATTCTCACATCCAATGGTACCACTTCCGCCACTAAAGTTACTTCTGCTGAATACCACATCAAAATTGCCGACTTCATATAGTCGAATGGCTATATAAAAATAATAGTCTGTCCCTATAGGAGTGCAAGCCCATTGTACTACATGAACACGGGCAGGTGCTTCACCATAGGTATGTACCTTTATATAATCATCAATAAGATATTGGCTATTAATATAATCTAACTCCAGGTCATCCCAAAAAGTGTATATGGCATTATTTGGGCCATTGGGGTCGGGAATTGATGTATTATCCGGAAAACTTTCTGTAGCCTCACTATCAAAAGTGATATAGCCATTGTCGCTGGCATAAAATCCGGTAACAGGATTACCATAAAAATTAAAAGCAAAAGGTAATGTTTGCCATTCTGACAGAACATCGTTTACGTGTGTTGGTATAATTTCTGTACCTGCAGCTCCATCATTATACGGAAAAGCTGTGCCTACACTATAAACCATTTCGTAATTCTGCGCATTTGT
>Ga0307929_1002173_pt1 | contig 13190 bp, 11 predicted proteins | sample AceLakmetage1330_FD_203160 | JGI IMG/M metagenome (GOLD analysis project Ga0307929, IMG submission 203160) | Saline water microbial communities from Ace Lake, Antarctica - #1330 | ecosystem: Environmental > Aquatic > Non-marine Saline and Alkaline > Saline | place: Antarctica: Ace Lake...
TAAGAATATTCGCGTTCTGCAGCCCTAAAAAAGCAATAAATATCCCTATGCCTACAGCGATACCGTTTTTTAAACTTGGGCTTATGACTTTAATCAGGGTCTCTCTTACATTAAACAGGGAGATTATTAGAAATAATAAGCCAGCAATAAAAACAATGCCTAATGCTACCTGCCAGGCATTGGCAACCCCCAATGCCGAAATGGCCCCTATAACAGATACGAAAAAGAAATTCTCACCCATACCGGGTGCCTGAGCTATAGGATAATTCGCATAGGCGCCCATGATAAAAGTCGCTATAGCGGCAGATAGACACGTGGCAAGCATGACAGCGTTAAAATCCAGTCCTGTAGGGGTGCCGTTAAAATTAACGGACAATATCGCGGGATTAACAAAGATGATATATGCCATCGTCAGAAATGTCGTAATCCCGGCAATCAGTTCTGTCCTTACGCACGTTCTATTCTCTTTTAATTTAAAGATTCTCTCTATCATATCTAACTATAAATTATACACTTCTACCTAGAGTATTTAAAGAAAAAAATAAAACCGGCGGGTTGTTAAGCGGACATGTTTGCTCTTATTTGTTATCTGCTAGTACGACTTGCTTGCTGTTCTCAAAATTAATCTCCTCAAGGCGTGAATATAAGCTACGTTTGAGAATATGGTTAGCAAGGTCTTGCATAGAAGCCGCTGTAGTCCTCTTATATGTGGTATTATCAAACCAAATATAATGACCTTTTTCTTGAAAAACACACACAGCATGGCCCTTTCGTGTGCCGCGCCTTAATAGCGCTACTACCTTAGGCTTATAAGCTAATACCTGTAAGAATGTTTTGTTCAAGAACGCAATATCTTCGTTATCACCTGATTTCTGAGCAAGCGTCTCCTCTGGCGTGGACCATATATCAGAATTACTATCTTTCTTATATTGGACTGTTTTCTAAATCCACTTGGCGTAATCATCAATGGATTTCATATTAAAGAAACGTATAAAATCTAGGATATTTAAATCTATTCTAACTAATAATTTTGTATAATGTAAATAAATATACCATAAAAATTGGTATAACGCAATGTTTGGGAAGTAGTTGGGTAGTTTTATTACAGAAACCTTATGCTAGCATCTTGAAGTGTTAAGCGATTATCTCGCTTATATCTTTTATAGGAAGCTTGAAAATAAGCCCTCTATTACGGAAGCTTATCCATCTAAGCGTTAGTTCCGTATGCATTATATCATATATTTTGTTAAGCTGATTCTGGTTCTCTATCGTACACATTACAGCGCCATTATACTCTTGCGTCATCATTGCCTTATCTATATCTAATCCGTCGTTAAGAAGATAACAAGCTTATCATCTTCGATTTTTTTTGGCTGCGCTATCTTCTTTCTTTCAATGATACTGCTAAGCGTATCAATGTAATGGCTATTTTTATGCATAACCACTAATATCATCTTTTCACCTCTTCTTTTTATCTACTTACAAGCTTTGGCGTTCCTGCTGAAGCAGTATTCTTTGTACTTCCTCAACAGATTTTGCTGCCTTTAATGCATTGGGCATACCTTCTGTATTCAATAATTCTGCCACCTTTGATAATAGCTTAAGATGCAGAACAACATCAGGAGCGCATGTCATAAAAAATAGCTGTACCTTTTTCTTATCAGGAGAGGCAAATTCAACGCCCTCTCGGGAAAAACCTACCACCACTCCAGGCCTTGTAAATAACTCATCATTTGGATTGCGCGGATGCGGTATGGCCATACCGTTGCCTACCGCGGTACTTAGCATAGACTCCCTTTTAACGAGTTCATTAAGCAGTCTTTCTACTGAAACTGCTATCTTTGCTTTATGTGCTGTCTCCGCGAGCTCAAGTAGTATCCCATCTCTATTATCAGACCTAAGATCTAGATTCATACACACAGGGTCAATAATCCTTGATAAGGGCAAAAGATCTGTTTTCTGAGAAAGCGCGCTAAAATCGTAACCCAGACTCTTTGTTATCTTGTCCTGCATATATTCATCTATGGCAGAGAGGTAATAACGCCACTGCTTAGCTATCTTTACAGCGGGAAGCTCTCCTGCCTGCGCCATTTTAAGCACTGTCTTCTCATTAAGTTTAAGATATTGCGCCACCTCTTTTGTAGTTAATATCGTATTTTGCATCTCTTCTCCTAACGATAATGGATGTTAATAAAACCTTAAAAATACCTTAGCCACACATAAAGCAAAGATATCAGTATAGACTGTATCATAAATGGAAAACCGTATTTAAAGAATCTGAAGAAACTTATATGGTGGTTATTCCTATCGCTTATCTTTGACATCACAACATTAGCTGAAGCACCTATCATAGTACCGTTACCACCTAAACATGCGCCCAATGCCAAACACCACCATAAGGGAGCAGCAATATGCGTATTTATCATAGCAGCGTCCATACCTACAGCAGTAGATGAAAAATGCTCTATTACGCGCTTTATCATTGGTATCATTGTAATAACAAAAGGGATGTTGTCCAATATAGATGAGAAAAGAGCGCTTCCGCAAAGAATAATCGCGCATAAAAGAAATAGATTATTTCCCGCCATATTGATAAGGAGCCCTGCGAGCACCTTTATAAGTCCGGTATATTCGAGGCCTGATACTAAAATAAACAAACCTATAAAGAAGAATATTACTGACCACTCAACACGCATAAATGTAGCATCTAGCTTGTTCCCGCAGGAAACGAGCATTAACATGCTGCCTGATAGAGCTATTATGCCGGGCTCTATTCCCGTAATACCTTGCGTAAAGAAGCCCAAAAATATCAATCCCAATATCGCAAGAGCGCGCTTCATCTTCTTAAGATCGATTATCGCAAGTCCCGGTATGGCCTCTGTCACCCTTTTCTTTACGGATTCGCTTATTTGCCACTTCTTGCGAAAGATAAGAAAAGAGGTGAGGGCAAAAGCCGCAAATACTAAAATCACTACAGGCCCAAGGTTAAATAGGAAATCATTAAACGATATATGCGCGCGCGAACCTATAATTATATTTGGAGGATCTCCTATTAGGGTTGCCGTTCCTCCAATATTAGAGGCTATAACCTCCAGCATAAGAAAAGGAATCGGTGATATCTCTAGTATTTCCATGATAAGAATTGTAACAGGAGCAATAAGTATAATAGTTGTAACGTTATCAAGTACGGAAGAGAGGAGAGCGGTAACTACCATAAAAAGCAGCATAATAACAAGTGGCTTTCCTTTTGCTATTTTTGCTACAGAAATAGCAACCCACTCAAAAAAGCCTGTCTTGGAGAGTACAAACACGCAAGTCATCATACCTACAAGAAGAAAGATAACATTAAGATCAACCGCTGATAGGGCGTAATCCAAAGGAACCAGGCGGAACAAAAACATAAAGAAAGCGCCAAAAAGTACGGCAACTGTCTTATCAAGTTTTTCGCTTGCCATCGCAATATAAACTATCACAAAAATAAGTCCGGCTAAAAACATAGACACTTAGAATCCTTTCTTATTAAATTATCAAAAAAACAATATCTTATCTATAATGCTAAATCTGTCCAGCTCACCTACCAGCTTTTCGTCTTTTACGACAAAAAGCTTTGGTTCGTTCTTTACGGTCAGCTGAAAGATTATTTCTATAAGAGTAGCGTCGTGAGGTATTACCGAGCATCCACCTTTGAATATATCTTCTGTCTTCATATCTTTCTTTATCTTAAAATATTTTTCGAAAGGGTCAATATGGCGTACGAAAGATACCGTGTGCAAAGATTTAAAGAAGTCGGGTATTCCTAGAGAGAATATTTCAAAACAAGATATCTGGCCTATAAGCTTATCGTCCTTTTCTAATACAGGCAGAACATCAAGATGGTGGAGATGCATAAGACGCGATACCTTCTCAAGCGGAGTATCGAGACTTACGACAACCTTTACAGGCCTCATTATATCGGAAGCGCGGATCGTCGATGTTGTGCTAAGGCGATATCTCTTAAATTCATCTGCTATCTGGGTGCTGTCCATGCCATCAAAGAGTTTATCGTATATTTTTGTTTCCTGTGCAAACCGGATAAACGCGGCCATAGCCTGAAGCACTATATAAGGCTCGTCTTCTGAAGAAACCATAAGACATACTATATTAACAGGAAATCCATCGAGCGAATTAAAGTCTATGCCTTCTCTGCTTATGCCAATTACCATTGTAAACTGCGGCCAATGTTTAATGCGCGCGTGAGGAAATGCCATCTTTTGGCCCAGGCCTGTTGTCTGCAGTCTTTCACGCGCTATAAGCTCCTTGAAAAGGGCATCTTTTGCTACTTCCTGATTATACTCCGGGCATACCTGAAATATCTTATTAACCAATAGCCTTATCGCGTCTTCCTTTGTCTTACTCTTTAGGTCTGCCATTATAAGTTCTGGATCTATATAGCTGCTGACGTCTATCATAATCTCTTCTCCGGTATATGTACGCTTTTTGCAACAACTAGTTCCTGTTGACGTTGTAAAAGTTTTATATCCACCTCTTCTATGAGGTGCTTATATTCTAATATACCCACAACCTTGTACGAAGTCATACGTTCTACAACAGGTAAATAATCTATCTCTCTTTTGTCAAATATCTCAAAAGCCTCTTCTAGAGTCTGGTCCTGGTATAACATTTTGCCCACAGGTTCCGCCACATCCTTTGCGAGAATAACATGATTCAGGTGCTGTTCCATAAAGGCATTTCTCAATCCGCCTAATGATATTAGGCCCGTAAGCTCGTTATGGCTGTTTACGGCAGGAAAATGGTATGAATCTGTCTTCTTAACTATATCGATTACCTTGCCTAATGTGGCATTCTCCTGTATCAAATGAAAATTTCTTCTCATTACATCAGACACCTTTAGACTACCTATTATATCCTCTTTTGTCACGTTTCGCCAGACTTCATCTGCTTTTGTCACTGCGAATTTAACGCATGAAGGCCCTATCAGCTGGACTACGAATGTTGTTGCTGTAATAATATTTAATACCAGAGCTCCTACCTCTTTACCTTCTGCTCCTAAAAGGCTGAAATTATGGTACACTACCATAGCAAGACCTATAGCAACACCTGCCTGCGAAAAGAGGCATAATCCTAGATATTTAGTAACACTCTTCTCCGCTTTGGATATGAATCCTCCGAACCAGGCGCCTGCCACCTTACCGGATGTTCTTCCTATAAGATATACTAATGCTAATAACGCTATGCTTACATTCAGAAATATCTTTGCCTGAAGTCGAGCTCCTACCAATACAAAAAAGAGTATAAATATTGGCGGGGTAAACTTTTCAATGCTCTTAAATACTCTATTACCGGATTCACCCGAAAGGTTAGCAAATACAGCGCCTAATACCATAGCTGATAAGATAAAGTCGAGCTTGAGCATAACAGCAAGCCCTACGGTCAGTATAACTGTTGCGATGGAAAAAGTAAATACGCGGTCCTTATCTTTAATATATACAAGAAGCCTTGTAAGGCCATATCCTATAGAAGCACCTAAAAGACAGGATTTGCTAAGTTCCAGCAACGGCCCTCCTACGCTGTGCAGTAAAGTAAAATCTGTTCCTGTCACCATAGATTTTGCAAATACACTTGCAAAGCCATATATGATAAGTGCAAGACCATCATCTAAAGCAACTATTGCAAGGAGCGTACTTGTTAAAGGGCCTCTTGTCTTATATTCCCATAATACATCTGTGGTAGCGGCAGGCGCTGTAGCTGATGCGATAGCTCCCAATAGAAGGCCCAAATAGAGCTTCTTGGTAATTAATGTAACTAATATTGTAACAGCTACAAAAGCAAAAAAACCTTCACTAAACAGTATAGTATAAATAGAGCGGCCATACCTCTTAAATACATCTCCTTTTAATTCAGCGCCTATCCTAAACCCTATAAGCCCCAATGCCATGTTTATTATTGGAGTGAACATCTCTATTGTGCTATGTTTTAATACACCAAAAACAGATTCCCCTAATAAGACGCCTATTATGATATAGCCGACAACCTGAGGTATCTTCAGCTTTTGAAATAATTTACCGGCTGATGCCCCTAAAAATATAATGATTCCCGTTAAGAAGAGTATCTCCATAATAAGCTCTTATCTTTAAATTAAAACCTAACTATCTGCTCATGTAAGTACTTGTCTATCGCAGATCGGTAAAAACGCCACTGTTTCGCGATCTTAAACGCAGGCAATTGGCCTGTTTGCGCCATCTTAAGCACTGTCTTCTCATTTAGCTTGAGATATTCTGCTAAATCTTTTGTAGTCAGCAATGTGTCATCTATACGTTTTATCTTCATTTTAACTTATAATAACTCATTTTAACTTATAATACCATAAGTATACCATGCTTTTCAATTTTGTCAAGATGCCGCTTAAAATAAATAGGGGAATTATAGGGAATTGAGTAAATCAGAATTTATCCGAATATAGCTAAATTCTGATTAAAACTCTTTCTTGGTTTCAATACTGGTTTAGAGAACACCCATTGAAGGCATAAGTGATAATAGAGGCGGCTTAACCCGCTGGGAAAGGTTGGCTAATTTGTTCAAGGCCACAATACGCTTTAATTTTCTAATAAGCAACATAATAAGTAAACAAAAGATTGCTCCGCATCTTACAGCTACTACAATACTTGCAAATGAAAAGAGCGTAATATGTAGTATGATACTATCATATATTAATCATATTAAACATCCACTGTACTTGATAGACTTATCTTACAAATAACGCTATGGATTCTATGTGCTTTGTACGGGGAAACATGTCGAATGAGCTTACGCGGTCCAATTTCCACGTGCCTGATTGCGTAAGAAGCTTTGCGTCACGCGCAAGTGTTGCCGGATCACATGATATGTAGTACAAACGATTTGCCTCTTTTATATCAAGTAAGATATTAGCAAGCTTTTTACTTATACCTGTACGCGGTGGATCAAGAAGAATTGTGTTTATCGCGGAATGCGATCTCTCATAACAGAGAGGGAAAATCATATCTGTATCTCCACAATAGAATTTTATATTATCAGCTGAAATATTCTTTTTAGCAGTCTTGGCGCAATCGATGGCTACACCATTATCATCTATAGCGATAACGGCCTTGAACATGTCCCGAAGAAGTAAGCTAAAAAATCCTACGCCGCAATAAAGGTCAAAAAGCGTATCATTATCCTCTTCTTTTATCCATTCACGCAGTAACTCAACTATAGCAGAAGCGATATACTTATTGGATTGTGAAAATGCCAAAGGCGAGAATGTAAGCTCTGTACCCAAAAAACTATCCTTAAAAAATCTATGCCCCTGCTGACCACTAATCCATGTATTGCCTGAAGTGTCACTTTTAATCGTTACATCCTTTTTCTTGCTGATGCAGGGGGTGCTTTTAATAAGGACATTTATGCTATCAGCAGCAAGCGGGCACTCTAATATAGGGATTATAGTTTTATCGCGCTTGGCGAAATAGCCATAACCATTTTCTGATCTATGCAGCGTAACCGATGAGCGATAACCATATTCTACGGGAGCAGGGGTAATGCCTTGGAACTCAAATTTCTCGAAACCACCGATACGCCTGAAAATCTCTTTTACCTGCTCTGCCTTGAACGATACCTCTTTTCCATAATTGATGTGCTGATACTGGCATCCGCCGCATTCGCCATAATATTTACAGATAGGCTCTGTGCGATCGCTGGACGTTGTCAAAGTTTTTGTAGTCACGCCTTTTACAAAACTCTTTTTCTCAATTAGTTTTTTAAATAGTACCTTTTCACCTGGTAGGGCTGCCTCAACAAAACAGACCTTGTCATTGAGCTTGCCAACACCATCGCCTCCATAAGCGAGGCCATATATATCTATTTCATATTCTTTTTGCATTTTTTATTTAGTTGGTTAAGTTTTCTTAATATCTCTTTCCATCTGATTAATCACATGCAGACCAACCAGCCTAGCGATTAATACGGCAAGATACATCTGTCCCGCTATTGCCTCAAGGCTCGACAAAACCATCGCTACCTTATCCATCGGCACTATATCACCAAAACCCGTTGTAGTTAATGTGGTAAAACTAAAATAGAAAAGATTGGGATTAATGCTATGTACCTGAAAAGAAAAGGCTCCTTTATCAAAACAGTATATAAGATAATAAAAAAGCGCCCACAAAAATCCAAGAAGTATGTACACGCATATCCCGCCGAGTATAGTGTCGGTACTTACTTTTCTTACAGAGAAAAGTTTTTTGGTAATCGCTGTAATGGCTATAACCAAAAATATCGCGTATATAAAAGTGGTTACTAGTAAAAAGAATTCCTTAAGATAGATTACCTTTTCCAAGACAAATATAATATCCACTAAATACGCGATGGCTGCTATCGCTATATAAATTTTAAACCTTGTCTTATGAAGACGCAGGGCTCTAAGAATCAATACAATTGATATCAGAAACACCAAGGGCACAATAGGGATCGCGGTTTCTGTGGCCTGGAAAAAGGGGTATAATACAAAAAGTGACAGGAGTACAACAAGAAGATGAACAAACCTATCCCGTATTACAGTCTTTCCTTTTATATGCGGCATATTAAAGCTCCTATCAATAGACGCTCTACATAACTACTTATCAATTAAGATGTTATGGAACAATTCCTTCTTTGGCCGCCCCCTTCTCTTTGGCAGATATAGGCCTTTATCATTAATTAGTTTGTTAACAAATTCTTTTGAGCCGCGGGGGTATTTCAAATTTTCAAATAAGCTTTCTTGCTCCGAATCAAATGTTTCTACGAAACGCTTATATTCTTTTCTTCGCTGTGAAATCTCATTAGCAAATGTAGAAAAAAGCGGATCTTCAGTTGTTAAGTTGTCCTGCTTACCATATATATAATAATTAGCGCTGCTATAAAGGTAGTCCTCTGCATAAGTTGTTAAATTAGCTTTTACCGGATTTCTTTCGATATATCGACCGCAAGCTAATAAATAGGTTTCTTTTTGAATAGGTTGCGATTGGAATCTCCCTTGCCATAAATGACCACATGATTGATATTTTTTATGATAACAATATACATAAGACCTGGCTAATCCAGACATAATGGATGATAGCCGTTCTGGCTTTTTAATTTCTAAAAGAAGGTGATAATGATTAGGCATGAGTACCCAATGATAAATTAAAAAATCATGTTTTTTTGCATAACTGGAAATCAAATTAATAAATGAGAGGTAATCTTCTTTATCGTGAAAGATTTGATTTCGGGCATTACCGCGATTATAAACATGATATAAAAGAGACTGCGATAGTTGGTGTCTTCTTGCAACAGACGGCATATTTAATTTATACCATATGTAGATGTAACTGTCAATATTTTATAATGCACAGGACTTATTTTATTCACAACACCTTATGTAGCAAGATGTTATATAGAGCGTCTATTAGACTTTTAGACTTTAGACTGTTAGACTGTCTATTAGATTTGGTCTATTAGATTTAGATGTAGATGCTATTAAATGTTAGATATGGTTGGGATATGTCCTATCAAGGAAGATAAACATTAACAACCAGGCAATTCTAGTATGAGTTAAGCTTCCTCCAAATATCAACCCAGCCTTTATTATGGCTGCAGCCTTCTACAATAATGACTGTTTTATAATCAGTGTCTCCTGATGCATAAGCAAAGCTTTTAATTAGAGCAACAGGAACAATCTTATCATCTGCTCCTGCAAAATGCCTTTGCGGTATATATGATATATCCTTAGCATAATATATAGGATTTAAGGAATCACTCAACTGCGCTACTTTATGATACGTATTTATTGCCGCATGGTCAAGATTGCCTACGACTGTTACTATTTCTAAAACATCATCCCTTCTTGCTGCAACAAGCACTGCTATTGCAGCGCCTCCAGAATATCCTATAAGAACGACCTTATTTGCATCAGCCTGCTTTTTTAGCATATTAATTGCTTCGTTCATAGAGTTTACGACCTCTTCTGAAAAGCGCGCGCCTGACCAATACTTATCATAATAATTCTTTTCTTCTCTTTTAGATATATATTGGCAAGGCCTTGCAAGATAAGCTATGTTTGCATGCGGGTCTTTTGCTGCAAGCTTTAAGGCAATTGAGTCTTTCGGGGTAGGATTGCTTGATATCATCCCGCGTGGAGTAAAGGCAAAACCATCACCTTCAATATATATACAAAGTGTATCTGATCCGTTATCAATCTTGGTATAAGATATAAGGATAAAACTAGGGGTTCGTATTCGCTGTTTTTTAAAACCTGCATTGTCAGCTATTTTATCTGCGTTTTTTGTTCCATCAGTAAAATATGAGATCGCATATGCAGGTAATGTTTGCAAAACTATTATTACTACTAGGATTAGTAGGCATTTCTTCATCAGATTAAATAACAAGAGTAAGCATTATTTCAAACCCTGGCTCTGTTATGTCAAATATATTCCTGTTCCTTAGAATCCATACTTAAATGTCACAGCACCATTATGCGACTGGTAGTCATTCTTTATATTGAAGTCATAATCAAAGTCAATCTGAACATTGCTCTTACCTAAGAATGTAAGAGTACCGCCTATATCAAATGAGCTCTTTGCCGGCTTTGCACCTTCTGTTTTAAATGAAGCGCCTCCTCCTGTAAATCTTGATGTTACTTCTGTTTTATCAGCTATAAAATCATAAAGCCATTTACCCCTTACAGAAGGTATAATATCAAAGCCTTCGTTCCTCATGATTGAGGAAATCTTAAGCCCAAGTCCCATTTCCAACAGATCATAGTCTTGTTTATCAACGTTTAAGTTTAAAGCATCTGCGCCTTTTTCTGTATAACCTTCAAGGTGTAGGTGCGTATACTGCAAAGAGGCAAGCGGTGTCAAGTCTATACCGCCAGCTGGTATATGATAGCCTGCTTCACCGTATGTCGTATATTGCTGGCCGTCATATTCTGCCTTGGCAGTCCTGTTAATACCGCTTCCTACTGATATGTTTCTTTTTCCTTCATACATATTATAGGCAAATGAACCTACAAGGTCAAAGTATATTGCTTCTGCGCCAAGGTAGTTTACATCATTATTATAGCTGTAATATAGAGAACCCTGCATATTATCTGCTTCCGTCTTTTGGAGGCTTGACTTTTTAGGCTTTATTCTGTTGTAGGAATACCCGCCACCGATACCAAACCTTCCCTTATCACTAGCAAACAAGTCAACGCCTAATGCACCTCCTCTGACATCAGCACGGTAGCCTTCTATGCCTTTTCGTTCATCCTGCTTTGCATATGTGCCGAATGCCTGTGCCCACATTTCTTTGGCTCCTGTATTTTTCACCTCGGCATCAGCGTCACCTGTTGAGACTACTGTGTTTTTCACTTCAGCATCAGCATCACCTGTTGAGACTCCTGATGCCGCGCCTCTTACCATGCTAAAGTGATTTGATATGGCGTTTATCATATTGCCAATTGAAAGGTTTCCTGCCCCGATTATGCCACCGTCAACCGATGGTTCCATTGTGTTAAGCGCAGAATCTGTATCAGAACCAGATAACCCTTCAAGAGTATTTAATACAGTAGTCATATCAGTTGTAGGGCTTGTGACGTTGTCGAGAACTTCCCCAACTGCTCTGGCATTGACATCAGTAGCATCACTGGCAAAACCATTAGCAGAACGATCTGATTTTGCAATAAGATTACCGCTTGAGCCCGCAGGCAAGAACTGAACATGACGGTTACCTATTGTATTCATAGTCAAACTTGATAACGCACCTCCAACTCCCGCACCTGCTGTATTGACAATAGTGTATTCTACGCCTGTCGGAATATAATAGCCATTTGCTACCGTAATATTAACATCACTATTATTATTAATCACAGCAGCTGCTCCAACTCCCGCAACCCTTGAATCAATACTGCCATAAGATCCACTAGTAATCTCTAAATCAAGCGATGTATTGGTAGGCATTGTAAAAATACGTGTTCCAGATAAAGATAGTGTATTCGTTCCAACGTCTATGATACCACCGCTTCCTGACCCTATGGTATCTGCTAAGGTAAGATTGCCTGTAATAGTTCTAGCTGCATTTAATTGTAACGTGCCGCCGCTTTCCACTGTTGTTGTAGTAGCAGAAATATTACTTCCCATCGTTACAACACCTCCTGCTACAAGTCCGTCACCAACATTAACAGCTAATAGAGAATTTGTACTTCCTATAGCATTTCCAATTGTTGATGCGCCTTTAAATGTTAATGTACCAGCTCCATCGGCTCCAGTAGTATTATCAACATTTCCGGTTATATTTTTACTGGCAGCCAACAGCAATATACCATTTGCGCCAAAATTAAGGTCGCCTGTTAAAGTACCGTCCATATTTACAGTACCTGTGCCGTCAAGTTCAAAGTCCGTAACGTATGCATCACCAGAAAACGTAGATGTCGTACCTGTAGCACCTGTAATGACTGAATTCAAAGCGCTCCCAAGAGCGCCTACTTGGCCTGCTATCGTAGCTACTCCGTTAAATTCAAGCGTTCCCTTATCATCTGAACCTGTTGTATTGGTTATATCAGTTACTGTGGCAACACCAGTTACGGTAAGATCCGCATCCGCGCTGTAATCTAATGTTGTCGCGTCTAGTGTGCCGCCGATTGTGCTGGTAGCAGCAGCATCAAGATCCAGGGTTGTAGAATTAACATCTCCGGTAAAGCCTGTTGCAGCACCGACATTAGTTAATACAGTGTAGGTATCTCCTGTAATAGTAGTGGTGCCATCAATATCTAATTCGCCAAGACGGGTGGCTAAGGCTCCTATGTCTCCACCTATGGTATTCGAAGCACCATCCATCTCTAAAGTGCCATCACCGGTTGTACCGACTGTGATAGCTCCTGCTATAGCGGTTGTACCAGTTACGGTAAGATCCGCATCCGCGCTGTAATCTAATGTTGTCGCGTCTAGTGTGCCGCCGATTGTGCTGGTTGCAGCAGCATCAAGATCCAGGGTTGTGGAATTAACATCTCCGGTAAAGCCTGTTGCAGCACCGACATTAGTTAATACAGTGTAGGTATTTCCTGTAACAGTGGTTGTGCCATCAATATCTAATTCGCCAAGACGGGTGGCTAAGGCTCCTATATCTCCACCTATGGTATTCGAAGCACCATCCATCTCTAAAGTACCATCACCGGTTGT
>Ga0307929_1002175_pt1 | contig 13188 bp, 4 predicted proteins | sample AceLakmetage1330_FD_203160 | JGI IMG/M metagenome (GOLD analysis project Ga0307929, IMG submission 203160) | Saline water microbial communities from Ace Lake, Antarctica - #1330 | ecosystem: Environmental > Aquatic > Non-marine Saline and Alkaline > Saline | place: Antarctica: Ace Lake...
TTTTGATTCGGATTGACAGGCAGAAGACCACGCACAGACCACGCAGTGTCATTAGCACTGCTCCAAACGTGAGCATCCGGCAACGGGCGATGGGGTCATATGTGTCAACCGGATAAGCATGGTTCAAACCTTTCCTCATTTTGAACCGGGGATCCAGCCGGTGAAGTGGGCTGAAGAACCAAAGGGGCATATGATGCCGGAATCAACGGACGAATCAATGAAACGCCTTCAGGCGGGCATGGTCGCCCTTCAGAAGCTCCAGGAAGAAACCGCGCGCCTACACGGAAAGTTTCTGGATGGGCAGCATGCCGCCACCCGGATGTTGGCCTCCCTTTTAGGAAAGTCTCAACCGGGTTTTGCACCGGAGACCCATTCATCGGAGAAAACCGAAAATTCATTGGAGGTCAAAGTTTCTGAAATCCGCAAACCGGAATCCGCAATCCCCGATCCCGAGAATCCTTCGGCCTTTCCAATGCCGCCTGGAGCCGGCGTTTCAGGACCAACATGTTCTAAAACCGCAGCCTGTAAAGAAGATGAAATCCCCGAGCCCCAAGCCCCAATTCCCAATTCGGGACAGGCCCAAATCCAAAGCGTTTTGCTTAAGGCCATATGTGAAACCACCGGGTATCCGGTTGAGATGCTTGAACTCGGCATGACCCTCGACAACGACCTGGGTATCGACTCCATCAAACGGGTGGAGATATTCTCCATACTGCGCGAAAAACTGCCCCATGCGCCTGAAATAGAACCGAAACACCTTGGCGAGCTGGAATCCTTGCAGGACGTCGTGGATCATCTGGCCGCCGGTAGCGAGACGGCGCCGCTCTCGGAACCTGACAACCAGGTGGAAGATGGGATTCTGAAAATGCTTCTGGGGGTCGTGTCCGAAACCACCGGGTATCCGGTTGAGATGCTTGAACTCGGCATGACCCTCGACAACGACCTGGGTATCGACTCCATCAAACGGGTGGAGATATTCTCCAGACTGCGTGAAAAACTGCCCCATGCGCCTGAAATAGAACCGAAGCATCTGGGCCAATTGGAATCCTTGCAGGACATCGTGGATCATCTGGTTTCGGGCTCCAAAAAAGATGCCGGTATGGTAGATCAAAATAGCCTTTTGAATGCGGATGCTTCCAGCGAACCTGAGAAAAGCGCGCCCGCTTCCTCCAACATCTTTAGAATGGTGGTTTCCTCTGAACCCATGGAAATCGCCTCTTCGGGCGCCGTGCAAATATCCAAGGCCGGCCCTTTTTGGATTGTCGGGAACGACCATGATCTCTATTTGGCCCTGCAAGAGCGGCTGAATGATTTGGGTTATGAAGCGGTCCCCATCTCTTTTGCAGAACTTGATCAATTGACGCCGCCCGATTCTCTGGCCGGCTTGATGATCTTAGGCGCCGCGGATACGGACGATGGTTTTCTCTTAAACGCTTTTGAACTCCTCCGCATGGCTGAAAAGAGCCTTCGAAAGGGTAAAAATGATGGGATCGCACGGTTTGTTACGGTGACGTTCATGGACGGCCAATTCGGGTTCGGCAATTCTAAAAAAGAGATTGCGCCGACCCAGGGAGGGCTCGCCGGGCTTTCAAAAACCGTCTCCCATGAATGGCCGGAAGTGGGGTGTCTGGCCCTTGATATGGGTGCATTTGACCACATTGAGGACACGGCAGCGGCAATTGTTTCTGAAATATTCAAGAGCGGTCCTGTGGAAAGGGGACTTACCAAAGACCACCGCATTACCCTGAAACTGGTTCCCGAGCCGTTCAAAGCGCTGGAAAAACGGACCGTTCCCATCCTTGACCCGGACGATGTGGTGATTGTTTCGGGAGGCGCCAGGGGGGTTACCGCGGAAATTTCAGCGGCGGTGGCCAAGGCCTACGGCCCGGTGATCGTTCTTCTGGGAAGAAGCCCTGAGCCGGAACGTGAATCCGACCGTTTCGATCATTTGGAAACCGCATCGGAAATCAAACGCGCCATCTTGGCGGGCGGGTCCGGCAACATGTCCCCTAAGGACCTTGAGAATGATTTCAGAAAGGTGATGGCCAACCGTGAGATGAATCGAAACATTGAACGGTTAAGGGGTTTTGGCGCAACGGTTCAATACCATAGGGTCGATATCAGGAACCGTTCGGAGGTTGCCGACGCGCTGGCCTCGGTCAGAAACCGATTCGGCAAGATAACAGGCCTTATTCACGGCGCCGGCGTTTTGGAAGACCGTTTGATAGGGGATAAAACGATTTCCCAGTTTGAAAGGGTCTATGCCACCAAAGTGGAAGGATTAAGAAACCTTCTATCCGCAACCGAGTCGGATGATCTCAAGATGATTGCTCTCTTTTCCTCTTCCACCGCCCGGTTCGGAAGAAAAGGCCAGATCGATTATGCGGCGGCAAACGAGGTGCTGAATAAAATTGCCCAAGATACGGCGAGGAAAAGGCCTGACTGCAGGACGGTTGCAATAAACTGGGGGCCATGGGACGGCGGCATGGTGACCGATGCCCTCAAACCCCTGTTCAAGGCGGAGGGGATCGACCTGATCGGCAAAGAGGCAGGGGCCGGGTATTTTATTGATGAGCTGGAATCAGGGTCAAAAAGTGTGGTTGAAGTGGTGGTCATGGGGGGGTCGTTAGAGGACGTTGGATTTTCTGATTTAATTTCGAAAGAGGATTCAACCCCGAACCCGCTTTCAACGAAAACCGTCGACCCCATTGCGTCCTCCTTTGAACTGGATCTTTCCATAGACCGTTATCCCATCTTGAAAGACCATGTGATGAACGGGAACGCGGTTCTCCCGGCGGCCATGATGATCGAATGGCTGGCTCACGGTGCCCTTCGAAATAATCCGGGATATTGTTTTGTGGGGTTCAACGACTTCAAGGTTTTGAAAGGCGTCATCATGAAAAATGGCGATTCACAACATCTCAAGATCACGGCGGGGAATTTTTCAGCCCACAACGGCACCCTGTCCATAACAACGGAGATCCGGGGAAACGGCGACGGGGTCATGCCGGCGTTGCATGCCACGGCCAATGTCATCCTTTCAAACAAGATGCTCGGAGACGAAACCGGGAGTATCCAATCAGGAGCCTTGAAATCCTATTCTCCCGTGAACGGACCCATATACAACGACACGCTTTTTCATGGAAAGCTTTTGCAAAATATTCTTTCGGTCCAATTGAGCGGCGATGACATGATCATGGTGGATTTGAGCCCCACCGATTCCCCATCCTCGTGGATGGCGGGTGGGATACAGAAGAACTGGATTGCGGATCCGGGCGCCATCGACGGTGGTTTTCAGGCCATGATCCTCTGGAGTTTTCAGCAGTACAATGTGGGTTCTCTGCCCAATAAAATCGGAAAATACCGGCAGTTCAAACAACAATTTCCATCCCACGGGGTTCGGGCGGCCGTACGGGTAACGGAAAGAAGCGAGGTCCGGGCGGTAGCGGACATTGAGTTCTTGGATCGAAACTCGGGCGATTTGGTGGCCCGAATTGAAGATTGTGAATGCACCCTTGACAAGTCGCTGAAAGGGGCGTTCAGACGCCATGAATTGGAATGAAAATCAATCAACCGATCGCCATCATCGGCATGGGCGGGATTTTTCCCGATGCGCCCAATCCGAAAAAACTGTGGGAAAACATTTTAAAAAGACGGGATTCCTCCCGTGAAGTCCCCCCCGGACGCTGGGCCGTCCCGCCTGAAAAGGCGTATGATCCGAAACAGGGGGCCATCGACAGGGTATACTCGACGCGCGGATGCTTTATTGATGACGCCGGGATCCATGCGAACTTGGCGGGTCTTCAGATGCCGTCCGGTTTTCCGGATCGTCTGGACCCCCTTTTTCGCCTTCTTCTCATGGCGGGAAGGCAAGCCTTTGATGATGCCGGCATAAAAGGGGAGGACCACCGCAACACCGGGGTGATCGTCGGAAACCTGGTGCTCCCCACCGATTCATTATCCGCCATCGCCGAAGAAACCCTTTTTCGCACTTTTGAAGAAAAGGTCCTTCCCGGAAATCAAAGCCCAACCCCCAGGACCGATCCCCTGAACGCATACGGGGCCGGGTTGCCGGCGGGAATCCTTTCAAAGGGACTGGGGCTCGGGGGCGACAGTTTTACGCTGGATGCGGCGTGCGCCTCTTCCTTGTACGCCATGAAACTGGCCGTAGACGAACTCGTCTCCGGTCGCGCCCATACCATGCTTTGCGGCGGCGTATCCCGGCCCAGTTGTCTTTATACCCAGATGGGTTTTTCCCAATTGAGGGCTATTTCCCCAAGCGGGCGAAGCGCGCCCTTTGACGCGGATGCCGACGGCCTGGTGGTGGGGGAGGGCGCCGGGATTTTTGTGCTGAAGCGGCTTTCAGACGCTCTGGTTGAGAACCGCAACATCTATGCGGTCATCCGCGGCATAGGGCTATCAAACGACATGGGGGGCAGATTGCTGGCGCCCACCTCCGAAGGGCAGCTCCGGGCCATGGAGATCGCCTATGAAGCAGCAGGCTGGCATCCCCATGATGTGGATCACATCGAATGCCATGCCACCGGGACCCCCGTGGGGGACGCAGTTGAATTTGAAAGTTATAAAAGGCTTTGGGAAGGCGCGGACAAAAACCGGTTGTGTGTGTTGGGTAGCGTTAAATCCAACATCGGTCATCTGCTCACGGCGGCGGGTGCCGCCGCATGCATGAAGACCCTTTTCGCCCTTCGGAAAAAGATGCTTCCGCCATCGGCTAATTTCAATCAAGCCCCGGAATCCTTTGAAATCGAAAAATCCCCTTTCAGGGTCCTTAAAACCGCTGAACCCTGGAACAGGCGGAGCAAAAAAACCACCCGGAAGGCTGCCGTGAGCGCTTTCGGGTTTGGCGGGATCAATGCCCATGTGCTGCTGGAAGAGTGGACGGGCCGGAAGAAAGGATTTGTTTCAACGAGTGACCGGAGTGTCAAGGCCCATCCGCCGGATGTGGCGGTGATCGGCATGGACACCCATTTTGGAAAGCGGGAGGCTCTGGCATCTTTCAAACGGTGTGTTTTAAAGGGGACTGCGTCGGCGCCTGAGCCCAGGGACAATTCTCAGGGCGTTTATGAGACCCAATGGTTTAAAAAAAGTGAATCGTCCGGAATGAATCCAGCGGGTTTCTTTGTGGACCATATTGAAATTCCGGCGAAGCTTTTCCGGATCCCCCCGAAAGAACTCCATGAGATGCTCCCCCAGCAACTCCTCATGCTCAAGACGGCGGTGGGCGCATGGGACGACGCAGGGCTTGAAACCAAAAACAATACGCGCGCCGGCGCGTTTATGGGGATCGGGCTCGATCCCAACACCACAAATTATCATGTGAGATGGCTTGTTGAACAAAGCGCTGCAGCATGGGCTCAAAAGCGGGGGCCCGATCATGCCGAAACGGATCATGAAAAATGGGTTTCAGCTCTTTGCGATGCCGCGGGTCCGGGTCTCACGGCTAACCGCACCATGGGAGGCTTGGGCAGTGTGATTGCCAGCCGGATTGCCAGGGAACTCTCCATGGGCGGTCCCTGTTTCACCGTCTCAAGCGAAGAAAGTTCAGGGCTAAATGCCCTTAAGACCGGCGTGAGAATGCTCCAAAACGGTTTGATCGATACGGCCCTTGTGGGCGCCGTGGAAATGACGGGGGATGTGCGATCCCTTTTGAGCCGGAACGCCCTCCGGCCCTTTTCCACCGCCGGAAGACCAACCCCATTTGACGCAGATGCCGACGGCGCTCTCATGGGGGAAGGGGCGGGCGCTGTTGTCCTGAAGCGTCTCGAAGATGCGGTTCGGGACAAGGATCGGGTCTATTGCGTCATCAAGGGGGTTGGTGCTGCAACGGGCGGAAAACCGCAAGACCTTTTGCCGGATGTGCCTTCATACGCATCTTCCATGAAAAAGGCCTGCGACGAAGCGGATTGCCTTCCGGAGCGCATCGGATATGTGGAAACCCATGGCAGCGGCTTTCCTTTTGAAGACAAAATGGAGATTGAAGCGCTTAGTTCATTCTTTGGGAGAACGGATGAACCCCGTGGGCCGGAGACCTTGGCATCCCCGGCACGGCAACAGGCCCTTGGAAGCGCAAAGGCCGTTCTCGGTCACTTGGGCGCGGCATCGTCTCTGGCATCCTTTATCAAGGCCGCCCTTTGCGTGTACCATGAAATGCTGCCGCCGCTGGGCGCCATAAAGAATCCCATCCCCGAATTGCTCGAACCCAAATCCTTCCTGATTCCTTCCTCGCCCCGCTACTGGCTCCACGACCGGGCGGACGGCCCTCGAAGGGCCCTTGTGGGCAGCTTCAGCATCACCGGCAATTGCGCCCATGTGCTGTTGGAGGCCTTCGAACCGGAAGCCCCGTTGTTGGAAGACGCTGAAAGACGCGTACCCCTGGGGTCCGGGGACGAAGGGTTGTTTGCGGTGAATGCCCATACCCACGACGGCATCCTTAAAGGGCTTGATCATTTCCACGAATTTGTTCAAGGTCAGCCGGCGGCCCTTTCGGAAAACATGGAAGCCCTTGCCCGGTTATGGTGGCGGCAGAATGGTGCCAAAAAGCGATCCGGGCTTTCGGCAGCCTTTGTGGCCCGAAACCGGGAGGAACTTTTAAAACAGATCGCCCGATTCCAAAATTCCATTGAGACGGACCCCCATAAACGGGTGGGTTCTGAGCGGTCGTCCATTCCCGATGCATCGTTTCAGGACCGGGTTTTTTACAATCCTCAACCCATGGCAATCGGGAACAACCATGGGATCTGTTTCGTCTTTCCCGGTTCCGGGAACAGTTTTTTCGACATGGGGCGGGAATTATTTCTTCAGTGGCCTGAAATACTTTCAAAACAACATGAAGAGAATCTCTATCTGCGGCGCCAGTATCGCCCCGATTGTTTCTGGGACCTTGGAAGACGTCATGATCCCGGGCAAGATCCCAGATACGATTACAGGCATGATTCCAGGGCCATGATATTCGGCCACGTGTCGCTCTGCACCGGAATCAGCGATCTTGTTCAAACCTTCGGCATCAAACCCAACTTTGTCGTGGGCTACAGCCTGGGGGAAACAGCGGGGTTATTTGCCTTGAAAGCGTGGGCGAACCGGGATGAAATGCTGGGAAAAATCCAAAAATCGACCCTTTTTACCCAGGAATTGGCGGGAGAATGCCGGGCCGCCCGAAAACACTGGCAATGGCCGCCGAACAAACCGCTTAATTGGGTTTTGTTCACCATAGACCGGTCCATGGACGCTGTCAGGGCGTTGTTGAAAAATCAAGACCATGTATACCCGTTGATTTCAAATACAAGGGATGAATGCGTCATCGGCGGGGAACGGGGTGCGGTTGAGGCGTTTATCCATGGGATCGGCTGTCGACATTTGCCCATCGAGGGCGTCACCATATCCCATTGCGAGGTTTTAAAAGAAGTGGAAGGGGCCTACCGGGAACTGCATCTGCAAAAAACCGTTCCCCCGCCCCATATGAAATTCTACAGCGGCGCCGGAGGCAAGTCTTATAAAGTCACCCGGGAATCAGCCGCCGATGCCATCCTTTCCCACGCCTTAAACGGTGTTGATTTCCCCAAAACCGTCAAAGCCGCCTATGACGACGGGGCAAGAATATTCCTTGAAATCGGTCCCGGTGCCTCCTGCACCCGGATGATCAACCATATCCTTCAGGGACGCCCCCATGCTGCAAGGTCTTTCTGCATCCAGGGTCAAAACCCGTACTCCCTTGTACTGCGGGGGTTGGGCCAATGCATTGCAGAGGGGATTCCCGTAGAGATGACGGCATTGTACGGCCGGGGTCTCAGCCGTGCCGCGCAATCGAAAAATGGTGACCCGCATGATTCACCGTCCATCCGCATTGAAACGGGCGGGAAGCCCTTTGTCATTCCAAAATTGATGGGGGCTGCCCGAAAAAAGACTAACGTCGCCATTGAACCGAAAGGTTTCAAGAGCCAAGGAAGAAAACCGTTCGAATCCCATGAACTGATCGCGCAGTTTACCAAAACCGAGCAGGCAAAGATCGACGCTCATTCCATGTACCTGAAGTTCTCATCCGAAATAACCGAGGCCATGGGGGATAATCTGGCGCAACAGCTTGCGATCATGGAAAAATCCGGGAGGCGACCCGCCTCAACCGTTTCAGACGAACCTGCGAGGTCCCTTTCCCGCGAGCAATGCATGGAATATGCCATAGGGTCCATAGCAAAGGTGTTCGGGCCAAAGTATGCGGAAATAGACGCGTATTCCACCCGCGTCCGTCTTCCGGATGAACCGTTGATGCTGGTTGACCGGGTGGTTTCAATCGAAGGCGAACCTTTGGTGCTAGGGCCTTTACGTATCATCACCGAGCATTATGTAAAAGATGACGCATGGTATCTTGATTCGGGCCGGATGCCCATCTGCATTACCGTGGAGGCCGGTCAGGCCGACCTCATGCTCTCAGGCTTTGCGGGGATCGATTATCATACCAAGGGGTTGGCCGTGTACCGATTGCTGGATGCGGATATTACCTTTCACCGGCATCTGCCGCTTCCCGGAGAGACCATCCGCTATGATATCCGGATAGAGCGCTTTTTTACGTTGAATGACACCCATTTCTTCAATTTCGAATATGACGGCACCATCAACGACACGCCCCTGTTGACCATGCGAAACGGCTGCGCCGGTTTTTTTACGGAAGAGGCCCTTGCAGCGGGAAAGGGGTTGACCGAGAGTCGCCTGAACAGCGGTCCGGAAAAGGGCAAAGTGGCTCCGGGGTGGCGGGAACTGGCGGCCATGAAGGTTGAATCCTATGATGAAATCCAACTGGACGCCCTTCGTGGGGGCGATTTGGCCGGGTGTTTCGGTCCTTTATTTAAATCCCTTGGTTTGAATCATCCCTTGAGCCTGCCTGGAGGCCGGATGAAGCTGGTGGACCGCATCGTAAATATTGATCCCAAAGGCGGCCGTTACGGCCTGGGGTTGATCCGGGCGGAGGCCGATATTCATCCGGACGACTGGTTTTTGACGTGTCATTTTGTGGACGACCGGGTCATGCCGGGGACCCTCATGTATGAATGCTGCATGCACACCCTTAGGATTTTCCTGTTGCGGATGGGCTGGGTTGCGGAAGCGGAGGACGTTTCCCTTGAACCGGTTCAGGGGGTAACCAGCCGTTTGAAATGCCGGGGCCAGGTGCTTGAAACCACATCGGTGGTCACCTATGAAATCGCCGTCAAAGAGTTGGGTGTCAGCCCGGAACCCTACGCCATCGCTGATGCCAGAATGGTTGCGGATGGAAAATACATCGTTGACATGGAAGACATGTCCATCCGGATGGCGGGGATTATATTTGAAGAGCTGGCGGCCTTATGGCACGCAGAACCGGAACCTAAGAAGAATCAACCGCCGAATGAATTGAAACCGGCGGTTTATGACGAAAGCCGGATCATCGCCTTTACCCAAGGAAAACCGTCCGAGGCCTTCGGTGCGCCGTACCAGATATTTGACGAGAAACGCCGCATCGCCCGCTTGCCGAGAGCCCCCTATCAATTCCTGGATCGCATTACCCATGTGGCGGGGGAACCGTGGAAGATGAAGCCGGGATGCGTTGCCGAAGCCCAATACCGGATTCCCGGGGATGCGTGGTATTTCGCCGCCAATGGCCAGAATATGATGCCCTTTGCTGTGCTCCTGGAGATAGCGCTACAACCGTGCGGATGGCTCGCGGCCTACATGGGAAGCGCTTTAACCAGCCATATTGATTTGAAATTCAGAAATCTCGGCGGAGAAGGGGTTCAATATCTGCCTGTGACCCGCACGTCGGGCATATTGACCACAAGGGTCAGGGTTACCAATGTATCCGATTCCGGGGGCATGATCATTCAGCATTTCACCTTCGAGGTAGAAAGCGCAAAAGGAACCGTCTACAAGGGAACCACCTATTTCGGGTTTTTTTCAGCCCAGGCCCTGGAAAATCAAAAAGGGATCCAGGACGCGGAACTTTATCAACCGTCCCGGTCCCAACGGGAAGGTGGGATCAAGGACGTGAAGTACCCGATCGAACCGCCTTTTCCGGAAGATAAAATGCGGATGGTGGATCATATAGACCTCTTTGTCCCCGACGGCGGACCGAAAGGGCTCGGCTTCATCAGCGGCAGCAAACAGGTGAATCCGGATGAATGGTTCTTTAAGGCCCATTTCTATCAGGACCCTGTTACGCCCGGTTCTCTGGGGGTGGAAGCCTTTATTCAACTGCTGAAATATGCAGCAGCCCAGCGATGGGGCGCGTCATCCGAAACCGTGTTCGAAGGGACGAATGAAAAGCATCAGTGGCTCTATCGTGGACAGGTTGTCCCCACGGATGAGGCTGTTACGGTGGAAGCGGTCGTTACAGAGGTGAATGACAAGGCCCGGCTGATTCGTGCCGACGGTTTTTTGATGGTTGACGGGCGTGTGGTTTACAAACTGACGGATTTCACCTTGAAAATGAGATAGAAACTATCCCCAAAAACCCAATTTTTTCTTGACTTGAAATTTTGGAGGACGTACATAAAACAATACAATGATTTTATGACTATTGCCACCAGTGTCTTTTTTCATCTTCAGCTTCAAGAGGAAAGAATATGACCCACGGCATTTGAAAACCCCGCTTCTCAAGAGAGAACGGGGTTTTTTGTTGGGCCGAAACCGGGACCGTTCCATCGCAGGATTTTTTGCTGAAGCTCGTTACAGGGCAAAAGGAATTGTGTGGGGATTATCAACATAGAGTTTATCCGGTTGGCAAACTACACTGTTTCAGGCATTTTTTGACAGGAACATATGTTGCCCTCCTTGGCTGAAAAAATATCGAGAAAACTTTACTTGATAATAGCCTTTTTTACAAGTTATCAGGGAAAAAGATTCTGTGAATAAATGGTTATGTTTCGAGGTAAGCGTTCAAAGCGGTATACCTGTTCATGGAGAATAAGAGAATTATGGGACAGGTTGATAATTACAATTATTTTAACAGTTGCAGGCCTAGAAGGTTTTGCTAAATCAATAAGGAACAATCATGACCAGAAACAATTTGCTGATCTATTTTTTGCTATTGCTGACAATGTGGTCCTGCGGAGGAGGATCGTCTTCAGAAAATGATTTGCAGGAACGGGTCCAGAAGGCGGTTGCTCAGTTCCAGGCACAATGCTCCGGTCTTGAACAAGCCATTGTGCCGGGTGCCGTAGCCGCTGTTGTGGACGTAAGCCACCCACCCGTGGTTGTTTCCAGCGGCACCGCTAACCTGGATACAGGTCGGGAGATGCTCGAAAGCGATCTTTTTCATGCCGGAAGCATCACCAAGACTTTTACAGCTGCGTGGATCATGCAGCTTGATCAGGAAGGACTGCTGTCCATTGATGACGTGGTAGCTGATTACTTAAGTTTTCCCAGGGGAGATGAAATCACCCTGCGCCAGCTTCTGGCGCACACCAGCGGCATCACCTCATTTACTTCCATGCAGGAATTCACTGTATGGTATGAAGAGAATCCTTATCCTACGCCTTTTGAAGTGCTTAAATTCATGAAACAGCATCCCTACCAGTCCTTTGACCCCGGGCATGAATATGAATACAGCAACAGCAACTATTATCTTCTGGGATTGATAGGGGAGCTGGTCACCGGTAAGCCTTGGCATGAAGAAATCCGCAACCGCTTCCTTGATCCTTACCAATTAAGCTCTACCTATATATATGGGCTTGAACAGGGACCTGCTTCCCAGGTACAGGGTTACGCAGCCTGTCCCGAGCCTTCCTGTGAACCGGCTGGTTTCATGACCACTGGTGACGATTCAGCATACCGGCTTGCATGGGCAGCAGGAGGCGTCGTTAGTACCCCAGTTGACCTGGCGAAATGGATGGAAGCCCTTGTTGCAGGTCCGGTGCTTGATGAAATCCGGCGCCGAGAAATGCAGACCATAACCCCGCAATCAGCCGCGGTAATGAAAGCAAGGGGCGAATATTTCAACTTCAATAAGGGGGTTGGCCTTTGCCTGTTCCAGTTTTATACGCCCGAAGCCGGCTTCGGCTGGGGGCATGAAGGACAGATCGGGGGTTTCGGCAATATGGCGGCCTATTTTCCGGACCTGGAAACCGGCCTGGCCCTTTCAGCCAATGAGGTGAGTTCAGATGTGAACACTGGTCTGCAGCTTCTTGTTGATGCCTTGGTTTCCGGATGTTGCGGATCGCCTTGTTCCATCGGCGAACTGCCGGAAGGATGTCGGTCCGTGCGATTCGCGCGATCATTCTGATCGGATTCATTCTACAGGGGTCTCAAATGTCAAATTCAAATGGTCAAATGTCAAATGGGGTCGGACCAAGCAGATAGACATAAATTCAACAGGTTAACTCATAAATCAGGGTATTTTTAGTCCTTAAAAGCATCTTTTTGACCCCAAAAACATGCTTTTAAAAAATCGTAGGCGCCCATTAATTTGGGTTCGTAGCGTGTTGCGAGCATTGACGGCATAACCCAGCGCTGCACCAGACGCCTGATAGTCCTGCTGTCTTAGCGGGGGCCGGTGGGTGGCGCTGGTGAGCTTATCGTTATACGCGGTCAGGGTAGATATCTATGCACATTGAAATCCCAGTTCAAATGGACTCCCACACAAGGCCAAGCAATATCGCGGCATTTCAACTTGAGCCATTCGATCCAACAAAATTTAATGATACGGAAGTGAAGCAGGCTCGGGGAGCAATCGATTGCATCAAGATTATACACACCTGCTTAAAGGCATATTTCGATGGTCAAGTACATATGTCTCACTTTCGTCACCCTAAAAAAGTCAAAAATTGATATTTTTTTTAAATTTCTCATGATCACATAAGAATTCGCGGGACATTTCTTTCGCCTTCTGCTATGCAATGGATAAAAGCTATATTTATCGTGCAGGAGGTGAGAGTTGGAACATTTTGAGGGAATTGAAACCTATTCGGTGAAGCATCTTCCCATAGTGAAGGCTTACGCAGATAGACTTGGTCTTGTTGAACTGATCAACCATCTTGTTCCGAGCGAAATGGACTTGTCGCCAGGTGTCTATTTCCTGGGAATGGTACTGGATACCTTATCTGGCAGAAACCCTTTGTACAGATTAGAACAGTTTTTCGAGGACCAAGACACTGAACTGTTGCTGGGCAAGGAGGTAGACGCCAAGAGCTTTAATGATGTTAATGT
>Ga0307929_1002176_pt1 | contig 13188 bp, 4 predicted proteins | sample AceLakmetage1330_FD_203160 | JGI IMG/M metagenome (GOLD analysis project Ga0307929, IMG submission 203160) | Saline water microbial communities from Ace Lake, Antarctica - #1330 | ecosystem: Environmental > Aquatic > Non-marine Saline and Alkaline > Saline | place: Antarctica: Ace Lake...
TATTCCGATTTATTTGTGAGTCTGTTTTTTGATAAAAATAGTATGGGGTGGTAATCGTAAAAAATGAGGCTAAAGTAAGCTGCGATCGCAAGGGCTTGTGATAAAAATAGGGGTCTATTTTATCTACAAAATGTATGGCTATCAAATATTCTTTATCGTTAAGCAATTCAAGAAATATTGGAAGTTTATCCGTGGAATTATAAGCTTTAAAAGGCTGGTTATTTATTCCGGTATTGCCAAATGAATGAAATAATTTACCATTAATATAAACATCAGAAGCAGCCCAAACTTCTGAAATTAAACCCATCCCCGTAAGCGAGTCTTCCAGACTACTATCTAATTTTATTTTTAATCTGAACCAAGCTTCTAAGCGGCCATTTTCATCGGCCATATCGGCTTTTAAATCAACAGGCCTAAGGGTATCCCAATCGGCTGTGTTTAGGTTTGGATCTGCCCAGGATACATCATTGCCTTTTTTAAAAACCCACTGCCCCTCTTCAGCAAGTTGTAAGCTGTTATTTTTATCAAACATTTTTGCAGAAAGCACCAGGGTGCTATCCTGCCCATAAGAGTGTACAAAAAATAATAGTAGTAGTATAGTTGTTAATGACTTCATATTTTCTGTTTTTGATCTAAAAGGGGCAATATTATTTTAAATTCAGTTCCCTCACCCTCTTTTGTCTCCACTTTCAACTCCCCACCATGTCCTTTTGTAACAATATCATAACTCATGCTTAGACCCAAACCGGTTCCTTCACCGGTTGGTTTTGTGGTGAAAAAGGGCTGGAAGATTTTTTCTTTTATTTTGTCGGGGATGCCGCTGCCGTTGTCTTTCACACGTATTTCGATTTTACCATCCAGATTTTTGGTGCTGATAGTAACGGTAGGTTTGTATTTGGCGGTGGCGGGTAGAGACAAGGCATGCCTTGTCTCTGCTACGCCCACGCCCAACCCATTATTACCCCCGTCAACGCGGTTTTTTTCAGCCACTGCATAAAAAGCGTTATTGATTAAATTCAACAAAACCCTGCCGATATCCTGTGGTATAACATTGATTTTTGGTAGATGTTCATCGAAATCCGTTTTAAAATCTGCATTAAAAGTCTTGTCCTTTGCCCTAATCCCATGATAAGCAAGCCTGATGTATTCATCAACAATGGCATTTATATTCGTGGGCTCTTTCTTTCCATCACCGGCCCTCGAATGTTCCAACATTCCTTTAACAATGCCACTTGCACGTTTGCCGTGGTGGTTGATTTTTTCGAGGTTCTGCTTTAAAATTCCTGCTATGGAAGTAACCTCCTCTGTATTTCCCGTTTCTATTTCTTCGTTCATTTCCTCAACCAGGTCAACACTCACGTCGGCAAAATTGTTTACGAAGTTGAGCGGATTTTGTATTTCATGTGCAATTCCGGCTGTGAGCTCACCCAGGGATGCCATTTTTTCGGCATGGATAAGTTGGGTTTGTGTTGATTTTAAATTTGATAGCGTTGATTGCAATATGGAATTTGCTTTTTGCTTCTGACGGCTATTTCGGTATAGTATTATTGCAATCAGAAGAAATACACCCAAACCTATGATCAATGCATAAATCCGTATTCTATTCTGAGTTTGAGTTTTTTCCTGTTCCAATTCTTGTAAGCGGCGTTGTTCATCAAAAGTCAAATTTTGAAATTCCGTCAGGCTACGGATTTTCTTCCTACTAATACTGTCTCTGGCGTAATAAGCCAGTTGTAAATATTTCGAGGTACTGTCGGTTTGCCCCCGAAGTTGCCAGGCACGAAACAAAAGTTCATACGCAATGCTGAGATTGATGTCTTTGATGGGATTGCCTTGCAAGGCAGTAAATGATTTCAAAAAAACATTGGCATACAAAAGGCTTGAATCGGGATTTTCCTGTGCAAGATAGTACTGGGTCAATCCCATATAGCCAATAGCTAAACCGCTCGTTTTATTTTGTTGCCTTGCTACCTTTATTCCTTTTTGGTAATAAAACCTGGCTGAATCATTTTCTCCTTGCCGGAGGTAAATATCCCCCATATATTTCAGCATCGTGCTTCGATAGGTCAGGTGGTTTTTCGCTATTGCTTTTCGCTCATAGTAAAGGGCCGAATCGAGTTGATTTAAATTAAGGTAAACCGCTCCAATGTTCATCAGCGCCGAATTGTGTGATGTAGGCAATGCCTTATCAAGATACGGTAAGCACAATCGGAATTGATGTATAGCTTCCATGTAGTTGCCCGTGGACCAGAACACGTGGCCGAGGTCGTGAATAAGCCCTGCCAGCACCTCCATGCGGAACCGAAAAGGATTGGCATCGGGAGGTTTCAACCATGTTTGTTTTTCGCCGCGAGGATTTTCCGCATATTTCAACCCTTCTAAATAGCATTTAAGCGCTTCCCCGTAACGATCTTCTTTATTCAGGTAATATCCCTTTGTTCCCAAACATTTAGCTACATCCAGCATATTGTTATGCTCGCGGGCGATGGCTAAGGCCACCTCATTATATTCAAATGTCTTTCTCCGGTCTCTGTCAAAATAATAATTCGCAAGATTAAAATTTATTCTGAAACGTACAGAATCATTGGTGGATCTTTCAACTGCTTGCAGCAAACTGTCAGCATAAGGAGATTGCGAAAAACCCTGTTGAGAGATTACAAATATTAATATGATGATTAGATTCCGCATTATTTATTTCAGAATTGGAATGTTAATTAAAAAAGTTGTTCCTTCCCCTTCTTTGGTTTCTACCTCCAATTTACCGCCATGGCCCTTTGTAATAATATCGTAGCTCATGCTTAAACCCAGGCCTGTTCCCTCGCCAGTTGGTTTTGTAGTAAAGAAGGGCTGGAATATTTTTTCTTTGATGTCTGCAGGGATACCATTGCCGTTGTCCTTAACCGATATTTCTATGCTATCGCCGAGGTTTTTGGTGGTGAGGGTTACGAGGGGTTTGTCTTCCTGTTGAGACAAGGCATGCCTTGTCTTTACGGAGGCAGCGTAGAAAGCGTTGTTGATGAGGTTGAGCAATACCCGGCCAATATCCTGTGGAATGACCCTGGCCTTTGGCAACTTTTTATCAAATTCGGTTTTAAAATCAGCATTGAACGATTTGTCCTTTGCACGGAGACCATGGTAAGCAAGGCGCAAATATTCATCTGCAAGTAGGTTGATGTCAGTGAGTTCTTTCTTTCCATCACCACTCCTCGAATGTTCGAGCATTCCTTTTACAATACTACTGGCCCTTTGACCGTGATTATGGATCTTGTTAAGATTCTGTTTCAAGTCGTTTGCAATATCTTTAACTTCCTCTGTATTTCCAAGCCCGAACTCTTCATCCATTTCCTCCAGTAAATCAACACTTACCTCGGCAAAATTGTTTACGAAATTTAATGGATTTTGTATTTCATGTGCAATTCCTGCTGTGAGCTCACCCAGGGATGCCATTTTTTCGGCATGGATAAGTTGGGATTGCGTTGCGCGCAATTCGGTAAGTGCATTTTCGGCCCGTTTCTTTTCTTCTTTGAGTTGCTGCAGGTCGTAACGTGCTTTTGTGAGGTCGTTAAAACGTGAGTATGCCATTGAAAAAACGGAAGCTGCTTTCCTTAACAAGCCCCAGTTTTCTTCTGAAAAACCACCGGGAGTCGCGGCACCAATTGCGCCATGCGAAAATTTGTACAGATGATAAGTCCTGTCAGGAATTACTTCTCCGTAATATCCACCAAGGGGAACAGACTTTTCTTCACAATACCGAATCCATTCGCTACGTGGTTTACCCGTCATGACAATGGAAACCTGATTGCTTTTAGATTTGTAAAACTTCAGCATTTCACGGCCTACCGAGGTGTCGTTCATATTTAGGGCAAAATGATCAGACACCAGTTTTTTTTTCGTATTCCGGATGTCTTTCAAGGCATACCAGCATTCGGCTTGCTCTTTCTTTTTATCGTTGATGTAAATGCTGCAAGTTTCCAACTCCTCTACACCCAGCAAGCCCATTTCATGGCGCAAAACCTCAGCAACCTCTTTCAATTCTTCGGGTTGTTGCATGGCCATTGCTCTTGCTCTTACCCTTTCCAATGCAGTTTCAATTTTCGCTTCACGTGTTTGTATTTCCGATTTTTTTAAATCCAGGAAACGGGTGTAGGCCCTTTCAAACTCAACAGCAAAACGGCCTAAAATCTTTTTTTCATCTCCGCTAATCTCCCGTTTGATCATGATGCCAAAGCATCCATATTTCATGTAAGCATCAACATAATAAATTCCATCAGGGAATAATTCGGGTTTAAATTTATCAACCTCATGGAGCAATTCATCCCAGGTAGCAAAATAGTCTTCAACTTCCGATGGGGCAACAGGGTTTAGGTGAACATGCTCACCGCTTTCCCAGGCTACATAACACGCGGCAATAGAAGGCTCGGTTTTATCAAGCGGGTAGATGACTTCTTTATTTTTATATACTATAATGCCTTTTTTGTTTTCATGCCAGGTGGCATGGAAAAGATGTTCCATTTTATCTTCATCAGGAAGCCACAGGTATGAAAATTCTGATTCAATGCCCAATATTTCGAGTTGCTCGTGAAAAACACGGGAAGTTTGGTTTAGCTCATCGGAATGTTTCATGAGCATACTTTGGTTACGCGAACGCTCAAGGGCAAGTTCAATTTGGGTTTCACGATTTCTTAGTTCAGCAGCTTTTAGATCTTCAAAGCGACGGTATGCCAGATCAAATACGCCTGCAAATCGAACTAAAGTATCGAGGCTTTCTTGCGGTGGATTTGGCACAACTCCGGGTAAACTATAACCAATTTCGCCATGCTTGGTTCTGGCCATAATAAAGGTTAGGCCACCAATGTGGCGAATGTCATCCAGGGTAGGGGCACTGGGATCGACCTGCACAAAATCGCCCAGGGTGATCATTTTATTTATATAATCCACGGCAGTTTCCACATCCATCGCGAAAACAAGTGCAGGCTCATTGCTCTTTTCCCAGTCGTCAACGAGCTTAATATCTCCGTGAATATGACGGGGAAGGGACATGATCATGCCTATCTTGGTTCCATCGCCGGAGGTCATGGCTTTTTCATACTTTTCAGGAAGCCAACGCATATACCAGAAATAGTGTGCTTCGTGCCCCAGAGCCATAAATTCGCTGCGCATGGTTACCACGATGTCGAGTAAATCGGTTGATTCTTTCATGGAAGTAACCTGAGCACGGATGCGTTCGAGAGAAAGTTCAATTTGGGCTTCTTTCGCCTGTGCTTCCGCTTTTTTCAGGTCGAGGAAACGTGTGTAAGCTTGTTCAAAAACTTTGGCAAATCGTTTTAGTATTTCTATATGGTTTTCAGAAGGTACGATACCCGTATGCGATGGGAGCATAATGGCAGAATTTTTTGCCCAGGCAAAGGAGAGTACCATTTTTTTAGATTTTAGCACAAATTGCTTGAAGTCGTCTGGGAAGTTTTTATAACCAGTATGCTCAAAAGCGTAGTTGAAGAAGTTGTTTTTTTCTTCTTTGTAATATGTTTTGGTAAAAAATGCCTCACCACTTTCCTTTGAATCCCAGCTCTCATTGAAAGTTAAATCATCAAAGTATGGAATGAGGTATTTTCCTGAATTAGAAAAATCTGTTTCGGCAATCCAGTGTATTACATCTTTATTACCTGGGAAATAGGTGCAAATGATTACTCCTCCGGCATCGATAATTACATCCAGCTCTTGTAATTTTTCGGCAACAACTGCAACCACTTCCTGTAATTCTTCCGGTTTACGCATAGCTAAAGAACGACTCCGCACTTTTTCTAATGCTGCTTCTATTTGCGCTTCACGGGCTTGTGCTTCTGCCTCTTTTATGTCAAAATAACGTCTTAGAGTAAGGCTGAGTACAGAGTTGTATCTTCTGAAAATTTGTAAATCTTTCTCCTTCAACTCAGTATCTGTCCAGACGTAAATTCCACATTCCTTAAAAAAGAAATAGTAACCGTATTGGACTTCGTCTTCTGCAAAAGCTGGGAAAACCACTTCCGGGTTCATGGCATTGTAGTATTTCGAAATTTCTTTGCCCCGTAAAACTGGAAAATATTCATTTTGTAATTGCCAGTTTTCAAATATTTTGTCCAAAATCGGGTGACCAGCCAATGTTAACTGAGCATTTATTTTTTTTGTCTCATTTTTATCATTATTGCTAGTAGAATAAACATCTACAATTCGGGTTTTCGAGTCGATAATTCCCATTCCACATCTATGAGGAGTAACAGTTAAGCCAGATAATTCTGAGAAAAAGGCATCCGCAGTCGTTGCCAAATCTTCTGAACTATGCATTGCCATGGCCTTTGAACGAACCCTTTCCAAGGCCGCTTCAATCTCCAATTCACGGTTTTTTATTTGCAGTTCTGCTGTACCTCTCTTAATTGCATCTTTCAGTTCCCGGTTTTCTTTACTTACCTGTTCGGCACCTAATGTCTCGCCGTTTTCTGCTTTGGAATCGGGCATGGAAAAATGCTGGTAGATAAACCGCCAGCCTTGAGCCTTGTTACGCAGCACCGATGTAAAACGGAATCTGCCGTAGTAAGCCCATTCTTTTTTAATCATGAAATACGCATCAAATATTTCAGTAATAAACACAAGCCCGTCGAAATATTCAATGGTGCGGATTTTGTTTTTGATATCTGTTTTTCCAGCCAGTTGATCGGCAGTGTCTTTAAAAAATTTGGTGCTTGCTTTTCTGTTTAAAAATTCCTCATTGCCTGTAGAGCCGATAAAATGGTATTCCTCATCCAGAAAAGAGTCGTAGGTTTTAACATCACCGTTGAGGTAACTGTGCAACCAGGTATCATAAACTTCTAATACTTCTGTTTTTATTTTTTTTGTGAGATTCATAATTAAGCAGTTAAGCGGGTAATGTTACAATAAATATTGTTTCCTGACCTTCTTTCGTCTTCACCTGTAAGTCGCCACCATGCGCGTGTATTATATCATAACTCAATGATAAACCAAGGCCTGTTCCCAGTCCTGTAGGTTTTGTTGTGAAGAATGGCTGGAAAATTTTGTCCTTTATTTTGTCTGGGATGCCGTTGCCGTTGTCTTTCACACGGATTTCGATTTTGTTGCCCAGGCTTTTTGTGGTGAGGGTAAGGGTGGGGGGAGACGGCTGATTAGAGGGAGCCAAGGCATGCCTTGTCTGTACGACCACACCCTGGTTACCCAACCCTGACAGGGTTTGGAACCCTGTCAGGGTTTTTTCGTGAACGGCACTTCGGCTAAGTTCGGCTGTGCTCACCTGCCAACGCTCAGTGCAGGCATAAAATGCGTTGTTAAACAGATTCAACAATACGCGTCCAATATCCTGGGGAACGACATTGATTTTGGGCAGGCTTCCATCGAAATCGGTTTTTATTTCAGCATTGAATGATTTATCCTTTGCACGTAACCCATGATAAGCCAGTCGCAAGTATTCATCAGCAAGGGCGTTGAGGTCAGTGAGCTCTTTTTTTCCATCGCCAGTCCTGGAATGTTCGAGCATCCCCTTCACAATGCTGCTGGCCCTATGCCCGTGATGGCTGATTTTTTTAAGGTTTTGGATTACATCATCCGAAATTATTTTAGCCTCCTCAACATCACCATTGTCTAATTCTTCTTTTAATTCTACTACCAATTCTTCGCTCACTTCCGAAAAGTTGTTGACGAAATTTAATGGGTTTTGAATTTCGTGGGCGATGCCTGCGGTGAGTTCACCAAGGCTTGCCATTTTTTCGGATTGTATCAATTGCTTTTGGGTTGCTTGTAACTCCACCAGGGCATTTTCAGCTTTTTTTCTTGCTTCTTTTATTTCAATAAGGTCCTGCCGTGCTTTTAAAGCATTGGCTTCCGCAATTTTTAAATCGTTAAAACGGGTAAATGTGAGGTTAAATCCTGAGGCAAAACGTTCGAGGAGGCGGGTCGTTTCTTCTGGTTGCTCATCCGGAGAGGCAATGCCAATAAATCCTTTTGAGAAAAAGGCAATGGTTTGTATCCTGCGTTTATGTTTATGGCGTTGTTTAAACGGAACATGAAGCTCACCACCAATATAGTTCAAATAATCTTCCAATTCCTTGCCTCGCATGTCGATGGTAAGTGATTTTTGCTGCTGAGCCCAGTTATTATACATTTTATTAACCGACTCATTTAAGTTTTTATTACCAGTGAACTTTGTGCTTATTTTGGTTCCGTCTTCATCGGTAGCCCAGAATTCTATGTCGCCACTATCATCTTTTACAATACCAATATAGAGGCGGTTTGGGGAAATGCCCAGGTCGATAAGTTGTTTAAAAACAACGGCAGCTGTTTCGGCCAGTTCCTCAGAATTGTGCATGGCCAATGTTCTGCCCCTCACCCTTTCGAGGCTGGCTTCAATTTGTGCTTCCCTGGCTTGTGCTTCGGCATTTTTCAGGTCGAGAAACCGGGTATAAGTTTGTTCGAAAACCTTGCCCACCCGTTTCATGATTTCAACATCCTCGGCTGATGGGAGACTACCCACAAAGCTGGGGATGCAAATACCTGAATTTTTTGCCAGTGTTATGGAAATCGCATAGCCGGGGGCTTCCAGTAAGGAGGTTTTAAATTCTTCGGGGAGATTTTTGTAGTCAGTAAGCTCCAAACCTTTTTCCACCCAGGAGTTTTTTTCTTCAACAGTATAAATTTTTGAAAAATATTCAGCCCCATCGGTTTTAGCATCAAACAAGTCGGATAATATCGGGTGTTCAAAATATGGAACATGGAGCGATGCAACTCCATCGGGCAATTGAATCCATTGGTAAATATCCCTGGAACCCTCTTCGAATATAAAAATGCTCACCGATGCGAAACCCATATCAACGCTCAGTTCCTGCATCTGCTCAAATAACACACTAACTACATCGCCCAGATCATCGGTTTTATGCATAGCTAGCGACTTTGCACGTATTCTTTCCAAGGTCGCTTCAATCTGTGCTTCCCTGGCCTGTGCTTCTGCTTTTTGCAGGTCGAGGAAACGGGTATAGGTTTGCTCAAAAACTTTAGCGAACCGCTTAAAAATGTCATGTGCTTCAGGTGCCGGTTCAAAAGTTATAAATAGGATATAGCCAAATTTGAAATAGGCTGCATGGTCAATTTGTGAAGTGGGAAATGGAATGCCGGCATCTTTCATATTGAGCAACTGCTCTCCTACACCAGGCAGGCTGCATAAATATTTATAATGAGCAGCACATTCTCTTTCGCCGATTTCATTTATTAATAAAGTTTCCCCTTTCTGCCCTGCTTCAAAATAGCGAAGAAATATACCTTCCCTGGGCGTTCTGTATGCTTCATACGTTCCCTGAACATTACTGCCCCATTCCAATGAGCCTTTTTCATCATCATCGTAAATGTTAAATGCACAAAACCAGGTAGGTACACCAAGGGCCTGAACTTGTTTTACCAATTCAAAGGAGAGATCAGCGAGTTCATTACTTTTATGCATGGCCATCGATCTTGATCGTAGCCGTTCCAAAGCAGCTTCGATTTGTGCTTCACGAGCTTGTGCTTCTGCTTTTTGGAGATCAAAGAAACGGGTGTAGGCTTGCTGGAATACCTTTGCAAACCGAACCAGGGTTTGTGGTTCAGGATAAGGTTCGATAGTGATAATCATTAAATAACCCTGTGAAAAATAAGCGGCATTCCATTGCTGCCATTTAGGGAAAGACAGTCCTTTATCTAATATAACCTGGAAAAAAGGTTTTACCTCCGTTAGGGAACGCATATAATCATAATGTTCCTTTAAGTCATTGCCTCCCCTGGATTCGGAATGTATTTCAGATTTATTTAGCCATTCCTCGTACAATTTATTATGCACTGGATCTTCAGTATGCGGAATATTAACAGGTGGTAGAATCCCTTTTTCATTGGCGAACCAAAATTCATCAGTATCACTGTTTTCTTTGCATAGCGCAACACCGGTTCCCCATAATTTGCCGCCCAGGTTTCTGAGTTGCTCAAACAATACATGAGCAACATCATTTAATTCCTCACTATTCTGCATAGCCATCGTCCGGGCCCTGACTCGTTCCAAAGCCAGTTCAATCCGTGATTCCCTTGCCTGGGCTTCTGCTATAGAAACATCCATATACCTGCGGTAGGCGAAATCAAATACATTTCTGAATCTTTTCAGAATGTTCAATTTATCTTCGTCGATTGAATTAAAAGTTGATATTCCAATTGCTCCTGTTCCTATTGAATAAAAGTAATAGTATAGTCCTTTTGTATTTTCTAACCTGTGGTCGTCAATTTCACCAAGACTCTTTCTTAACTTTTTCCAGTCATCCAGTTTGTCGCCTTTAAGTGAAATTTCTGCAAATGCATCTTTTGTCTTTTTGATCTGATCGAGGAAGTGTTCAACCACCGGGTGGCTGTTATAGGCAATACGTGTTACAGTGCGACCCAATTCCTCCGAGAAATCATTGTTCAGAAAATAACCTTCATCATCGTGATGGATGTTGATCATCGAATTTCTAAGCTGCTGAAATCCCAATTTTCGAAGTTCGGCAAATAATACTTCGCAAACGGCCAAAAGATTATCCGGTTTCATCATGCCGTTGGCCACTGCCCTAACCCGCTCCAATGATGTTTCCAGTTCGAGTTCTTGATTTATTGTTTTTAGTTCAATCGTTTTCTCTTCGACAAGTTTTTGAAGTTCTTTATTCTTTTGTTTCCACTCATTTAAATGCCAGGAGTCGTCTTCAGACTCAACTGCAGTTGATCCATGTAAATGAACAACTTTCCAGTTGTCGCAAATAAATTCATAAACTGTGCTTAACCTGATTTTAATTATATTCTCTTCACCTTCAATATTCATGATGACTTTAGCTTCATCATTAAAAATGGCCATATCTTTTTCTGGGCTCATTCTTAAGTTTACCGGCTCAATAATGAAATTCATTTCGATGCTTTCGCCCTGTGCCCTCTGGTCAACAACCATTTTACGCAGCTTGTCTATTTCATTGATTTTCTCATCAACAGTAGTTCCGTATCCACTTATATCATCAGCAATAATTTCTTGAATTTGCTCTACCGGCAAATCGCCCAGGATAAGCTGGAAGTATTTCTTGTGTGCCTCGTGTAGTAAAATTTCTTTTTTTGAATCCATACTTTTTTAACTAAAAGTTTAATGAGTAAAAACTTTCATCTTTTCAATATTTTACAATCCAATATCCCGGTAGAGTTTCCAGGTACCGTTTTCTTGTTTCCAAACTACCAGGTATTTAAATGTGTATTTTAGTTCACCCTTGTCATTCCTGCCTTCAGCGGTACCTGTTTCTATCAACAACTCACCATCCTTGGTTAGTGCCACAGTTTTAAAAGTAACATGCCGGGTATCGTTTTTTATGGAGTTACGAATCCATTTTCCCGCAAATGAAAGAATTTCAGCCCCTTTTGAACATCCTACGCTTCCATCTTCTGCGTACATCTTAGCAATTGCCACTGAATCCGCGTCGAATAGGTACTTTGAATACAAGGCAGTTCTGCTTTCAATGGCCGGCCATTCTTTTACCACATCAACCGAATAAAGTGAATCTGTTTTCTCCAATGTCTGAGCCTGTAAGAAGGAATTTTCGATGAAAATGCTGATGCACAGTAGGGAGACTCCAAGAAATGATTTATAATTTTTCATATTCAGATTACGTTTTCTGCTATGGGTAATGTAATAATAAACTCACTGCCTTCTCCTACCCAGGTATCTACTCCCAATTCTCCACCATGTCCTTTGGTAATAATATCATAACTCAGGCTTAATCCCAATCCTGTTCCTTGCCCGGTAGGTTTGGTGGTAAAGAATGGCTGAAAGATTTTATCCAATACCTTTTGTGGAATTCCATTGCCATTGTCGCTAACTTTGATTTCCATCTTTCCATCTAATTCTTTTGTACTTAATGATACAACAGGCTCATACCCTTCATTGTTCAGCTTTTTCTTTTCATGCACTGCATAGAAGGCGTTATTAATCAGGTTAAGTATTACCCTGCCAATATCCTGGGCTACCACATTGACCAGGGGCAAATCCGGGTCAAACTCTGTTTTAATTTCGGCATTGAAGGATTTATCTTTTGCACGTAAACCGTGGTATGATAGTTTCAAAAATTCCTCTGCCAAAACGTTGATATCAGTTGGTGTTTTTTCGCCGCTACTGGTTCGTGAATGTTCAAGCATTCCCTTTACAATAAAACTTGCACGCTGTCCATGATGGTTAATTTTTTCGAGGTTCTGTTTTAAATCCCCTGCAATGGCAGTAACTTCCTCATCATTTCCGCTTTCCAATTCTTCCTTCATTTCGGCCAATAAATCAACACTAACCTCAGAAAAATTGTTGACAAAATTCAACGGATTTTGAATTTCGTGGGCGATGCCTGCAGTAAGTTCGCCAAGAGATGCCATTTTTTCGGAGTGGATGAGTTGGGTTTGGGTGGATTTTAGTTCTGTATAAGCTTTTTCAATTTCTTTGGCCTGTGCCAATTCAATTTTCCTGGTTTTTTCAACTTGAGCCTGCAGCAGACGTCGGCGTTGAAAACGGTCCAATAAATAGATTATGATAATAAATAAAATCACGTATAAAATATAAGCAAGCTTTGTTTTCCACCATGGCGGTGAAATAATAATCTGTAACGATTTTCCTTCATCATTCCAAATGCCGTCGCCATTGGAACCTTTTACCTGGAACGTATATTCACCCGGCGACAGGTTTGTATAGGAAACAAAATTCCTGTCGCTTGAAATCCAATGCTTGTTAAATCCCTCTAACCTATACATTATTTTGTTCTTGGCCGGTCTTGAAAAATGGATAGAAGTAAACTCAAAAGAAATATCATTCTGATTGTAGGAAAGTCTCAGCTCGTTAAGATTGGGAATACTTTTATCAAGCTGAATAGCTGCTGAATCTGTCTTAAGCGAGACATCAGAAATTTTAATATCCTCAATCACAATATCCGGCTTAACTTCATTTATTTTTCCGGGGAAAAAAGAAATAACTCCATCATTGCTTCCTAAAATAATTTCGCCTTCTTTGCTCATCCAACTTGCCTTGCTTGCGCTGTAATTCTGGAGCCCATCACTGGCATCAAAATTGACAAAATTCCATTGTTCTCTTGGTGTGTTTTTGTTCAGCTTTGATAATCCGCCTGAGGTGCTAATCCAAAGGTTTCC